>Ga0315273_10008713_pt1 | contig 12825 bp, 14 predicted proteins | sample YL17G02_0_MG_FD_205753 | JGI IMG/M metagenome (GOLD analysis project Ga0315273, IMG submission 205753) | Sediment microbial communities from Yellowstone Lake, YNP, Wyoming, USA - YL17G02_0 | ecosystem: Environmental > Aquatic > Freshwater > Lake > Sediment | place: USA: Wyoming | collected...
AGGCGCGAGGATGATACTCGCTGACCTGGGCAGCGGCGCTGCGGCGTCGTTCAGGCGAAGAGGGGGACGGGGGACGGTCAGCGCTCTCCGTTGGTCTCGCGCGACAGTGGCTTCCAATTCGCCGGCGTGACGCCGCCGGTTAAGGATTGGTCCATTTGGGCGGCGAGGATTGGTCCAGGATGGCGGTTGCGCACTGGCAGGATACGTCGTTCGTCGGTCTGCTGGAGGTAGGAAGGGACCGGTCTCGCCAGACGGTGTTTCTCTTCTCTACCCCCCCGGGGGGGGGCGCATAAGCGATAACTTGTTGCCGAGTCCATGAAATGGCGATATTCCTGAGTCCGCCGTTTTCTCGGTGGCTCCTCCAGTTCTTGGGTAATCGTATGCCAGTTCGCGATCATGGTTCGTAGGGAAATCGACGGGTTAATCGCATCCACAACCTGATGAAAGGCAAACGAGAATTCACGCCACCGACTCGGTGACTGCCCGCGGTTGCAGGCAATAGCCCCAGGGGGAAAGTGCCCTGGCATGCTCGATCACTTTTTCTGTCAGGAGCGCCACGAAGAGCTTGCCATAGAGCCAAGCCTGCGCGCTTTGGCCGTCGTGCTTGGGTAGATGTCCCAGTTGGGCGATTTGTTTAAATCGCTTGAACAACAACTCGATCTGCCAGCGGAATCGATACCACTCCAGAATCATGACGGATGGATACTGATTCTCGGGAAACGTCGTGAGCACCATGATGTACTCCGCGTAGACGAGGGTTTCAGGCTGTAGTTGAGACCCGTGGTTGCTAGCTTCGCGCTGGAGCTTCTTGATGGCTTGGGCAATGGCGGCTTTACTTTTCCGCACCACACATATCCTGGCCTCCACGGGTGTGTGATTCTGAAAGGGCACGCGCACCTTCCACGTGGCAACTTGTCCGGTGCGTTGGATGGTTCTGAGCCCTTCCAGCAAGGCAAAGGTGTTGCCCTGTTGGGTATGTAAGATGATGCTGTTAGGATTGAGCCGAACGGTCACCCAGGCTTTCCCGGCGGCTACGTGGTGGATGCCTCCGGCCTGACAATAGCCACGGTCCACCAGAATCAAGTCTCCTGGGCTCACCGGATATTGCCGCAAGGTTTCTCCGGTGCCTTTGCCCTCGGTGGCCGTCAGCTTAAAGTAATCGCATCGCAGAGTGGGCCACTGCAAACTGTAATGGATACGCCACTGGCTTCCCGTCTGGCCGGGCTCCTTCACCACGGTCGCGTCCATCAAACGCAAGCCGACTCCTTGGTTGTCAGGACCTTTCAAGCCACGCTCGGCCAAGAGCCCGCGGCAGAGTTCGTAGAGCCAGTCCTTGCCTTTCCGCAAACGCTTGAGCAGGGCGACGTCGGACAGGTCAGCCAACTCGGCCTGTCGGGCGCGGACCGCCGTTTCGCGCAGGGAAAAGCCGCAGCCCAAATGCATCAACAGAACCCTCAGGTAATTCTCTTCGGATTTATCCTGACGCAGTCCCTTCAACGCGCCCGTCCTGCAAGCGGATGCTTTCCAGTCCGGCGGAAAAAAGGAAATCAGCAGATCCCAGTCTTCGTCCACAGCATTGGGCATTATCATGTCATCAGTATAATCGAGTCAAGTCAAAAGTCAACCAACAAGTTAGCGCTTATGCCGGTGGTCATCGGCAACATCGAGGACGACTTCCACAGCCTCGGGCGGCGCATCGTGGCGGTTTATCTGCGCGCCGCCGGCTGGGAGGTTCACGATCTGGGCAACGACGTCGTCGCCGAGCAGTTCATCGAAAAGGCGGAGGCGGTGGGCGCCGTGGTGATCGGCGTCTCGGCGATGATGCAGACCACGGCCCTCAACATCCGGAAACTGCGCAGCCTGATTGACTCGCGTGGAATCGCTGGCCGCCTGAAGCTCGCCGTCGGCGGCGCGGTCTTCGGCTGGCGGCCGGAACTGGTCGCGGAAGTCGGCGGCGACGCCACCGCCCAGAATGCTTCCGGCGCGGATGCCCTCTTCAAGCGGCTCGTCGCCGAGGTGAAAGGCGAGGTGAAATCATGAATGCCTACGAACGCGTGATGAACACCCTACGCGGCCTGCCGGTGGATCGGACTCCGGTGTTCGCGGTCCTCGGTGCCTACGGCGGCAAGCTTTCGAACACTGATTTGCGGACGCTCTACAGCGACGCCGGCGCGTGGGTGGCCGGTCAACGCGCGGTGCAGGAGACGTTCGGCCTGGACATGGCGCTCGCCAGCTTCGATTCTAGCGCCTATGCCGAAGCTTTCGGCGGCGAGGTGGCATGGTTTTCCAACCAGGCGCCCAACTTGCGGCGGCCGGCGGCGAAGACGGCGCGTGAGGTGCTGGCGCTGGCGATGCCGGACCCGCGGCGCACGGCACGGTTGCCCGTCATCCTGGAAGCGACGCGGCGGCTCGCAAACATTTACCGCGACCGCGTGCCGGTGATCGCGGCAATGCCCGGGGCGAGCGCGCTCCCGATCATGATGCTCGGGTTGGAAGGTTGGATGGAAGTAGTGCTCTTTGATGAACCCGCCGCCCGGCAGATTCTGGAACGGACCGGTCAATTCTATGTCGCCTGGGCCGCCGCCCTGCTCGAAGCGGGCGCCACCGCCCTCGTGGCGCTGGAGTCCTTCGCCACGGCCGATATTGCTCCGCGGGAATTATTCGCTTCCCTGTTTCTCCCGCACATTCGCGCCGTGTATGCGCAGGTGGGTGGCCCGATGATTTTCCACCACAGCGGCGGTCGCATCGGTCATATCCTCGACTTGCTGCCGGGGACCCCGCAACTGGCGGGCGTCGTCGTCGGCTCCAAGGACAATCTCGCGGAAGCCCGGCGGTTGCTGGGGCCGGCGCCGGCCCTCATCGGCAACCTGGACAACCTGAGCCTGCCGACGGCCTCCGCCGACGAGGTGCGTGCGCGGAGTCTGGCCTGCCTGCGGGCCGCCGCGCCGACGGGGCGATATATCCTGTCCAACTCCGCGGCGGATATTCCGCTGAGCACGCCGCCGGAAAATGTGCGCGCCATGCTCCAGGCCAGCGTGGACTACGCCGCGGGAGAAAGGAGCGTCGCGTGAATGCGCCGACCGTCTGGCTCAGTTGCGGCGTTCTGCACGACGAACTGGAGGAGTCGCATCGCCGGGGCGAGCTGGGCGGCAAGCTGATGTTTCTCGATTCGATGCTGCACATGGTGCCCCAGCGCCTGGAAGTGGTGCTGCGGGAGGCGCCCGAGCAGTCCGCCCCGGCGAACGGCCGGCTGGTGTTGGTTTACGGGGATTGTTGCGGCCGGATGCTGGACCTCGTGCGCGAGTTCCGCGTGGGCCGGGTCAGCGCCATCAATTGCGCGCAAATGCTGGTGGGCCGCGCCCGCTACCGCGAGCTGATGAAACAGGAGGCGTTCCTGCTGCTGCCGGAATGGGCCCGGCGCTTGAAGGAAGGCATGCAATTCGAACTGGGCCTCTCCGCCGAAGTCGCCCGCGATCTCATGCGCGACCACCGCCGCGAACTGGTTTACCTCGATACCGGCCTGTGCCCGGTGCCGGAGGCTGCGCTCAACGAATGCGCGGCCTACAGCGGCCTGCCCTGGCGCGTCGAAAAAGTGGACCTGACGCACCTGCTCGCCCGGCTGCGGGAGGCTGAGGCCACGGCGGCGATCCGTCCGCCACGGGAGGAACCATCATGAAGTCCGATCTGGCCCTCAAGCCGGCGACCCGCACGGACCAACTCTTGGCAGTGAGCGTCTTCTCCGAGTTGCTCGCCGCCGAAAGCCCCGGTCAACTGGCCCAGAAGATCACGCAGCAACTGCGCGAACTGACCGGCGCCCACACGGTGTTGCTGCTCGCGCACGCGGAGAGCCTGGGCCCGCTCCGCCTGTTGCACGCCAGCCCCCCAAGGCGCGCGAATCTGTTCACGCCGGAGGAACTCGCTCAGCTTTGCACGGACGGCAGCGCTATCTGGATACCACCCAGACGATGATGGTGGTTCTGGACCCGAAAGGCTACGTGATGATGCTCAACCGGGCCGGGCAGACCCTCCTGGGCTACGCGGAAGCAGAGCTGCTCGGCCGCAACTGGTTCGCCACCTGCCTGCCCCAGCCGGAAGGCTTGGACAACGTGTATCCGGTGTTCCAGCGCATCATGGCCGGCGAACTGGACGCGTTTGCCGAACAGGAGAATACCGTGCTTTGCCGGGATGGCCGCCAGCGCCTGATTGGCTGGCACAACAGTTGTTTCCGGGACGACGCAGGCCGCATCGTCGGCATCTTGAGTTCCGGAGAGGACATCACCGTGCGCAGGCGGGCCGAGGAGGCGCTGCTGCAAAAGGTGGAGGAACTCCGCGCCAGCAACGCCGAACTGGAGCAACTCAACCGCCTCATGGTCGGCCGGGAATTGCACATGATCGAACTGAAAGAGGAAATCAACGAGCTGTGCCGTCGTTTGGGCGAACCGCCGCGCCATGCGACGGACCAGCTTCAGACTGACAGCGTTCCCGGTGCCGGCCCGGCTCCGGCGCCGCCGGGCGGAGGTGGCGCATGACGCGGCTCCAACAACGTAGCGGCGCGCTTCCCGCCGGACGGGATTCTCTGTTGGTCTTCGCCCTCCTGGCGGCGGGCATGGTCACGATGGCCTTCGGACTCCTGGCACTGTTGGGCTGGGCTCTGGGAATGCCGCGTCTGGCCAGCTTCGTGTCAGGCTTTCGGCCGATGGCACCGACCACGGCGCTGCTGTTTCTATTGTATGGAGCCGCCATCTGCGTGCGCGCCCGGACGCCGTTGAGCCGCAGCGCCTTTCGGATCAGCATGGTGGCGGGTTGGCTGGGGACGCTGGTCGCGCTCCTGTTGTTCGTACTGTTCTGTCTTGGCATTCATTGTGGGGTTGAGCACCTCGGCCTGAACACCACCGGAACGGTTTACGGGGCGGCCCTCGGACACATGTCACCGATGACCGCTTGCTGCTTCCTGCTCGCCAGCGTGTCGTTTCTGGCCTCGCTTTCGCGGTCGGCGACCCTGCCTTGGCGCACCGCTCTGGCGTTGGTCGCGGCGGGCGTGCTCCTGGGGACGTGTCCAATTTTTCTGCTGACTTACTTTTTCGGCACACCTCTGCTCTACATTGGAAGATTCTTCTCGCCGGCGATCAATACCACCTGCGCCTTCATGATGCTGGGGCTGTCGCTCATCCTTCTGGCCAGCCGGCCGGGCGGGCGGTTTCGCGGATCGCCCGGAGACGATTCCAAACCTGCCTTTGCCTTCGCCCTGATTTTCTTCGTGCTGGCGGCGGGCATCGTCGCCACCGGCCGCTTCTACTACCGGAACTACGAGCGGCAATTCCTCGTCGAAGCCGAGCATCAGCTTTCCGCCATTGCGGATTTGAAGGTTGGCGAACTGCTGCAGTGGCGCAAGGAGCGGCTGGGGGACGGCGGCATCTTGTTCAAGAACGCCTCTTTCTCGGCTTTGGTGCGGCGCTTCTTGGAAAAGCCGGAGGATCCGGACGCGCAGCGGCAGTTGCAGGCGTGGCTCGGCAAATACCAGACCCACTTTCAGTATGACCGGATTCGCTTGCTGGATGTGCAAGGCGTCACTCGCCTGTCCGTGCCGGCCGGGCTGACGCCCATCAGCTCTGCCATTGCGCGGGGCACATCCGAAGTCCTGCGGTCGGGCCAAGTGACGTTTCAGGATTTCTACCGGAACGAATACGACCAGCGCATCTATCTGGCGGTGCTGGTTCCCATCCTCGACGAAACGGACGCCAGCCGTCCGTTGGGCGTACTCGTGCTGCGCATTGATCCGGAAAAGCATCTCTACCCCCTCATCAAACGCTGGCCCACGCCCAGCCCGACCGCCGAGACGCCGCTGCTGCGCCGGGACGGGAACGATGTTCTGTATCTGAATGACCTCCGCCACCGAACAAACACGGCCCTCGCCTGGCGCCTTCCGCTGACGAGAACCGAAGTTCCCGCCGTCAGGGCCGCCCTCGGACAGACCGGGATCATGCCCGGTGTGGACTATCGCGGCGTGCCGGTGCTCAGCGTCGGGCGCGCCGTGCCGGATTCGCCGCGGTTCATGATTGCCAAGATCGACCTCACGGAAGTCAACGCGCCGATGCGGGAGCGGCTCTGGCAAATCGTCGCCCTGGTCGGCATCCTGCTCTTTGGCGCGGGCGCCAGTGTGGGTCTGGTCTGGCGGCAGCAGCGCGTCCGGTTGTGTCCTTTCGGCAAGCCTGCATGAATTGACTCGGTTCTTCTTGATACTGTCGGTCCATCAGCCCACGCGGGCGAGGATGATCGATGGTCACGACCACACAAGCGCTTTCCAAGTCGATCAGTGTGGACGACACGCGCCGCCGGATCGAGCGGTGGCGTGAGACTCGCTCGCATCGCCATGCCCCGATGCCCGCCGTGCTCTGGGACGCCGCCGTCTCGGCGGCGCGGCAACACGGCCTGTATCGCGCCGCGCGCGCCGTGCGGGTCGACTACGGTGCGCTCAAGCGGCACCTGGAGACGGCCGATCCGGACCAGACGCTCGCCGCCACGACGTTCATCGAGCTCGTGCCCGGGAGGCCGATGCGGTCGGCCGATGCGGTCGGGTGCGTGATCGAGATCGAAGGCGTCGGCGGCACGAAGCGGATGCGGTTGAGTGGTATCGCGCCTGGTGACCTCCTGACGTTGGCACAGATGGCGTGGAGCCAGGCGTGATCGCGGTGACGCCGCAGATGCGGATTCTGGTGGCCGTCGACCCGGTCGATTTCCGGCGCGGGATTGACGGCTTGGCACGTGTCTGCCGGGACGATCTGCGAAGCGATCCCTTCGCGGGGACGCTCTTCGTCTTTCGCAATCGCCGCGGCACCGCGTTGAAGATCCTCACGTATGACGGCCAGGGGTACTGGCTCGCGCAAAAACGGCTCTCCACGGGGCGGTTCCATTGGTGGCCGACCAATGCGACCGACGTGGCCACGCGGCTCGAGGCGCACCAACTGCAACGGCTCATGATGGCGGGCGCCCCGGCGGCGGCCGATGCGGCCCCGATGTGGCGACGGGTACACCTGCCGACTTGAGCGGCCGCCGCGCGGGCATGCGAGATCAGCCTTGCGTTCTAGGAGCCCGTCCGAGTATTCCCCGACGGGCTCCTAGTAATCGCGCTTCGCGCGGGATTTCCTGAGGATTCTACGGTCCTGCCGGCGCAGCCGGCGCCACTAGGAGCGTGTCGGGCATTACTCGGACACGCTCCTAGCGCGCGCTCTGCTACGCTCGGCCCGTGGATCAGGAGCTTCGCTATCGCGGCCGCACGATCACCCCCGCCGAGGTCCAGACCATTCGCGCGCTGCTGGACGCCGACCCAGGTCTCAGCCGACGCGCGTTGTCCTTGAAGCTCTGCGAGACCTGGCAGTGGATCCAACCCAACGGCACGCCGTGCGATGCCGTGTGCCGGGGGTTGCTCTTGTGGTTGCACCGGGCGGGGCACATCGCGTTGCCGCCGCCCCAATGGACCACCCAGAAACAGTGGCGCCCGCGCACGAGCGCGCCGCCGCCGTTGATCGACGCGAGCCCGCTTGAGGCGACGTTGCGCGAGCTGGGGCCGGTGGTCTTCCACCAAGTCCGGCGAACGCCAGACGAGGCGCTGTTCAACGGCCTGCTCGCGCAGTATCACTATCTGGGCTACCAGCAACCCGTCGGCGAGCACCTCAAATATCTCGTCGTCGCCGCCGGGCGTCCGATCGCCTGCTTCGCGTGGGCGTCGGCCCCGCGGCATCTCGGGCCGCGCGACCGCTTCATCGGCTGGTCGGCCGAGGCGCGCCGTCGCAACATCCGCGGCATCGCCTACAACACCCGCTTCTTGGTGTTGCCGTTTGTCGCGGTGCGGTACCTGGCGTCGCATCTGCTGGCGCGCATGGCGACGCTCCTGCCGCAGGACTGGACCCGGATCTACGGACACCCGGTCTACTTCCTGGAGACCTTCGTGGATCCCGCGCGGTTCCGCGGCACCTGCTATCGCGCCGCCAACTGGATCGCGCTCGGCCCGACGACCGGGCGCGGGCACAACGCGCGCACGCACCGGGCGACGCAGCCCGTCAAAGAGGTCCTCGGCTATCCGCTCACGCGGCGGTTTCGCGAGCAGCTCGGCGCCGGCGTATGACGACGAGCGCCACGCGGATCACGATCACCCGAGAGGAGCTCACCGCGTTACTCGAGCAGGTGCGCGCCCGACTGACCGAGGGCGAGTACGCGACGATCCACGCGATCTTCGACACCTTCGCCCACGTCGTGCAGTTGCTCGACCAGCGCACGACCACGATCCGACGGCTCCGCCAGTTGGTCTTCGGCGCGCGCACCGAAAAGACGAAAGACGTCCTGCGACGCGTGGGCGCCAGTCAGACGCCAGGGGCGCGGACGCGCGCCGCGAGCCCCCCCGCGGCCATGGCCGCCACGGCGCGAAGGCGTTTGTCGGCGTCCAGACGGTCACGGTCTCGCACGCGTCGCTGCACCAGGGCGACCACTGCCCGACGTGCGAGCACGGCCGGGTGTACGCGCTCCCGCCCACGCGGATCGTGTGTATCGTGGGGCAAGCGCCGCTCTCCGCTGACGCCGCCCGCTGGGAGATCGAGAAACTCCGGTGCCATCTGTGCGACGAGATCTTCACCGCGCCGCCGCCGCCTGGGACGGCTTTGGTGAAGTATGACCCGACGGCGGGCAGCATGATCGCGGTGCTCAAGTACGGGACCGGGCTGCCCTTCTACCGCCTCGCGGGGTTGCAAGCCAGTCGGCGTGCCGTTGCCCGCGTCGACCCAGTGGGGCATCGTCGCGGCCCTGGCGGTGACGATCCGTCCCGCCCTCACCGAGCTGATCCGCCAAGCGGCGCAGGGCGACGTTCTCCACAACGACGACACGCCGATGAAAATCCTGGCGCTGCCGGCGCCCGGGGCGAAGACGGCCGCCGCGGACGCGCGCACCGGCGTGTTCACCTCCGGGATCGTGTCCACCCGCGACGGGCACCGCGTCGCGCTGTATGTCACCGGTCATCGCCATGCGGGAGAGAATCTCGCCGAGGTGTTGGCGCAGCGGGCCGCCGAGCTCCCGGCCCCCATCCAGATGTGTGACGCCCTGTCGCGCAATGTCCCCACGTTGCCGCGCCCCCTCGCCACCGTCGTGGCGAACTGCCTGGCGCACGCCCGGCGCCACATCGTGGACGTCGCGCCGGATTTCCCGGAGGACTCCCGACACGTTCTTGAGATCCTCGCGCAGGTGTACCGGGTCGACGCGCAGGCCCGCGCGCAGCAGTTGTCCTCCGACGACCGCCTGCACTGGCACCAGACCCACAGTGGCCCGCTGATGGACACGTTGCAGGCGTGGTTGCATGCGCAGTTCGCCGAGCACCGGGTCGAACCGAATTCGGGCCTCGGCAAAGCGATCCAGTACTTCGTGAATCACTGGCCGAAGCTGGCCCGGTTTCTGGAAGTGGCCGGAGCCCCACTCGACAACAACATTTGCGAACGAGCGCTCAAACGGGCGATTTTGCACCGGAAACACGCGCTGTTCTACAAAACATCGAACGGGGCCCAGGTCGGCGACGTCTTCATGAGTCTGGTCCACACGTGCGAGCTGAACGGGGCCGATCCGTTCCACTACCTGACCGCCTTGCAGCGCCACGCCGACGCGGTCGCCAGCAGCGCCGCATCGTGGCTCCCGTGGAATTACCGCGACACGCTGCAACAACTCGACGCCGCACTGGCTGCGTAGCCTGCTTCTGCTGGCCCCATTCGTGCTTGGTCTCGCCCCGTCGTTCAGGCAAGATCCGGGGTGGAGGTACCCACGATGCCACGCACGGGGACGTCCCGGACTGTCCCCAGTGCGGGGAGACGACCTGGGCGAGGCGCCTCGCCACGCACCTCGTCCGCCTCACCGAGCCGACCTCGTTGGCCGGCAAGGAAATCCACGTCCATCGGGTCGCGCTTCAGGAGTGCCAGGCGTGCCGCTGCCGCCTTCTGACCCACGCCGGCCGCGCCAATGTCCAGCGCTGCGTCACGAGAGGCATTCAGTTGTTTCTGGGATTCCTGTCCTGACCACCGGATAATCGATCATCCGACCCGCATCACGCAGGCTCACCGCAAGGACACCGTCGCTGGCGTGGGAGGAGAGAAGCTCAGGCCCGCGACAATTCCCGCTACGGTCTGGCCAAGACGCTCGGCCTGGCCGTCCGGGATCGTGATCGTGATCACGCCCACCACTCCACCACTCCGGGCATATATCTGGCGCTGGATGGCCCGCCCGCGGTCCGGCAGGGGACTCGTGGTCGTGAGTTCGAACGCCTCGGCAGCGTCCCGCAGGCGCGTTTCTTCAGGTCCCTGGAACCCAGCCTCGGGCAGGCACTGTCTGATCAGATCCTTCTGGCACTCGAGGTACTTCTCGAGTGTCTGGCCATGGGGGAGTGGTTCCTCGACTGCCACGACCGTGGGCTTGAACGTCTCTTGGGTCACCAATCGGAGGCCCAGACCCGCGACAGGCTCCCATCCCTGCGGAACGGCGCCGAACCTCCAGCTGCCAACCGAGAACGGCGCCGAGCGGATGAGGCCGACGACTTCGAACACCGTCTGGCCCGCGGTGATTCGATCGCCGACCACGACGACGCCCTGTTCCAAGCGTTTGCCGTTCACGAGCGTACCATTCGTTCTGCTGAAGTTCTGCAGCCGCAGCGAATCGTCGAACAGCGAGACCTCGAAGTGGACCGCCGACATGGCTCGGTCGAGGTCGAAGACCGACGTGGCGCGGCCGGTCCGGCCGACGGTCACGCTTTCGCCGCTCGCGATCCGAACCTCCCGACCTTCGTCCGGGCCGTCGACGACTCGAAGGCATGCGTGCATGGGCTACATCCTGATGAATCCCGGGTCCGTGCGGACGAGCAGGTCGAACGCCGCCGCCGTCGTCGTGCCCACCTGCCGTGTCTCAGCCAGGGAAGCCCCCTTGACGACCTGCCAGACGTTCGGGCGGTCATAGGGTTTCAGTACGGTGTCTGGCGTTTTCAGAAAATGGCCGATTCTCAGCTCCAGCCAGAGGCATCTGTGCTTCTCGTACCTCGCGCCGCTGAAGTCCGGGCTGAACTCGCTGCGTTCCTTCAAAGGGAGCGGCAGTCGGAATTGCACGTGGCGCGTCTCGCCAGGGGGGATCTCGGATGCCGCCGGCATGAACGTGCGCGTCGTCTCCTTTGTTGGATGCGCGGGCGGACGAATGCGTAGTATGCGTGCCACCTCTTGTCCTGTGTAGCTGACGTAGCACTGCCCAGTGAGATCCGGGTACTCGCCTTCGCCCAGTCCTGCGGCGCCATCGTAAGCCACGATGGTGTGAGGACCGGCGTTCGTGAGGGCGTACGTCACGTGCAGGCCCTCATCGAAGGTCCGTGCGGTCACCGTGAGCGTTACGCTATCGGTTGCCATCGTCATTCCTGACTTCGCGAGGGGACGTCGTCGTGACGCTATCTCGGGCAGCCACGACGCAGCCGTCCACAGTCCTGCGATTTCGGCGAGGCAGTCTCGCCTAGTGATTGGGCGCCCCTCCAAGCGGGGCGGGAATGACCGTGTCAGTCGTAGTCCCTCCGGCGTCGGTCGCGGTCTCATGCCAGACCCCGTTCTCGTCCTGATAGGTGGAGCCCGGGACAGAGTCGTGGTCGGGCCGCGCACTGCCGGTCCCGCGCGCATCCTCGCTCATCTGCCGCTCGGAGATCGCTTCGCCCTCGTACCCATGGACCCCGATCGTGCGGGCTTCCTCCTGATTGTCGCCGTTCGGCTGGGTGTCGGCCAAGTTGCGCCGATTCTCACCCTCGCCGTTGTGCAGCCCGTGGATCATCTCGTGTCCGAGTGTTTCGTGCGGCGGGGAGTCATAGGTCTGGCCATCCTCACCGGTGTAGTGGGAGGTATACGACGGGTTGTAGTCGATGATCGAATCCGAACCCGCGCCTGGTGTCTCGGTTCCGTCCGCGGCGACATGAATGAGTGCGTCATTGGGGCTGACTCGGGTACATCCGCCGTTGTCCTGTTGTTCTCCGGCAGCGATGGGGCGGATCGTGATGTTCCGGCCAGTTGCTGCGTACGCGGCCGCCCAGTCCACTCCAGCGGGCGTGCTGAGGAAGCGGTTGAGATCGGCCACCACGGCCGCCTGGTACTCGGGAGATCCCTGGATGGTGATCTGGCTGTTGAACTGTGTGACGACGTTCCCGCTGGCGTCGACCACCGCCTTCGGGTAGCCTCCCAGGAGATTCCCAAGTCCCGCTGCCAACCCCATCAGGATGCTGCCGAGCCCTCCCCCCCCCCCGGCCGATCCGACCAGGACGGTCGGTTCCCCCTTGAGAACGGTATCGGGCGGGCCCACGCACACGACCATGTCGCCGATGCGGGCTTGCGGGACGAAACTGACGAGGACCGTCCACGCGCCCATGATAATCGGCCCACCCACGTGGGGGACCAGAACGGTGACCAGTGGGCACGTGTGCAGATCACCCACCCTCGCCGCCGGCAGCTTCCCGATGAGTACGGTCGGGCAGCCGACGGTGATGAGTCCGCCGTGAGCGGTCTGGTCAGTGATACGCGCCGCAGGAGTGCCCATCCATGCCTCCCTTCGACATGACACGACACGAGCCACGCGCCCTGCGCGGGGACGTCGATGCCCGCAGGTCCAGGCCGGTCATCACGGGTTGGCGCTGAGCGCCTTCAGGCGGGCGTCCGCGTCCCGTCCCCGTGCGACGCACGCCGGCTTGAACTCGAGCGCGCGGGCACAGTCACCCAGGCCCTGCCACACGCGCCGCAGCACGCTCTTCTCTTCCCACTCGACGAGCTTCCGCTCGTCGATGAT
>Ga0315273_10008714_pt1 | contig 12823 bp, 12 predicted proteins | sample YL17G02_0_MG_FD_205753 | JGI IMG/M metagenome (GOLD analysis project Ga0315273, IMG submission 205753) | Sediment microbial communities from Yellowstone Lake, YNP, Wyoming, USA - YL17G02_0 | ecosystem: Environmental > Aquatic > Freshwater > Lake > Sediment | place: USA: Wyoming | collected...
CGTATCATTCATGTCTCCTTCGATGCGCAGTCTCAAACACATGACCCCATCTCGGGCACCCTACCAGTCTCGATGCAAGGAAGCACCAAGAGATTGGTGAAGGCGGCGGGAATCGAACCCACGCCCGTGGAATTGAGAAAAGAACGATAGGGAACCTGTGCGGCCAAGAGGGCACCGTGCCGAACCTCTCCCCTTCCATCCTCACGATCGATGAGCAGCGCCTGATCCTCTGCGTGCCCGCTGGCGATGTTCGGCAGACAGAGAAACTCCCCGGGCTGGTTTCGGGGAATTTCTCCTGTGAAATGGCAGCGGGGGCGTGCTATGTACCGGTACAGATAGAAATGAAGCCGGTCGATAGGTTCCTGGCGGGGCTAGGGCGGGCGGCGTAAGCCGGTCCCGGAGTCAATCCTTCAGCAGGCTTTCGCTAAAGACCGGGCGGCCCGCGAGCGAGACGTAGAACGACCATCCCGCAACGGCCGCGAAGGCGGCGAGTCCGACGAGCATGGGCATTGCGTACCAGGCCGAAAGGCGGAATGTCATGGGGAAGTTAGCCAGTAGGCCGAGGGCGAAGTAGGTCGCGGCCAGGGCGAGGAGCCCGACGCGGAAGAGAACGGTCAGGACGATGGTCGCCAGCAATGCGAAGAGCGTGTATCCAAGCCACGGATTGCCGGCGAGGTAGACCGAACTCCCCAGCAGAGCCCACAGGATCAAGAACGCGGCGACGGCCAGTCCTTGCCTCCGGAGGAGGAGCCGCAGGAGAAGCAGAACGACCATGAGAAGGAGTGGGACGAGGGCGATCTGCGCCACATCGAAGAGCGCCGCAATGGAGTAACGCATTCCTCTCAGCAAACCGGTCTCGCCTCCCCAGTCGAACAGGGAGCTGGGGCTTGATGTCATCAAGCCCGCCCATCGGCCCACGATGGGGTAGAGGTTGAAGAGAATGACCACCAGAGTGCCGGCCATCATGCCGATCAGGGAATCGCGGCCGACAAGGGGGTCGCGGAAACGCCCGTCGAGCAGGCGCACCCAAGAAACGATCATGTGGGGCCACAGACGGCGCAGATACGGCTCGAGAGCGATGTAGACGATCCAGAGCGCGGCGGACATGAAGAGGTTCCAGGCCAAGGCCGTGAAGAAGAGCGTCATCTCGGAATAATCGGGGACGTGATGCGCGCGAAGGAGCCAGACGACCGTGTTCGCGCCGAGCAGGCAGGCGGCGAGTCTGAACGCTCCTTTGCGGTCCCCCCTGCCAAGGCGCAGGTTCCTTCGTGCCAGCCATGCACCTCCGGCGAGGATCAGGGCGATGATGGACTCAAATACGGCCGTGCCGATCTTCTGCTGGAGGCTCTGGGGAGTCTCCTCCATGAGCCATGGCTTGGCCCACGGCCAGAAGATACCGAAGTAGGCTGGCTCTCCGTGGTACGAAGCCGCCTCGATCCGGATGGAGAGGCCGGGCGCGTCGGGACGAGACCCCTCCCAGGCCGCGCGGCGGTCCACGTAGAAGGGCGGAACCCATGCCGGCTCGACGGGCTTGAAGGCCGCAGGATCGAGCGCGGCCTCCCGAAAGAGCACGCTCCAGTCCGGCTCCGGCCACGGAGGCTTGGATCCATCCTTTTGAGGCGGCACGCGCTCGTATCCGCAGAGGTTGCCCCGCGTGTCGAGTTCGATCTGGATCATCCCGGAGACCGCGAGCGGTGGATTCCAAATGCTCGCGAACATGAAGTCCGTCGGTACCAGGTAACGAGGACTCTCCCTATAAAAGAAGGTCAGCACCGGCGGCTGCGGTTTCGCGAGCCGCTCCCACCGCCCCGGTGTTTGATCGTGCTCGGCGACATAATCCGCGTACGAGAAGTCGAAATAGAACCAGGACGCGCTATCGACGGCGGGCCCAGTGTGGCCCAGCATCTTGAGGACCTCCCGCGCCCTCTCCGATAGGACCTCGGGCGGCTTCTCCGGCGACACAACGCCGGTCAGCTGCGTTCTGGAAGAGAGGGCGACGATGAGGGCCACGCCGACGGCGAGCGCACCCAGGCACGCCAGGGCCACCGGCGGTGACAGTCCTCCGGCCTCTCCCGTCTCGGCGACCATCTCGGGCGACGGGGTCTCACCGGCCGCCAGCGCCGCCGCCAGCGGGTCGCCGCCGGGAAGCGCCGCGGCCACGGCCAGGGCCGAAGCCGGGCGCTGGCGCGGATCCTTGACCAGGCAGCGTAGGATGACGCGCTCGACGGCTTGGTCGAGCCCTTCGACGTGGCTCGAAGGAGAAGTCGGTGCCGACTCACGCTGGAGCCGCACGACTTCCGGCGGCGTCGCGGCGTCGAACGCTTGCTTTCCGGTGAACAGCTCGTACAGCACGAGGCCCAGTGCGTAGAGGTCGCTCCGGAAGGTGACCTCGTGGCCTGCGACCTGCTCGGGCGACATGTAGGCCGGCGTGCCGGAACGAACTTCCGCCCCCTCGAAGCTGCCCGACAGACCGGCCAGGCCGAAGTCCGTGATCTTCACCCGGCCGCGGCCGTCGATCATCACGTTGGCCGGCTTGAGGTCGCGGTGCAGGATCCCCTGCTCGTGGGCCGCGGCGACTCCCGCGCAGATCTGCCTCGCGACCTGCACCGCCTTCTCCTGCGGCAGCCGGCCGATACGCCGCAGGAGCGACGCCAGATCCTCGCCGTCCACGTACTCCATCGACAGGTAGTGGTGACCGTCCACCTCCCCGACGTCGTACACGCGGCACACGTTCGAATGGGAGATCTGCCGCGCGATCTTCACTTCATTGAGGAAGCGGGAGAGCCGTCCTTGGTCGCGCTCGACGCTTGCCGGCAGGAACTTGAGCGCCACCGCCTGGCCGAGCGTGAGGTCGTCGGCGCGGTAGACCTCACCCATCCCCCCGCGACCGAGCAGACCGACGACCCGGTAGCGGCCACCGAGCATCGTCCCCGGGAGGAAGCGGCCGTGATCGGAGGGACCGGAGGACGACACGCCTCGCGCGGTGGCCGGCGATCCAGAAGCCGACGTGCGCGTGGGATCGAACGCAGCCGCACCAACGGACGCAGCGCAGTGAGGACAGAACCGGCTCCCCTCAGGAACCGCTCGCGAACAGGACGTGCACGTCATCGCACTCTCTCCCCATCGCGGGTAGTTCGGGCTCCCGGGCGGCTGGATCGGCGGAGCATACACGCGTTGTCATCGGCTCAGGGCCCCCCGGGCCGAGTCGTTCCCCTTGACTTCCTCCGCCACCGAGGGAATCAGCCTGACCGCGGAATCTCGAAGTCCCCTGCATTCCCCTGGCGCCCCGCCAGTCCTTTAGACGATTTGCAGCCTCCGGGGCGCCAGACACCGGCCGTCGCCGTTTGAAGGAGTCTCGATCCCGTTTCTTTCGTTTCGCGGTACATTCCCTTCGGGAAACCAAAGGAGGCGGGCATGAGAATCCGGTGGAATTGGAAAAGCATGGGCATCCTGGCCGCTCTCATCGCGGTGATGATCACGACACAACCTCTTGCGGCGAAGAACTTCCGGATGGATATCTCCAAGTGCCCGAATCAATGCCGGCCCGATCAGATTTGCGGGGTGACCCAGGAAGTTCCGAAACAGTGCGGGCCGAGCCCGCAAGGACCGTGGTACGGCTCGACGTACTCCTGCTGTTGCTGCACCGAGAACTCGAAAGGGAATTGGTTCTACGGCGGGTAATCTCCGGCTGTGCCTCGCCAAAACCCCATCCGCGTTGAAACTGAATGGCTTGCACGCGACAGATCTCACACCCAGGCCAGGCCCCCGGCGTCGTTGACCCCGCTCCCGGACCCCTCCATCCTGTCGCGATGTTCTCCCGAATCGCGTTCATCCTGGGTTGGCTCCGACGTCTCGGAGCGTCGCGGTCCGACCCTCCGCTCTAGATTCTGCAGCGAAAGCGCTGGCAATTCGTGGCTGCAAGGCGACGCCGCTCCCCTTGACTTCCTCCCCCACCGAGGGAACCCGTGCGGGTGCCGCACCTCTCCCCCACCACCCTGACCACCGACGAGCAGCGCCTGAGAGTTCGCGCCGCCGCGGGATGTCATCTGGACGGCGCTCGCACCGGCGTTCGCGATGGATCTCGCTCATGAGCGTTGCCGACGCCAGTCATAGCATCGCGGTTCGGGGCACGACTTTCCCGAAGACTGTCGGCCATGTGCTCACGCCCACGAGAGTCCGTTGGGACCAACCGCGCAGGGGGTATCCTTCGCGACATGGACCCCAGGTCGCCGCTCCGCAAGGACTTTTCGCTGGTCGCGGGGGGGCCTCTCCACTGGATCGAACAGCGACTCGGCCTGACAAAGCCTGGGTCGCTGGGCCTCGTGCGGCGTGCCGGCGTGGCCGTCCTCGTGACCTGGGTGCCGCTCCTCATTCTGTCCGCCGTCGAAGGGCTGGCGATCGGACACCGGGTCAAGCTGCCGTTACTGTACGACTTTGCCGCATACACGCGCCTCCTGATCGCTGTTCCGCTCCTGATCGTGGCCGAAGGAATTGTCGAGCGCCACGTCGCCGGCGTTGCGATGCACCTCATGCACTCCGAGCTGCTGCCCGACAGCGAGCGCCCAAGATTCAAGAGAGCACTAGACCAGTGCGGGGCACTGCGCGATTCGGTCCTGGCAGAGGGCCTCTTGCTGATGCTAACCGGCGTCAGCGTCGTCGTCGCGCGCAGTCAATTCCCATTTCCCTTCTCCTCATGGCGATCCATCGTCACCGATTCGGTCCACGTACGCACGTTCGCCGGCTGGTGGTACCTGATCATCGGCGTTGGACTGTTGCAGTTCCTGCTCTGGAGATGGCTCTGGCGGTTGGTCATCTGGTACCGCCTCCTCTGGCTCGTCTCCAGACTCGACCTTCGGCTCATTCCAACCCACCCTGACCGTGCGGCGGGATTGGGCTTCATCGGCGAGGCCCAGCGCTCGTACTGGATCATCGTCTTCGCGATGTCGGCGGCAACGTCCGGCGTCTTGGCGGACGAAATCGTCCATGCGGGCGTCCCCCTCCAGAGCTACGAGATTGCCGTGGCGGCATATGTGGCGATGGCGTTGGTCGTCTTTCTGGGCCCTCTGCTCATGTTCCTGCCGTCGCTTGTCGAGGCCAAGAGGAAGAGCCTGCACGACTACAGCGCGCTCGCGGTCATCCACCACCAGATGTTCGATCGGAAGTGGGTGCATGGCGACAACCCCGCAGGAGATTCCGTGCTCGGCACGCCAGAGATCTCGTCGCTGGCCGATCTTGGCAACGCCTATGACGTGTTGGACCGGATGAGGCCGGTGCCGTTCGATCCAGCGGATGCGCTGGTTCTCGCAGCCGCCGCGTTGGTCCCGATGGCCCCGCTGCTGTTGACGGTCATGCCGCTCGACAAGATGCTCGAATTGATGTCGAAGGTTCTTGTCTAGGAGCCGTAGCTTCGCGGCGAAGGTCATGAACGTGAGGCGTGTGCGGTACACCCAGCCCATCAACCCGACGCGCTTCGCCACGGCCCGCGCTCGCGTTACCGGGAATGCTGGGCTGAATCACCCCGGTTTTTCCGAAGACAGCTTGGGTTGACTCGCACCGCACGGCGACAACTCTCGCCTTGACTTCCTCCCCCACCGAGCGAACCTGTGCGGGTGCCGCACCTCTCCCCCACAACCCTCACAAATGACGAACAGCGTCTGATCCTCCGCGCCACCGCGGCGAACGTCCGCGACCACACGACCCTGCGCAGCAATCACCCGCGATTGATCACCGTGATCTCGACCCGAACGGTGCCCCCTGCGACAGTCCCTAGCTCCCTGGCCGCCTCGTAGGACAGATCGATGATCCGGTCACGGCGATACGGGCCTCGATCGTTGATCCTGACGTTCACGGACCTGCGGCTCGTGAGAACGGTGACCCTCACGATCGTGCCGAACGGAAGCGTCCGGTGGGCGGCGGTCAGGGCATGCATGTCGAAGCGCTCACCGCTCGCCGTGCGCTGTCCGTGGTGCGCCTTCCCGTACCACGAGGCCTGCCCTATCTCGGCGCGGTGATGCTCGATGGACGCGGGAAAGGTTGACGGTGCCTTCCGCTGCGCACAAGAGCCAGCGAGCACGATCGACACGAGGAGGATCGGCAGCAGCTCGACTCGAATGGTGTGGTTCGCCATCATGCGCTCGCCGGTGTGCCGACTCGCGTTAATCGTGGGCGCACCCGATAAACGATGGCGTCCCGGTGGGGGTAACGCAAATCGAGGTCGAAGGAGATGCTGGCCGCCATCGTACGGGTTCGATTCGCCTTGACTTCCTCCCCCACCGAGGGAACCTGCGCGGCGCAGGAATGCGCGTTGCATCTTTCCCGGCGAGGCTGCGGTGAGCGGCGAAGGTCTCCCGGTCAGTAGACGCCCGGGATGAGCCGGTGGGTGCGCCGGCAGTAGGCGGCATAGTCCTCGCCGAGCGACGCCAGGAGCGCTCTCTCCTCGACGTGGATGCGGTACGCATACCCGATCAGCGCGCACCCGACGACAGCTGCCGCGCTCGGGACGCTCCCGAGGCCGAGCCCGAAGCCGAGCAGCGCGATGCACGCACCGAGATAGCTCGGGTGCCGCACGCGGCGGTAGAGGCCCGTGTCGACGACGCGATGTCCGGCCTGGATCGCGACGTCGGGCGTGTGGAACGCACCGAGTTGGACGATCGCGACGGACCGCAGCGCGATCCCGACAGCGAGCAACGTGAGCCCGCCGAATTGGACCGGAATCACGAACGCCCCCAGCCCGCCGGCGAACTGCCACCTGATCGCGAGGTAGATCCCGACCCAGACGGAGACCATGACGCCGAGCAACGAGAACCGGTCGGACCGCTTCGCGTCCTTCGGGCGGCGCGAGAACACGACGAAGAAGTCCACTATGATCCAGACGAACAGCGCCGAGGTGTCGACGACACGCAGCAAGGAAGTCATGGAGTTGTCTCGCGCCTCCTTGCCCCGCAAATGCAGGACGCCCTTCCGCCAGGTTATCGCGAATCCCCTCCTGCGTGCGCCGCGTGTGAAATCGTTCGGGTTCCTTGCCTTGCCTTCCTCCCCCGCCGAGGGACCCTGTACGGCCAGGAGGCGACCGTGCCGCACCTCTCCCCCACCACGCTGACGACCGACGAGCAACGCCTGATTCTCCGGGCGACCGCCGGCAACCTTCGCGACCACACGATCATCTCCTTGGCCCTCGGCACCGGCTGTTCCTCGCCCAGCGTTTCGCGCGGCACGTGAGCCCGCTGACGACGGCGGTGTACACGCACCCGAGCGATCAAGACATGGCGTCGAGGCTCCGCGCGCGCGACTGCTGATTCCTTCGGCGCCGACCTACCCAGTTTGAGCGGCAGTCGCGGACTCGACGAGCGCGAACACCGCGAGCAGCGTGAGCAGCGCGCCTCCCGTGAACCAGCCAATGGCACCGAACTTCCACGCGTGCCCCGTCGCTCCCGCTGCAAGCCCGATGACTCCGCAAAGAAATCCGAGCGCTGCCGCTCCCCACGCCCCCATCTTTCTCTGTTGCCCGTGTGCCCTGTGGCCTCCTCCAGCGTTGCGTTGCGGATGTTTGCCGCCGGGAACGTTACCACGGCGACGCTGGTCACAGCGGTAACGAACGTGTACCGGGCGTCGGAGGGCCTGTTCCTGGCCCAACGCTTCGCCCGCCACGGTCTACACCCACCCCTCGGACCAGGAGATGGCCGGGAGGGTGCGGGGGCTGGAGTGCTGAGACGCTCGCCGCAGCTCAGGGGCACGGGGCGAGCGCTCGGTCGTCGGTGCAGGACGGGCTACCGTCCGGCCGCTCGGCTCCAACCGAGTCGGTTCCGAGGCTGCCGGTGTAACCCACCGAGATTGGCGCGATCAAGTAGTACCGGCCGCCACCCGACGGAGTGATCGTGAGCGACAGCGCGCTTCCCGACGAGCAGCGCAGCGGAGCGTGTGAGAACCACACCCCCAGCTGTCCCTCGTGAATCGAGTAGTCCGGCCCAGAGGCGCTGCAACTGGCGCTCCAGGTGAGATCCAGGTCGCCCAAGATCTGCGCGTTCTTGTCCAGGTGGAGGGTGGGGACCGTGCCCGGCTCGGAGGTTGTCGTCAGGCACGTGTGCCCCGCGTTCGTCGTCGTGCAGGTGCAACCCGGGCAAGAGCGCCAGGGCGGGAAGCACACGACGCCGTTGTTGCAGCTCAAGGCGAACGGATCGCCGCATGCGGTGCCGCCAAGCTGGCAACAGGCATTGGAAGGACGGGTGGAGGTGACGATGAGGCAGACGACGGTGGCGAGGAGGAACCGTCCCCCCACCGAAGTATCGCTGGCGCATTCACGGGATTCCTGAGATCGCACGGAGCACCTCGTCCCCGCCCGGGAACCTAGGCCGCAATGTCAGAGGGGTCAAGAAACGCCAGGCTGCACCGAGAATCCCACGCGCCTCGCCCCCCGCGCATCCGCCGCTCTCCGTGCGTTTGTCCACTTCCAGTCCGACGAAATGAGGAGTAGGCTGCGGCGTGGCTGCGCCTCCCGCGACGCTGCCGGAGGGCGGCCGGGATGGTCACCTGACCAGCGCGCTCCGGATCTCCATCAATCGAACAGCCCGGGCCAGATGTACGAGAATTGCCACCCCGGGGAGATGGCGTACCCGTCATCGCTCGCGGAGTAGTACAGCATCCACTCCAGAGGATCGGTTCCGGTGCCGTCGCAGCCGAACGCCCGAAGTCGGTACTCATGCCGGCCCATGCCGGTGTCGAACACGTGGTAGTCGTAAGGGTTGCCGCAAAAGTCGGTGAACGGCCGCGGCCATTCGAAATATGCCCCTCCAACGAGCTCGATGAGCGTGTCGGGCCAACGGCCGTTCTGCTCGTGGAAATACGTCAGCGCCCCGACGATCCGGGACATGTCCTGGAACGTGCGCCGCATGTACTCATAGCGGCCGCGATACGGGGTCGTCGCGATGAGCTGCATGCCACGCGCTACCGTGCTGTCGGCATCGAACCCCTCGCCGCCCGGAAGCCCATCGCGGCCGAGGCCCGTCAGCACGTAATCGTCCGATCCACGGGAGTACCCGTAGCGATTCCCGTAGGGATCGACCGCGTGCAGAAACGTCCGGTAGAGGCCTGAAGCCATGTCCTCGAGCCGTTCCGGGTAGTAGTTCGTATCGACGCGGTACGACTCGAGGGATTGGGCAAGCTCCGCGAGCTGCTGGCGCACGACGCGCGCCGCCTCGCGATCGGTCATGGCACCGCGCGGAAGCTTGGTGAACGCGCCGTCGTCGTTTCGGATCTCGCCACTCCCGGGAAGCGCGAGACGCAGAACGAAGTGCACGTCCGAAGCGGTGTACTCGTAGGGTGTTGAGAGAGGACTGGCCGACGGGACGTGGTCGAGAAAGACCGGCACCAGCTCGTCGAGCGTTTGCGGAGCGCGCCCGTAGCCGAGCCGCATGACGGAGTATCGCACCACTGCGTCGGCGATCTGGTTCATCTCTTCGAGAGACCGGCGCATGCGGTCGAGTTCCCGCGGCCCGGCCGCCCGGACGCGTCGACATTTTCGATCGTCGGATTGCGACCCGGCCCGGCCGATGCAGACCTGGATCAGGCCGATGGGATCTTCGCGGTTGATGGGAATCGAAAACGTGCTGACGCTGGCGTCCATTCGAAGCGTTCGCTCTTCGATCAACGCTCCGTCCACGATCAATTGAATCTTGTTGCGTGAGGCTCGCCGCGCCGTGGGCGTGTCCGAGGTTTCGTGGCGCACGACCACGTCCAGGACGCTGCCCTCCTCGAAGAACCGGTCGGGCGGCTGAACGATCGTTGGTGCCGGCACGTTTGTTCCCGCCATCAAGTCGGGAACCGGTGCCGTGGTCGCCAATACCAGAAACGAATACCACAAGACGCGAACGGCTGATCGGTGCACGGGATTCTCCTTCGGCGGGAATGGGCGTGTCCTACCAGAACGTCATCCCGAGCCGGGCAGGAGTCAAGACGGCGAACCTCGCTGAAGCGTTTCGCCGCCCCCCCGCCGCACGTCGCCCCTGTGTTCATCGAGGACATGCGGCACACACTCGGCTTCCGCGTGCGCCGGCGTCCAGCGCGCCGGTCCTCCGACACGTCACCCGCTACTGCACGACGATGACGCCCTTGTACATGTTCATTCCGCAGGCGTAGCCCAGTTCGCCCGCCTTCGAGAACTTGGCGTTGACAGTCACGACTTGGTTCAACGGAAGCTTCTTCCCCAACTTGTCCTTGTCGTTTGCGAACACGATGACTTCCGTCACGCACGTCTTTTCGGTCTTCCGCGTGAACGCCAGCGTCACATCCTCGCCCGCTTTCACGGTGACTTTGTTGGGTTCGAACCCCGCCTCGGTGAGGCCTTCGTGTTCCCGTCGGCGCTCGCCGATGTGACGCCCAGCGCGGCCACCAACACCATGCTCGCGACAGCTCTCCAAGTCATCGTTGCTCCTCCTCGTCTCGTTTCGTTGCAACTCCCTTGAGGTGGCAGGCGCACAGAGCCTGTCCGCTCGCCCTTGGCTCAAGCATTCAGAAGGTTCGAGATCTTCGCCGTGCGTTCCTGAGGAGGACCGGAGAATCCGCCCTTCACCTTTGGAAGCGTGGGGATCAAGGTCTTCTTGACGAATCCCTCGAACGATTTCTTCGAGTCTTACACCGCGGCGATCAGCCACCCACCGTCGGTCGGTCCGGCTGCGTGGTAGACCTGACCCGACGGAAGTGCCCCACGTGGGTGCACTGCGTCGACGACGGCCTTGTACTGCGCGGCAGTACCACCTTTGCAGAAGTGCGTGATGAGATAGGCCATGAATTCCTCGGTGGCGTAAGGTGCCAGCGATCACTTGGTTTTCCGTCACATCCCCCGCTGCTACCGCTTTACAACGCTGCTCATTCAGGTGGTTTGTCGGTTCACAAACATGGTGTACACGCACAGTTGTAAAGAGTCATGCCGGTGCACCTGAATGATCGGGGAGAGAAGTAGCAATCCAAGCGGGGGCACACGGACGTAAGACAACCGCTGGGCACACCCCCGAACAGGGCGAGGACGTTCTCGCCGCACTTCGACGAAGGGAACCGCCTCGACGTCGTCCCGGGGTCGCGCGTCGAGATTGTGGAAGGCCAACGACACTACCTCCCGGCAAAACGTCAGATTGCTGAGGTTTTTCCTGCAGCGCGGCGGTTTGAGCCTTCCGGAAGGCCTTCCCCGCGAAAATCGGCCTCGCAGGATCGTCCAGGATCGACGATCGGATCCCCGTCCGTGGTTACGGACGTCGAAAATAATCGAAAGTGAGGCGAACTGGAAGGGATTGGTAGCGGGGGCCCGCTATGTACCAGTACAGATGAAATTGCAGCCCCTAAACCGGTACTTGGCGGGGCTAAGGTGGGCGGCGTAGCGAGACCGATTGGCTCGCCGGTGCCCAGACTCAGCGCTGCGGCTACAACCCCCTCGGTTAAGCAACAGTCCTTCTGTAATTTCGCGTGAGGATCAGCGTTCCTCTCCCATCGCGATGTAAATACGATCGGTCTCCCAGCCGTCGCTCACCTCGGCCAGCACCGCGCTGACGAGACGGAGCAACGAGGCGTCGTTCGGAAAGATCGTGGCCACGCGAGTCCGGCGACGGACCTCGCGGTTCAGATTTTCGAGCAGATTGGTCGTGCGGAGATTGCGCCGTTGATGCTCGGGGAATTCGAAGATCGTCAGGCCTTCGGTGACGTTGTCGTCGATCCACGCGGCCAGCTGCGGCGCCGACTTGCGGTACGACTCGACGACGATTTGCAACCGCCGGCGTGCTTCGTCCCGATCCGGTGCGTTGAAAATACTTCTCAGGGCGCGCGCGACTTCACGACGCATCGCGATCTTCGGGACGTGCGCCGACGCGTTCCGCTGCAAATGAAATTGGCAACGCTGCCACGGGACACCCGTGAGCTCTGCTTGGCGAGCGGCCTTGAGGCCCGCGTGGTCGTCGCTGATCACCAAACGCATGCCGTGAAGGCCGCGTTGCCGCAACGACGCGAGAAATTGCCGCCAGTGGACCTCGGCCTCCGACAGCGACACGCTGACACCCAGGATGCTGCGCTTGCCTTCCGGCGTGATCCCGATCGCGATCAGTACGGCACAGTCGATCACCGCACCGCCCTGCCTCACCTTTTCGTAACGCGCGTCGAGGATCAGGTAGGGAATCTCGCCGATCGACCTCTCGCGCCATGTCTGCAGCTCCGTATCGAGCCCCTGCATCGCGCGCGACACCTGAGTCGAGCTCACTTCGAAGCCACACAGCTTTTCGGTGATCGCCATCACCTTGCGAGTCGACACGCCCTGCACGTACATCTCGGCAAGCGCAAGTTTCAACGCCCGTTCGCTGCGTACGCCCCGCTCGAGCGACCGCGGATAGAACCCGGCCTGTCCGTCATCGAGGCCACGCACCTGGGGAATTGCAAGATCCAGCACGCCCCCACGCGTCTGAATCCGCCGCGGCTTGAAACCGTTCGCGTGTCCGACGCGTTCGTCGGTTCGTTCAAACGGCCCCGCGCCCAGAAATTCGCCACGCTCGATCTTCATCGCCGTGTTGAACACGATTTCGAGGGCCTTCGCCATCCCGTCCATCCCGTTCTCGGTGAGGATTTCCAATGCTCGGCCCAGAGTTCTAGAATCCGTTTCGTGGTGGGGCATTTTGGGTCTCCTTTTCTGTTTGGCGACAAAAAGAAGAACCGATCTGGCCCACCACATTCAAGTCCGGTCTCTGACCGGCTGGTCTCTCTCGACCAGCCGGACTCAGACCCGGAAGGAAATTACAGAAGGAACGCTACACTCCCTCGCCAAGCCGACGCCACAGTCCATCATGAACGTCCG
>Ga0315273_10008715_pt1 | contig 12823 bp, 14 predicted proteins | sample YL17G02_0_MG_FD_205753 | JGI IMG/M metagenome (GOLD analysis project Ga0315273, IMG submission 205753) | Sediment microbial communities from Yellowstone Lake, YNP, Wyoming, USA - YL17G02_0 | ecosystem: Environmental > Aquatic > Freshwater > Lake > Sediment | place: USA: Wyoming | collected...
GCACTAATGTCTCATGCGTCGTTGATTGCTATGCGCTCACCAGAGCAGCTAGAGAGGATAAAGTATTTTAATCCTAATACTAGACTAATACCCGATCTTGTATACTCTTTACAATCAGAACTAAGTGCGCCGCCCAAGGCCAATAAATCAGTGTTGGTTATGACCAATATTTCGGTTGTGCCTAATAACTCTGATCCACATTGGAAACATACATCTTGGAACTATTTCAAATCTGAATTCGGACAGTTCTTAGATTGGTTAATAGAAAGTGGATATAATCCACAACTATTCGCTATGTGTCGAGGATTGAACCTAGATGATGATTGGGCCTCCGCCGAGCTAGTTAACGCTATGAATAGGAGAAGCCGCAATCGCATTTGTATAGAAAGGCCCTCTGGTATCAAAGAAGTATCTAATCTTTGTGCTAAGCAGGAGATTATCATTACCCAGCGATTCCATGGGATTGTTCTATCTGAAATGACAAGAACCCCATATATGGCTATTCACCACCACGATAAGTTGAAGTTTAGCCAACCAAACGAAGGTTCCCTTCTTTCCTATTATAATAGCTCTAAACTATCATACATTAATGCTTTTGAACAAACAATAAAGATGAAATTCTCTAGTGCTCTGCCAATAGAATCAGATATCTTCAAGACTCTTGTTGAAGAGGTCCGGAGTCTCCTATGATGGTTGGTATAAATGGCACGCTTTATCGGAGTGAAGAACAATCGCATCTGCGTAGTATCGGATAATTTATTCAATAATTCCGGGCTGGATGTTATCGAAATCCCACCTGAGCTATCCCATGTGTCTCCTGCCGACTTATTAACCTCTTGCGTTGTTATCAATGGCAAGATAAAGTGTAAGTGTTCTAAGAAACCAACTGATCAAATACGACTAGCATTAGTTGGTAATTGGAAAATGAGATGTGGGATTGCCACATACTCAGAAAATCTCTGGCCAGAAGTTGCTAAACATGTTGGTGACTTCAAGCTATTTATAGAAAAGAATGACATCACGACTGGTGATGTGCATCAGTTTGGCGACCAGACACTATCAGAGTCTCAAGTTGTTGCATGCTGGGCGCGTGGTGAATCTCTGCGGACTCTTATTCGAGAACTCAAAGATTTTGATCCGGACATTATTTGGATTCAACATGAGTTCGGTCTGTGGCCAAATGCTAGCTACTGGTTAGCTATGATGAGTCAATTATCTGACTATCGTGTCATCGTGACCATGCACTCTATCTTTCATCATAGAGATAAGACAATCGTAGAGGCAGCTATGCCGGAGATTGTGTCTCACTTGGAAGGTGGCCGTACGCTTCTCAAAGAAGAGAAGGGCGTTAGCTCCAAAGTACATGTCATCCCTCACGGTTGTTACAAGTTCGATAACCAGCGCCTTTGGAACTTCTACAAATCAGAAAAAACTTTCATGCAGTTTGGCTTCGGTTTCCGCTACAAAGGCTGGGAGAATTCTATAAGAGCCACTGCAATTCTCAAAGAAAAGTATCCTGACGTTTTCTTTACGGGGCTTTTCTCGGAGTCACCATACGCCAAGCTTGACCATCAAATATATTACAACGAGTTGATGAGTTTGGTTAGTGAATTAGGAATTCAAGAAAACGTTGCGCTACTGCGTGGTTATCAGTCAGACGAAGTATTGGATAGCTTCTTGCGCACCAACCAAGCAACTATTTTCCCGTATGTATCTCATCCAAGTCATGAGGTGTTTGGTGCCTCTGGCGCAGCTCGTATGGCTATGTCGAAAGGATTACCAGTAGTTACCTCTTCTGTTAATCATTTCTCTGATTTACCAACGATGAAAGCCGATACCCCAGAAGATATTGCTAAAGCTCTCGAAATGCTTTTCACAGAACCAGATGCTAGAGAAAAACAACTACAAGCTCAAATGAGCTATCTAGATGAAAACACTTGGGAAAAAATCGGTTTGCGTTACATTCAGATATTCGGCGAATGAAATTAACGATAAAAAACGATATGATCTATGAAATTAACGATATATAAGGTGATTGACATCAATTAAACCGAGGAGCAAGCATGTCAAATACCAATTACACCTTAGAAATCATCAGCCACCACCCCAAGTTCAGCAACAAATCGTTGCGTAAATACTATGTGGATGGAATTGAAACGGTAGGTGCATGGGGCGATGAGCCTTTTGAAATTCGTTTCAAAAATAACACCTGGCAAAAAGTTCAGGTAAAGATTACACTTGATGGAACTGATGTTTTGACTGGAAAAACGGGCGACACTCAAGTATCCAAAGACATGTGGGTTGTTAATGGTTATGGTACCCTGTCTCTCAAGGCTTGGCCCGAAAATAACAATGGCGGAGCCGCCTTCGTTTTCACTGGCGCTGATAAGAGCGTAGCGGTTCACACTCATGGTGATTTGTCCAGCCGTGGTATCATTGCTGCCGCAGTCTTTACTGAAGGACATGTAGAGCCAATTAAGATTACACCTCCTGTAGAACATCACCACCATCACTACCGTGAGAGACGCAGCATTACTCCCTACTACCAAGGTGGAACCATTATTGGTGGAGGACTCTACGGATCTGGTGGCATCACTTATACTTCTGGTACGGCTAAGGGCCTTGGTGGAACGCTTTCTAGCACTACCATTACCTGCAACAATGCAGCTCCTGCTACCTCTGATTGTTTCAATTTGAGTGAGATTAGTGATGGGGCAGCAGCTTCTTTTGATAGTTTAGTATCAGTTGGTGCCGGCGAACATGTTGATCAAAAGATCACTTATGTAACCGGACTAATCAAACCAATTTTTGCTGAGACTGTTAGAGTCAAGTACCTATGGTGGGACGACCTAACAACCAAGCTGCGCACAGAAACTCATGCTAAGCCACAACCCTCTGGCTTTCCAGGTGATGATGATCGAAAGAACATTGATCTCAAATGTACACCACGAATTGGGGAAAAGCGGGGATCATTTCGTCGAGTAGAACAGCCACAAGTGTTTGATCGATTCTAATCGACACGGAGATAGAAAATTAGTTCTATCTCATTTTATGGGCGCGCCTTGACAACGCATCCGTAGAAATTATGTTGAAACAGACGGGGAGTACACCGATGATAATTTCTATAGTTTTCGCCGCCCTTAATGTTTATTTTGCAGTAAGAGCATTTAGGTCCAAACAGTGGTTTTGGCTTGGAATTTCTTTGGGTTTGTTCGCACTTTGTGCTTACGATGTGGGCCGAGCAATTCTGTAGGCATAACGTTATATATGATTGTGAGCCCAGAGAGGGTTCTTGATAATTGAAACACGGAGAGTGTAATTATGGAACAATTTAAGTATTGTGTTTGTATTGGTCGTTTCGAGCCGTTTCACAACGCGCATTATGAGCTTGTCAAAGAAGCATTGTCTCTTGGAGAGACTGTGCTAATTGTTATTGGTAGCGCCCATAAAGCTCGCACCATTCAGAATCCTTGGACCTCCGAAGAGCGTGAGGCGATGATTCGTGATACCCTTGCTCCTGAAGAATTGGCCCGAGTCCGGTTCTTTCATGTCAGAGACTATTTCTATATTCATAACCGTTGGTTAACCGAAATTCAGCAGATTGTCTCCGAAGCTACTGATGGAATCGATGATAATCAAATTTGTGACATTGGTGAAGTTAGTTATTTCCCTCAGTGGAAGTTCTTTAAAATGCGCTCCCTAGATAGGATGTTGCATGCCACCGCCATTCGTTCCTTATATTTCACACATGACATTCTTTATAAGAATCATGTTAGCTCTAAGACCACTGAGTTCTTAGAGAAGTTCAAAACTACTCCGGCCTTCAAAACTTTGAAAGATGAATATGATCATATCAGGAACTATCGTTCCTCTTGGGATGGCGCCCCCTTTGCTCCAACTTTCGTGACTGTTGACGCTGTGGTTATTCGTAGCGGACACGTCTTAACAGTTCGTCGAAAAGGCAGTCCTGGTCGTGGTTTGATTGCGCTTCCTGGTGGATTTCTGAATCAGAAAGAAACCATTCAAGATGGTATGATTCGAGAGCTAAAAGAAGAAACAGGTATTAAGCTTCCAAAAGAAGAGCTGGCTAAAGCTATTGTTGAGCAAAAAGTGTTCGATTACCCGGAGCGTTCTTTGCGAGGAAGAACGGTTACACATGCATTCTTAGTTGATTTGGGCCATGGCACCCTTCCTATTGTGAAGGGATCAGATGATGCCGACAAGGCATGGTGGATGTCATTGAGTGATTTGGCCAACCGAGAAGATCAATTCTTCGAGGATCATTTTCACATCATCACTCACTTCATTAACAAGTTCTAAGACTTCCCAGAGAGGGAATTTCAAACAATACGGAGAGTATATTATGGATAACGAAAATTTTCTAATTGACACAGACAGCTATAAATCGAGCCATTACTTGCAGTATCCGCCCGGAACCACAAGTATGTTTAGCTACATTGAATCTCGTGGCGGAGATTATAAAAAGACAGTTTTCTTTGGTCTACAGTATTATCTCAAGAAGTACCTTACTCATCGAGTGACGGTGGCAGAGGTTGAAGAGGCTAAAGAGTTCTTCGAAGCACACGGAGAACCCTTCAACTATGAAGGTTGGATGTATATCGCCAAGGAGCTTGGCGGTAAGTTGCCGGTTCGTATTCGAGCCGTTCCCGAGGGTAGCGTGGTTCCTACTCATAACATCTTAGTCAGTATCGAATCTACTGATCCCAAAGTCTTTTGGGTGGTCTCCTGGATCGAAACAATGCTACTTAGGGTCTGGTATCCTATCAACGTAGCTACCAGAAGTCACAAAATTAGGCAGATCATCTTAGAAGCCTTGAGAATCTCGGCAGATGATCCAGAAGCAGAAATCAATTTCAAGCTGCACGATTTCGGTAGCCGAGGCGTTTCGTCTCAGGAATCGGCAATGATTGGTGGCGCTGCTCACTTGGTTAATTTCATGGGCTCTGATACTGTCGTTGGTGTGCGATGCGCCAACAAATTCTACAACTCCAAGATGGCGGGCTTCAGTATCCCGGCCATGGAACATAGCTCGGTTACCTCTTGGGGTAAAGAGCACGAAGCAGATGCCTATCGCAACATGCTTCAGAAAACTGGAAAGCCAGGCGGATTGGTTGCTTGTGTAAGCGACTCTTACAATCTGTGGAATGCCTGTTCTAACCTATGGGGCAAAGAACTGAAGGAAGAAGTAATTAAGTCGGGAGCTACTGTGGTTATCCGCCCTGATTCTGGAGATCCTTCCAGTGTCGTACTTCGTACTGCGCAGTTGCTTGAGGAGAAGTTTGGGGTCGTTGTCAACAGCAAAGGTTTCAAAGTTCTCAACAATGTCCGCATTATCCAGGGAGACGGTATCAATGAAGATTCCATCCAAGAAATCCTTAACAATTTGCTTGACCATACTTACAGCGCCAGCAATATTGCTTTTGGTATGGGCGGTGCTTTATTGCAGCAGCACAACCGTGACACCCTGAAATTCGCCATGAAGTGTAGCCACATCTATCGCGCGGTAGGTGGTAAGGAAGTTTCGGTGGATGTCTTCAAAGATCCCGTTACTGACCACGGCAAAGTCAGCAAAGCGGGTCGCCTAGACCTGATTCGTGATATGTCGGGTAACTGGTCTACTGTTACTTTGGGAGACCGCGATCATCACCTCCTGACAGTGATGGAGAAGGTTTACGAAAATGGTGAGGTTCTTGTGAATGAAACGTTTGATCGTATTCGCGCTAGGGCTAAAGGGGAGGCAGTATGAGTGAACGTTGTTCATGTGGCCGCGCCAAGTATTTTGATGCAGATTGTTGTGAAACTTGCTGGAATAAAGGACGAGCCTATGATGAAAGAAGCTCGAACGATCCAAATTATTGCCAATGTGGTAAGCCGAAAATTTCGGATGCCTGTTTGTGTGGTGATTGCTGGAATCAGCAATCGGCTTATGGAGATAGGTGATGAAAGTTCTCAAAAGACCCAATACTGCTTGGTCAATGAAACACACTTGTAGTCAGTGTACTGCCGAGCTTGAAGTGGAAAAAGGTGATGTAAAATTCACTAGTTACCCTGGCGACTACCGAGATCCAGGGTATGATACGTGGACGGCTAATTGCCCCATTTGTTCCAATGTTTTCCACATTAAAGAGGCTGCCCTTCCTAAAGCGGTCCAAATAGAGATTAAGAAGGGTCTGGCATCCCCTGGCACTTCTTATCCGTTCGACCGCTAAACACCTAATATTTTCCTATCCTTATTAGGTGCAAAATGAAAATCAGTGACAAATTGTATGGGAAATATGCTGCTAGGTCTCCTCTTTTGCCGCCAGAAGGCGAGCAAGAGGTAATAGTTTCTATTCCAAAGCACAATAAGTTTCCTCAAATTAAGAACCTCACTCCAGAAGAAATGGAGCAATGGGAGGATTTTATTGCTGAGAAAAAGCTTCAAAAGGATTTGGATATTACTAAGGAAGTTACTGATCTTGGTCAAGAAGAAAAGCTTGAACAAGAATTAGGAACTTTACCGGCCATTCCCTCCAAAAAACAAGCTGATTTTTCGCCTGATTCTTTATTGAAAATGTGTAGCCAGTTTTACGATTTGTGTCTCAAGTTCTAAGCCGGAGGCAATATGAAAGTCCTCAAGTATAGTATCGACCCTAAAGCATGGACTCATGCGCTCACTTGTCATTGGTGTAAATCTCAAATAGAGATTAATGCCGATGACTTGTCGTATGAGGGCGAGCCTGGTGATATGAAAGATGCGGGGTGGGACAGATACTCTTGTGATTGCGGGGCTTGTGGTGAAGGAATTGAAGTGGATGAAAAGAAGCTTCCTAACATCGTCCAATCCTACGTTCAGAAAAGAAAAAAGAAGCGATGATCTATGCTGTAAGTTTCAAGCATACCATCCCAGAAGGCGCTTTATCCATGGACGTGACCTCTAGGTCTAACACATGGGGAAGACATTTTAGTCCATTCAATCTGGGGCCAGTAGACCTTTACGATGGGTATGTGGCCAAGAACATCGAAAACGCATTTCAGTTTTCAAGAGTTTATCCCGAGTATTCCACTGTAGATGGTTTACCATCAGCGTACTATTGGGAATGGGCCAAAATTGGTTGGGCCGAATCCAAGCCAATCAAATATCCGATGGGCGCTTGGAATAAGCATTTGTATCATTGGTGGGATGGTAAGAAACTAGGTATGCTAGAAGCTCAGAACCAAATTTTTCTACCGCTTTACAAGAAAGCTGTCGTTAAAATTCCAGCTTTTGAGAAGCTAAAGTATTTTTATGAAAACGGTAAACAAGACATTTACCTGATCGATTTTGAGGGTTATAACCATCGATACCTAGATAAAAACTGGGCTCAGGTTACTAATGATCCTGATAGGCCCGTCGGGCAAGCCTTTGCCCTTTGTATGATATTAGAAGGTTATTTATGAAAGAGAAAACCGAATGAGTAGCGTATTACTTGGTACTGCGATTGGTGATGCTTTGGGTGTTCCGTTTGAAACTAAGCTAGCTAACTATGAGTTGCTTGTTGCTTGGGACGGTGAAACATTTCTGGGTAGTGAACACCACAATCTCAAACCTGGCCAGTATTCTGATGATACTCAAATGAGTTTGATGGTTGCCGAGTCTCTTATCGAGAATCACGGATTCAATCCAGATGACCTAGCCGAACGCTATGTTGACTGGATTACTTCTGGGCGAGCCAGAGGTTATGGTAAAACTACCATGCTAGCCATTCAGAACCTCCTAAACGGCAAGCACTGGAGCGAGTCTGGCATTGCCGGTTCCTACGGAAATGGAACCGCTATGCGAGCCGCCCCGTTTGGAGTTTACTTCCGTAATGATTTACAATCTCTTGTTAGTATCTGTAAGATGGATAGCGCTATTACTCATGCCTCTGATGAAGCTGAAGCGGGTTCAATTGCCATTGGTTTAGCAGCCGCATACGCAGTCAACAGAGAGAAGGATGGACTGCTGGATGAATTGTGGCGAATTTTGCCGGATAGCAAAGTTAAAAGTATCATTTACAGTCTTGACTCCCTGATTGATTCGCCTTACATTACGCCGGAGCAAGCGCTTCGCGTGATTGGAACTAAGGCCGATGTTCGTCAGACTGTGCCAGCAGCTCTATATTGCTTCCTCAAGTTCCAGACTTATGGTGAAGCCATTGAAGCTGCTATTAGGGCTGGCGGAGATACAGACACTACAGCGGCTATCGTAGGCGCTCTGTTTGGCGCCAGAGATGGCACTATGGATATCCAGGGATCTTGGATTAGTGGAGTAGAAGAGTCTAGCCGACTTATTGAGCTAGATAGCCAACTCTACAATAGATCAAACGATTCGTTTTTGACCAGAGGGTAAAATGCAGACCACGACTTCTAGAAAGGGCACTTTACGTCGGTGCGGGCATGTTTGGGAAGCCAGTGATTCTGGGTATCCAGATGATTGGGAAACTACGGTCGATGGTCGTTTTCATATCATGACATGGAAATTCGGAAGTATTCATCAGGCTAAAGTTCTTGTTGATTACAAACATTTGGTAAATGGAAAGCCTGTCAACCCAGTCAAAAATGATGGGACAGTAGATTTCTACTTGGAGTATGGTAAGACTCTTACAGAAGCAATGACCATCTGTTTAGACTGGATTGCTGAGTTTCAAAAGACCGGTCCCACTTCCGTTGAGCAAACTTTCAAAGATAGTTGGGATCATTGGCCAACTCTGTATCCACAGGGTATGCGCCTTCCAGTCATTGACCACATCTTTTTCACCATTGGGGGCGGTTATGATTGGTTTGATGGAGGCTTGGTGCACACTAGCCCTTACTCACACATCTTTGCTGAAAAACGGAGAGAGCAAGACAAGGGCCTTACTGACGCTTTGAAGGCTGCCGGCGAGATTATGAAGATGCGGCAGGAGCGGAAGCTAGCTAAGGGCGAAGAACTAGAGTATGATGATTTGGATTTTGATGAACAGCGAGCGTTGTTTTGGAAACAAGACGTTTACCGATTCTATCCGGCATCCAAAGATTATTCGAATGTTTGTTTAGTTCCAGATGACGTTAAGCCTGAATGGTTGGAATTAGCATATGAGGCCGCCCTACTTTTACGTGATAAAAGTGGTTTGCCAAATATCAAATCGCGCAGATATAATGTGCATGGCGAAGATGAAGCAAAACGTCAAGAGGATAATAAAAAGCTAGGCGCCAAAGTTGTAGCTGATCTTGAGCGAAGATTTCCTCAATTGAAGGGACAGAATGCCAAAGAAGGTAAGTAAATTCCCGCCTAAGAAGCCCGACAATTCTCATCTCCGCATTGCGGCCCCTAAAAGAAATTGGTCGAAATTTCAGAAGGACATCTTCCGCGACATCAATAATGGCGCAGGCCATACTGTTGTTATTGCAAGAGCCGGTTCTGGAAAGACCTCAACGATTGTCGAAGGATTCAAATACCTACCCAAAGGCAGAAAGACTTTGATGGTGGCTTTCAATAAAGCTATTGCCGAAGAACTAAAGCAACGCGCCCCGTCCTATGTAGACGTGATGACGCTTCACTCTCTTGGCTTTCGAGCCATCAAGCAGAGCTTTGGCGCTGATGTCGTGCTAGAGAATGATAAAGCTCACATGCTTATCTCCACCTTGATTGGCGATGATAGAGATATGTGGGAGGTCAATCAGAGTATTGCTAAGTGCGTTTCTCTCTGTAAAGGCTTCCTGTTTGATACCCCGGCCAAGATTGGTGACCTCATTGATAAGTTTGGTATCGAGATATTCGATTACTCTCGCGAGAAATTCATTGAACTGGTTATCAAAACTTTGGGACTTTGCAAAGCCAAAAAGAATGTCGTTGATTTTGACGACATGATTTGGTTTCCATTTGTTTATCGTTTGAATGTTGGCAAGTTCGATGTAGTCTTTGTCGATGAGGCTCAAGATTTGAATGCTGCCCAGATGGCAATGGTTTTATCCGCCTGTAAAATGGATGGCCGCATCATTGCGGTAGGGGATCCAGCTCAGAGCATTTACCAGTTCCGTGGGGCTGATAGTGAGGCTATTCCAAACTTTATCACTAAACTGAGTGCCAAGACCCTGCCTTTGTCGGTCACCTACCGTTGCCCGACCAAGATCGTAGACCTAGCAAAGGAAATTGTACCTGACATTGAGGCGGCCGAGGACGCCAAGGAGGGGACAGTGGAGGAGGTGCCAGCAGAACAAATTCTTAAATTGGTTAGGGCCGGGGATTTCGTCCTTTCTAGGACCAATGCGCCCCTCATCAAACACTGTATGGCATTACTGCGCGCAGGCATCCCAGCCAATATCCAAGGAAGGGATGTTGGGTCTAATCTCCAATACTTTATCAAAAAGTCTAAAGCAAAGACTATTGTTCAATTTACGGCATATGTAAACACCTGGAGAGAACAAGAAATAAAGCGATTGTTGTCTGAAAAGAAAGACCCAATTGCAACTATCGATAAAGCGGAATGCTTATTGAACCTCTGTGAAGGAACCCTTACAATTAAGGACCTAAAAGAGACAATAGAAAAGCTTTTTAATGATACTGATGATCATGCTAAAGTTATTTTTTCAACAACGCATAAGGCCAAAGGTCTGGAACGCGATCGTGTCTTTGTTCTCGCCAACACCTACCGATATGGACCAGGAGTAGAGGGAGAAGAGGCAAATTTATGGTACGTTGCAATTACAAGAAGCAAATCTGAACTTTATCTAGTAAAGAAGTATTTGAAGCAATAATTCAGCATTTAGCTGAGATGACTCGCTACAAAATGGTTGCCAGGGATTTCAATTCCAATCCCACACAATATCGTACTTGGGTAGTTCCCAATACACCGGATTTTGACGGATATTACTACACCGGCTATAAATCTGGCCTTAATAACTTTACTGAAGTTAGTGCCTATGCCATTAATGATGGGTATGCTATAGTAGATTTCAATCTCCCAGACCCAACCTCTTGGGTGGCTACAACTGATCATTTGGGTTGGGATTATCCAATTCGTAAGGTTTTACCATTTCCATTAGAAGATTCAGCCCTAGCAATTCTTGATGGTTACATATACATGTTTGGTGGCAAGATTACCAACAAGATTTACCGTGCCCGAGTTGAGAATCCTGCTGACTGGTTTGATACCGGAGCTACACTACCAAGTGCTTTGTATGGTGCGGCTCTAGCCATTATCAATGGCACCATCTATCTGTTTGGCGGAAACACTGGCACAAATTTTGGCCTCGGAACAGTAGATAGCATCTATACGGCACCAGTAAGTAATCCGCTCTCCTGGACCGATCATGGTTCCCTATTGCCACGTAAGATATGCTACTCATCAGTAGGCATGGACGGATACAACCTATATCTGTTTGGTGGTAGAGAGACTAACAACGCTTCTGATATCATTTTTACGGCTTCCACCGCTACTCCACTAGTATGGGCTGATACTGGATCTAAATTGCCGTACAAAGTTTATGGCGCTCTGTTTGCTGAAGTAAATGGTAAATGGATGTTGTTTGGCGGTCAGCTAACCCCAGACACTCCAACCAATACAATTATTTCTGCATCAGTCGGCGCTCCACTTAGTTGGAACATCACTGGGCTATTACCATGGTCCACCGCTTTTGGTCAGTTCGTCAATATTGGCGGAGATGGTTATATCTTCGGCCCAATGGTTGGACCAACCACTACTTTCACTTCTATTCTGAGATGTAATCTAAGCAACCCAAATGCTTGGGTAGACACTCAACAAATTATTCGTGGCGTCATCTCTCACTCCAGCTTGGCCATCATTTATGATAGAGTATGGTTGTTTGGGGGTAGCGGAGAGACGGCCGTTTTTGCTTGTAATCAGATTTTGAAATACAAGCCAGCGGCTCTCAAAGCTGTCAATTATGGAAACATAACGCGCGTAACAGTTCCTAATACAGACAACATAAATAGCCCATACCTAGCATTAGGTATACCATGGTGGCGAACTGATTATCCATTCCACAATCGACCGTAATTTAGTAAAAACGGCGGGCTTGACTGCTCGCTGACAATGATTAGGTTTTGCAGTATGAAAGACTATGACTCAGCCGAGGCACGTGAAGAACGAGCCGCGCAAGAAGATCCTATTGTTATGTACCTGATTGTTCATGAGACATTAGGTATGAGTATGGGAAAAACTGCCGCTCAATGTGCGCATGCTTCTCAAATGTTGACTCTCAAGTATTTTGAGATGAAAGATTTATCTTCTTCTATCCAGAAAAGAATGCAGCCATTGCTGAATGCTCCGCCCGAAGGAGATCAGATGGAAAGATTGAAAGCAGCTTATGCTTCAATGGCAAAGCCAATTTCCATTATGGGTGAGTGGTTGAACTCTTCTTTCCGTAAAGTAGTACTTCGAGCCTCTGATAAGGAATGGGCTAAGCTCAAAGAAGAGTTTAAGGATTCCATAGTTCTGGTAGTAGATGCCGGTTTAACGGAGATTGCGGCTGGTAGTGAAACTGTTATAGGTCTCTGGCCGGTTCGTAAGAGTCAGGTATCCAAGACGGTTAAACGACTTCAAGTTCTCAAGTGAAACATGCAAAAACTCGTGGTCAAACAAACCCAAAGTCGTGGCTTAGGGGTCTTTGCCACTGAACGCATCGAGAAGGGTGACCTTATCGAATGCTGTAGGGTTATTGTTGTGCCGCGTCCAGAAATCATGATTGGTAACTCTGGTTCAATCATGAGGCATTACGTTGTTGATTGGGATGGCAAACTAGCTATCCCAACCGGCTATGGTTGCTATTACAATCACTCTTACCAACCTAATACCATCCA
>Ga0315273_10008719_pt1 | contig 12820 bp, 10 predicted proteins | sample YL17G02_0_MG_FD_205753 | JGI IMG/M metagenome (GOLD analysis project Ga0315273, IMG submission 205753) | Sediment microbial communities from Yellowstone Lake, YNP, Wyoming, USA - YL17G02_0 | ecosystem: Environmental > Aquatic > Freshwater > Lake > Sediment | place: USA: Wyoming | collected...
GCGGCGGGGACGGCTTCGGCGGAACCATGGTGGGCACCAGCTGCCCCACCGTCTTGACGCTCACCGGCTTCTCCACCAGCGGCCCCCTGAATCTGAATTGCGTGCGGCTGGTGGTTGATGATCCTAACGGGACAACGACCGGCATAAACGGCGTATCGTTCGTCAACCTGCCGACCAATGTCACCCAGCTGACGATCCGGCATCCGGGGCTCGCGGCCGGCAGCTTCTCGGTCTTCGGCAGCCTGACATTCGTGCCACTGGCGTCCAGCGACACGGGGTTCTACCTCGCGGCGGTGGACACAGACGGGACGACGCCGTTCTTGGCCATAGCACCTGGTATCACCAATGTGACCAACGGGCCGACCTTCACCACAACCAGCGGTGGCGCCACCGTCCTCTGGCCGTAGCCATCCCGGATCCCCGGCACTCCACCCCCGCTCCACTTCCCGGAGCGGGGGTGTCTTATTCCCGCCAAGCTCCGACAGCCGTTCGACCTTCTCGGAGCCGCCGGGCTTTCCCTGAGCGGGGCCGTCGCCGCCGGCCGTAAGTCGCTCGAGCCCCCCGGCGTGCTCTTCCTCGCCACAGTCACCACAGTGAGGGGACTCGCCTCTATCCCAATGCTGCGGTCTCACCTGGGTAGGGGTGGGGCGCCGGCTCCGCCCAGGTCATCCGCCAACTCAGAGAGCAACGCACCCGATCGCCGCCCATGGCGATGGGGTCCGCGTTTCGGGGATACTTGCCGCGTCGGTTCGGATGGATTGCGTGACCACGGCGTGGGCATGTTGCCCCCATGCCGACCCACACTACCCCACGCCGCAGGCGCCCGCCTCACCTCCGAAAGGCGGGTGCCACCTACCTGGTGAGCTGGGACCTGCACCCCAGCCAGCCGCCGCTGACCGACGCCGAGCGCACGATGATGCTCGAGAACCTACGCCACTTCGACGGGGTGCACTTCGACCTCCTCGCCTCACTGGTGCTCGACGAGAAGGTGTACGTCCTGGTCACTCCATATCCCGACCGCCCCCTCGAGCGAACCGTGGGAGGCTGGAAGCGCTGGGCATCGGGGCAGTTTGGCATCGACGGACGGGCCGCCCCGTTCTGGCGCAGCGGGTACCTCGATCGGATCATCCGGAGCCCCGAGGAGTTGCAAAAGCGGATCGGACAACTGGCCGAGAGTCCGCAAAGGCGCTGGCCGGAGATCGGGGAGTATCCCTGGTTCTGGGTGCGGGGGGAGAAGGCGGAGGCAGCGGGCCTGCGATCACCGTCAAATCCACTTGAGGGCCAGCAGGCGGAGGAGTAGGGGATGGAGCTCCGGGTCTACCGCCGGCACCTCCCTCATTGGCGAGTGGAGGGAGCGACCTACTTCGTGACTTGGCGGCTGTACCGCTTCCAACCACCCCTCGAACCGGAGGAACGTGACCTCGTCGCTCTCGTGCTCCGTCACTTCGAGGGCCGGCGCTACACTTTCCATGCCTATGTCGTCATGGACGACCACGTCCATCTCGTGGTCACGCCAATGCCGGGCGTCGACCTGGAGAAGATCCTGCACTCACTCAAGTCCTACAGCGCGCGGCGGCTCCAGCGCGAGCACGGTCGCTCGGGTGCCGTATGGCAGAACGAGTCCCATGACCGAATCATCCGCAACGAGGGGGAGTTGGACCGAACGATTAACTATGTCCGCGGAAATCCCCGCCGGCGGTGGCCGGAGATCGAAGGGTATCGCTGGGTTTGGTGCCGCGCGATGCCCCCGACGTAGGACAGGCCTCCGTGCCTGTCCCGACGCGGACGGGCCTTCCACAGCCCCCCGTTGGACAGGCGCAGAGGCCTCCACAGCCCCCCGTTGGACAGGCGCAGAGGCCTCCACAGCCCCCCGTTGGACAGGCGCAGAGGCCTGTCCTACTCCCTCACCTTCGGCCGCGCCCGCTCCACCACCGTCGGCATCACCTTGGCGCTGTCCTGCAGCATCTCCAGCCCGCCGACGACGACTTGCTCCCCGGGGGCGAGGCCGCTCGGGATCTCGACCTGGCCCGGCACGCGCACGCCGAGCGTCACCGGGCGGCGGGTCACCCGCTCACCCTCCACCACCCAGACGAAGACGCTGCCCTGCAGCGTGACGACCGCCTCCTCGGGAATGACGAGCGCCTTCGGCCGCACCGCGGTCTCGAGCCGCGCTTCGCTGAACATCCCGGCCTGCAGGCGCCGCCGGCCGTTCGGCACCACCGCCTTGACCATCAGCGTACGCCCCGGGAGCTGGACGGCGGGGCTCACGAAGTCCACCGAGCCGGTGAATTCCTCCCCCGGCAGTGCCGCGACCCGGAACATCACCCGCTGTCCCCGCCGGACCATCCCCGCGTAGCGCTCCGGCACCGCGAACGCGACGCGTTGGGGATCCACCGTCTGGATGACGACCAGCCTGTCGCTCGAGGTCACGTAATCGCCGATGCTCACGTAGCGCTGGCCCACGACGCCGGTGAACGGCGCCCGCACTGTGGTCCGGGAGAGCCGGAGGCGCAGCAGGTCGAGATCGGCCCGCGTGCTCCGCGCCCGCGCCTCCGCCTGCTCGAGGTCCGACGTGGCGGCCGCATCCTGCGCGAGCAGCTGCTTCGTCCGGGTCAGCGCCTGTTCGGCAAGATCCCGCTCCGCCTCCGCCCGCGCCACCTGCGCCCGGAGCTCCTGGTCGTCGATGCGGAAGAGGCCGTCTCCGGTGCTCACTTCCGCGCCCTCGCGCATCAGGATCTCGACGACGCGGCCGTCCACCTCGGAGCGCAGCTCGGCGGACTGGATCGCTTCGACCTCACCGGTGGCGGTGATCGCGTCAATGACCGTGTCCTGCCGCACCGCCGCGACCTCCACCGGCAGGGCAAATCCGCCGCCGCCATCACCCCCCTCGCCGCCGCCCGCCGCGCCGCCTGCCTTGCCACACGCCGCGACGGCGGCCACGAGCACCATCATGCGCATCCGCATCACTGGCCCTCTCCGGGAACAGGCGCCAGCCGGGCGCCCAGGGTCGCTTCGAGCGCAGCGAACGCGAGCCGCGCGACATACCTGGCCTGCACCACCCCCGCTTCCGCATCGCTCAGGCTGTTCTGGGCCTGGATCAGGTCGAGCACGGTGGTGGCCCCCGACCGATACCGCGCACCCTGAACCCGATAATTCTCCCGCGCCGCCACCAGCGCTTCCGCCGCAAGTGCGAACTTGGCCCGGGCGGTCTCATAGGCATCATAGAGAAAGGTCACATCACGCACCGCCGCCCGCTCGAGGTCAGAGCGCACCGCGCGGGAGACGTCGCGGGTCGTCCGCGCCTGGATGATGGCCAGCTCCCTGCGTCCGTCATTCCAGATCGGCAGGGAGACGCCGACCGTGATGTTTGACACGCCGAAGGCGTTCGGAAAGACCGTCTCGTCGAATCGTGTGTGGGCGGCGGACAGCGTGAGCGTGGGGAGGTAGCTCCCCCGTTCTCCCTTGAGCACCGCCTCCGCCGCCCGCTCCTGGGCACGGGCGATCCGGTACGCAGGGCCCTGCTCGAGTGCGCGCCGCACCGCGTCCTCGAGCGTAAGGGGAAGCGGCGGCGCCAGCGCGGTGTCGAGTGGCGCCGGGTCGGCCGGGCCTGCGATTCCCACCCGGCGACCGAATTCGAGCCGGGCCACCGTGAGGTCACTCTCGACGCTCAGCTGCCCCACCTGGGCCCGGATCAGCTCGATCCGCACCGTCAGCGAATCGGTCTGCACCGCCGCTCCCGAGGTGACCCGCGCCCGCGAGGCGATCAGTTGCTGCTCCGCGCGCTGGCTGCGTTCACGTGCGACGCGCGTCAGCTCGAGGTCGGCCAGCACCCCATAGTAGGCCGCCTCGGTGAGCAGCGCCGCGAGAAACCGGCGTTGAACCTCGGTGGCAGTCGCGGCTTCAAGCTCTGCCTGGGTGCGCCCCAGGTCGGTGAACTTCCTGGCGGAGAAGATCGTGTACTCGGCCTGGAGCTGCAGCGTCGACGAGGTGCTCGACTGCTTGAGCGTCCCGAAGTTGAAGAACGGTTGCGAATACCACGTCTGCCCCAGCGACACCGTCGCCGACGGCACGAAGAAGGCGACCCGCGCGGCGGTCCGGCCCCACTGTGCCTCGGCGACCGACCCAAGCGCCGCCACATAGCCTGGATTCAGCTGCACCGCACGGTCCAGCGCCTGCGCCAGCGTGAACACCGGCACCGTATCCTGTTGCGCCGCCGAGGCGGGGGTGGGCATGGACTTGCCTGCCCCTGCCGAGGTGGCGACGACGGACGCGGCCAGAATCGCGATGAGCATCAAGCCTCCGGCGCCGGCTCGGCCACGAGCGGCTGGGACGCGAGGTCCGCGGACTCGCGCGCGCGCAGCCGGTCGAGCAGGGTGTAGAAGACGGGCACGACATACAGCGTGAGGACGGTGGACACCAGGATCCCGCCGACGATCGCGTAGCCGAGCGGGCGGCGGCTGATCGACCCGGCGCCGAGGCCGAGCATGATCGGCATGGCGCCCATGATCGTGGAGACCGACGTCATGAGGATCGGCCGCAGGCGGATCCGTCCTGCCTCGCGCACCGCCTCGATCAGGTCCATGCCCCGCTCGCGCAGCTGGTTGGCGTACTCCACCAGCAGGATCGAGTTCTTCGTCACCAGGCCGATCAGGAGCACCATCCCGATCTGGCTGTACAGGTTGATGGTGGACTTGAAGACCAGGAGCGTCACCAGCGCGCCCGTGACGGCGAGCGGCACCGCGAGCAGCACCGTGAAGGGGTGCACCAGCGACTCGAACTGGCTCGCGAGCACCATGAAGACCACCGCCAGCGCGAGCACGAAGGCGAAGTAGAGCGAGCCGCCGCTCTCCTCCAGCTCGCGCGACTCGCCGGCCAGCGCCGTGGTGGATCCCCGCGGCAGCACCTCCCGCGCGATCGCATTGAGCGAGTCGAGCGCCTCGCCCAGCGTCAGCGAGGGCGCGAGGCTCGCGCTGATCCGGGAGGAGCGAACCCGGTTGAAGTGGTTCAGCTCGCGGGGCCCCGCCCCTTCCTGCACCGTCGCGATGGCGCTCATCTTCACGAGGCTGCCATCCCGCCCGCGCAGCGAGAGCAGGTCCATGTCAGAGGGCGTGGCCCGGTCCTCCGGCGAGAGCTGCGCGATCACGTCGTACAGCTTGCTGTTCCGGGTGAAGGTGCTGATCCGCCGTCCGCCCAGCATCGTCTGCAGCGTCCCGGAGATGTCTCGCACCGAGACTCCCAGGTCTTCCGCCCGGTCACGGTCGTAGCGCACCGTCAGCTGCGGCTTGTTCACCCGGAGGTCGGAATCCACATTGAGGAGCCCCGGCACCTGGCGGGCCCGCTGCAGCAGGGCATCGGTGCCACGGATCAGGGAATCGAAGTCGGGGTGCTGGAGGACGAACTGCACCGGCGACTCCCACCCGAAGGCGGGCGGGATGGTCGCGAAGGCGAGCACCCCCGGCACCCCGAAGAACTGCGGCTGGACCTCGTTGAGCACGTCCGCCGCCGGCCGGTTCCGCTCCGACCAGTCCTTCAGGCGCACAAAGAGGATCCCCCGGCTCGGCGCTCCCATGAAGCCGCCGACGGCGCTGAAATAGGTGTCGACATCCTTCGTCCGGCCGATGATCTCCTCGAGCCGGAGCTGGTAGCTGTCGGTGTACGCGAGCGTCGAGCCCTCGGGCGCGATGCTGATGGCGAAGAAGAACCCCTTGTCCTCCGCGGGCACGAACTCCCGCTTGAGCCGGCCGAATACCACGACCGCCCCCGCTGCCACGACCAGGAGCAGTACCGCCACGGCGCCACGATGGTGCAACGCGACCGCGAGCGACCGGGAATACCCCGACGCCAGCCCGTCGAACCCGCGTTCGAACGCCATGTACACCGGCCCGTGGCGGCGCTCGACCTTGAGGATCCTGGCGCAGAGCATCGGGGTCAGCGTCAGCGCGACGAAACCGGACAGGATGACCGAACCCGCCACCGCGATGCCGAACTCGTTGAAGAGCCGGCCGGTGTTGCCCTGCAGGAAGGCGAGCGGGGTGAACACCGCGACCAGCGCGATCGTGGTCGAGATGACGGCGAAGGCGATCTCCCGCGTGCCGTTGACCGCAGCGGTGACCGGGTCCTCCCCCAGCTCGTCCTGGTGCCGGTAGGCGTTCTCCAGCACGATGATCGCGTCGTCCACCACGATGCCGATCGCGAGGGTGAGCGCGAGCAGGGTCAGGTTGTTGATCGAGAAGTCGAGGAAGTAGAGCACCGCGAACGTGCCCACGATCGACGTGGGAATCGCAAGGCCGGGGATGACCGTGGCGCGGAGGTTCCGCAGGAAGACGAAGATGATGATGATCACGAGAACGCCCGCGATTACCAGCGATTCCTCCGCCTCCTGGATCGAGCGCCGCACGTAGACGGAGCCGTCGAAGGCCACGTCGAGCCCCACGCCAGGGGGGAGGTCCTGCCGGATGCGCGGCAGGGCGGCCAGCACGTTGTCAGCGACGTCGATCAGGTTGGACTTGGACTGCCGCACGATGCCGACGCCGAGGGTGGGGTTCCCGTTGAACCGCAGCGAGCTGCGCACGTCTTCCGGCCCCAGCTCGACGCGCGCGAGGTCCTTGAGCTTGACCAGCTGGCCGTTAGGGCTCGCCACGGTCATCTCGGCAAACTCCAGCGGTGTCTTGAGCTCGCCGAGGGAGCGTACCGTGAATTCCCGCTTGTCGGACTCGATCCGCCCCGCTGGGATCTCCACGTTCCGGCTCTGGACCGCGCGCTCCACATCCTGCACGGTGAGCCCGCGGGCCTCGAGTTCACGAGCCGAGAGCCAGATCCGCATCGAGTAGCGGCGCTCTCCCGCGATGAACGCGCTGCCGACGCCGGGCAGGCTCTGCAGCCGCCGCTTCACCACTCGGTCGGCGATGTCCGAGAGCTGCAGCAGGTCGTAATTCGCCCCCGAGAGCGCGAGCCAGAGGAAGGGGTCCGCATCCGCCTCCTGCTTGGCGATGACCGGCTCGATCAGGTCCTCGGGGAGACGGTCGCGTACCCGCGAGACTTTGTCGCGGACGTCCTGCGCCGCCTCCTCGACCGGCCGGTCGAGGGTGAACTCGAGGGTGATGTTGCTGGACTGCTCCCCGCTGCTGCTGGTGAGGGTGCGCAGCCCGGGGACGGTGCTCAGCTCCTCTTCGAGGATGTCGGTGACCGCCGTCTCGACCACCTGCGGGCTCGCGCCGGGGAGGATCGAGGAGACGGAGATGATCGGCGGATCGATGTCCGGGTACTCCCGGACCGAGAGCTTGAGGAAGCCGATGACGCCGAACAGCACCAGCGCCAGGCTCAGCATGCTGGCGAGGACGGGGCGGCGGATCGATATGTCGGAGAGTTTCATCCGGTCACTCGGGGAACTGAAGGATCATGCCGCCCCCCAGGAGGACCGAAACGACAACGACCTGGGCCAGTGGGCCGGCCGAGAATCGCCCAGGGGGAGACCCGGTCCCCAGGTCGGGATCGGGACGGGCTTGTGAGGAAGTCGGCTGCATGACGGGTAGCCGCCTCCGGGGTTTCGGTGGAGGGGAAAACGTAGCCTTGCCGGTCGGGATTGGGGAGGGCGGCTATATTGCATCATGGTCCTCAAACTCACACCCAAGCAGCAATCGCAGCTCGCCTTCCTCGAGCTCTTGCCTCCCAAGTTCCAGCGGATCCGGGGAGTGATCGAGCAGATGCACAACCCGAAGCTGGATGAAACCGCCGTCCGGGGGATGATCCGGGTGCTGGACGAGATGAAGGCGGGAGCCTCACAGCAAAGCCTGAACGGGCTGGCAGAAGCTCTAGGAGGGGCGGCTTCCATGGCCCGGCGGGGAGGGGGACTGCAGGTCAAGATCCGGGGTCTCCAAGACCTGCTGGGTTCCATCAGGACGAACTATGACGCAGCCGTGAGAAAGGCCTCCATTCCGGAGGCCCATGTCGGGGACGAACCGCCTGGGGGGACGGGGTAGCGCCCCATGGGGCGCCGCTACGTGGCCGACCCCGGCTCGTAGACGTCCTCGCCCTTCTTCCGCAGATGGTTGTCGATCGACTTGCCCGCCATCAGGATGGCCATGCCGTGGATCAGCACGCCGATCAGGAGGGACACGAAGGTGAGGGCCCCCAGCACCCCCGCAGCGCCAATCACAGCGAAAACCCGTCCGAGAAGTTCCATGGTGGGTACCTGTAGCTAAGGGGACCGCCAACGGGTAGTAGGTTAGCCTGACCGGCCCCGCCAATCAACCATGAGGACCTGATGCGAATTCGACTTGCCGGACTGTTTCTGTCCGCTGCTCTGGCGGCGCCCCTCGCCGCCCAAGAGCACACCGGTGAGGGCCACGCCCCCGCCCCCAAGATCGAGAACGGTGGCGTCTTCCCCGCCGGCTGGAGCGTGCGCCCCGATGAAGGGGGCCAGCCGACGGCGTTCAGCCTGGTATCGATGCCGCCCGGGTGGCACCTGGTCACCGCCGCGTCGGGGGTCATCTACCGGTCACAGGACACGGCCAGCGGGGGCTACGAGGCCAGTGCCAAGATTCACCTCTTCCCCAGCAAGGGCGGCCACCAGGAGGCCTTCGGGCTCTTCATTGGCGGCCGAGACCTCACCGGCGCCGGGCAGCGCTACTGCTACTTTCTGATCCGAGGCGATGGCACATACAAGATCAAGCGGCGCAGCGGTGCTTCGGCCACCGACGTGACCAAGGATTGGACCCAAGCGTCGGCGATTGTGAAGCTCAAGAGCGAGGGACCCGTCGCCAACCTGCTGTCAGTCGCTGTAGGAAAGGACAAGGTGACGTTCCGGGTGAATGGACAGGATGTCTACAGCGCACCCGCCGCCGGCTTGGACACCGGTGGCATTGTCGGCCTCCGGGTGAACCACAATCTTTCATTGCACGTGGAGACGCTGGAGATCAGGAGGTAGTGCCGAGTGCCGAGTGCCGAGTGCCGAGTGCCGAGTGCCGAGTGCCGAGTGCCGCAAGTTACCGATTGAAGACTGGGTCATGCAGCGGATATCGACGGAAGGGGTACGCGGTACTCGGTACTGATTACCCAGCCGACCCGGAGCCTGCACCCAATACTGCCGCCGCTGCCTGCGCCACCTCGCCCTCTCCCTCCGCCGCGATCCGGGCCAGCGCCTGTTTCGCGGCGGAGGTGTTTGCGGAGGTCAGCGCACGCACCACGGCGAGCTGGCGCCGGACCTGCCCGCCCCCGAGCCCGAAGAGGCCCCGCCGGGCGAGAGCCATTCGGCTGAGCGCTGCCGCGGCTTCCGGGGCATCGATTGCCGCGAGGGCGCCGACCAGCTCCTCCCAGGTGGCGGGCTCTCGCTCCACCTCGATGGCGGCAAGCAGCGGCATCGCGATGGCCCCGGAGCCCCGTGCGGCCAGCGCGCGGCCGGCCCGGGCCCGAATCGTGGCCGACTGATGCCCCAATGCCAGACGCAGCGGCTCGACCGCCGATTTCTCGCGGTAGCGTCCCAGTCCATCGATCGCGGCCAGTCGGACCCGCTCTTCCGGGTGACGGACCAGGGCGGCGAGGAGCGGGATCGACTCTGGAATCCCCAGACGGCCCAGCAGTTCCGCGCCGAGCCGTGCCTCAGCAGGGCTCTTGCTCCTGGCCAGCGGGGCGATGACCTGGAAGGCATCAGGCATCCCACCCAGCGACTCCATGAGGAATGCTCGCGGGCCAACCGTCTCGCTCTTCTTGAGAATGTCGAGCACCAGCTCGGCCGCCTGAATCCCTCCGCTGCGCAGGACCTCGGCGGTACGCCGCTGCTCCTCCGGCACACGATACGCCTGGTCGATGAGGGCTTCGATGACCGGCCGTGACATCAGGCGACGCAGGGCAATGACATGCATCCGCCGGGCCGCCTCCCCCAGCCCGGGGAGCATGCGCAGGACCGCCTGCGCGTCGTGCAGCACCGTGTGCCATTGCTGCTGTCGAATGGCGTCGTCTATCTCCCGCAGGACGCTCTCGATCAGCTCCGCCAGCTTGCCATCGCTGCGCGTCCGTTCCGGCAACGCCAGCGGCGGGGCCGGAGCCGCCGAGGAGACCGGTTCCGGAGCCGGCGCGGCGACGCACCGAACGCGTACCCGATCAGTGCTGGGGATCGGCTCGAAATCATCGGCCAGGGCGCGAAGGAAGCGGAGCAGCTCGTTCCGGGAGGCTCCGGCCGCGACCCGGACCTCATCGATCTGACGAACTTGTAGTCGCTCCTTGAGCGGGTCCCCTCCCAGTCCCCAGTTGTTCTCGATTCCCCCTTCCAGCAGGGCGGGCCCCTGCGCCAAGCGAGCCATGGCGAAGTCCAGGCTCTTCTTGATCCAGTCGTTCCGGTCCGGGGCGCCCCGGAGGAGCAGCACCAGGTGTCCGAGGATCTCGGGAAGCGTGGCAGCGGGGTCGGGAAGCGGGCGCATAGGGGACAAGAAAGAGTATAGCGAATTGGGGCTTGCTTGCCAGCGCACCCGGAGAGTAACATGATGCCTCCGAGCCTGGGGGCGGGCCAGTCGTCTTATCGGGCACGTTCTCCCCTTCCACACCACGAGGAGTATCATGAAACGTGCAATAGTTCTGGGTGGCCTGGCAGCCGCCTTGGCCGGCGCTCAGCCTGCGGCGGCCCAGGCGACATTGGGATGGGATGTCCCCCTATTCAGCAGCTATGTGTGGCGTGGCCTCACCCTGAGCGGCAAGCCGGTCATCGAGCCAGACCTCTATCTGACGGTGCCGCTGGGCAAGGCGTCGCTCACGGCGGGCGGCTGGACCAACATCGAGCTGGGCCAGTACGACGGCGGGACGATCAGCGAGGGCGGCGGTCAGTCGGGCCCCGACCTCACGGAGTTCGACTGGTGGGGTGAGATCGGCGTGCCGGTCGGCATCGCCACGGTGACCGGCGGAGTCACCGGCTACATCTACCCAAACAATGCCGGCTTGACCGAAACATCGAACACCATCGAGGTGTATGGGAAGCTTGCTCTCTCGGCGCCGTTCAATCCGAAGTTGTCGGTCTATTATGACGTGGACAAGGTGAAGGGCTTTTACGTCGAGGGCGGTATCTCCCATGGCATTCCGCTTGGCACCAAGTCCCTGACCATCGGTGCGCTGGCCGGTTTCAGTAACGACATGCAGCCGAGCTCTGATCCCTCAGCCAACTTCGCCGAAAACGGCATGACCCATGTGGATCTGTCCGCATCCATGGGCTTCAGCGCCGGTCCGCTCTCGATCACGCCGGTGTTCCACTTCGTCATCAACAACGACGACTTCACCAAGGCCGGCAACAATGGCGAAACCAACGACACCAAGATCTGGGGTGGCGTGACGCTCAGCTGGTCCAAGGCGTTCGGCGGGTCGGAGGAGAAGAGCGAGTAGGGCGGTACGCCGGTAACGTATCGACAGAACGGGAGAGCCCCATGACGGTGCCCTCCCGTTTTCGCACGCTACCCGGCTACCGCCCTACTCCCCCTTCGCGATCTCCTTGAACGTATCCTCCAGCCGGTTGAGCATCTCCTTGAGCAGACTGTCGGCAATCCCCAGCGCCGGCTCGATCCGGATGGTCCGCGCCTTGGAGTAGGTCCCCGCCACCAGCACGCCCCGCTTGAAGAGCCCCGCGGCGCACTTGAATCCGATGGGATCGGTGGGGAATTCCATGCCGATAAGCAGCCCCAGCCCGTGCACGTCGGTGAGGACCTGGGGGTATTTCTTCTGCAGGGCGCGGAGTTCTTTCAGGAGATACTCCCCTTTCCGCGCCGCCTGACCGGGCAGGTCCTCCTCCAGCGTGACGCTGATGGCGGCGATGCCGGCCACACAGGCGATGGGATTCCCGCCGAAGGTGGTGGAGTGGATAATCGGATTGGGGATGAGCACTTCCCAGATTTGGGGCGTCGACACAAACGCGGAGAGCGGCATGACACCCCCGCCGATCGACTTGCCCATACACATGATGTCGGGGGTCACCCCGGTGTGGTCGACGCCCCAGAGCTTGCCGGTGCGCCCCATGCCGGTCTGGATTTCGTCGGCGATGAGGAGCGTGCCGTGCCGGGTGCAGATCTCCCGGACCTTCTGGAGATATCCCTCGGGGGGCACGACACCGCCGGCCTCGCCCTGCACCGGCTCGATTACCACGCCGGCGGGAAGCTGGCCCACCGCCTCGAGGATGGACATCTGACGTTCGAGGGCGTCCGCGTCGCCGTAAGGCACGAAGCGCACGTCCTGCAGACCACTCGCGAACGGTTCCCGGAACGATGCCTTCCCCATGAGTGAGAGGGAGCCCATCGACTTGCCGTGGAACCCGCCGAGGGTGGACACGAACGTGTGCCGCTTGGTGTACAGGCGCGCCAGCTTGATGGCACCCTCGATGGCGTCGGTGCCGTTGTTGATGAAGAAGCAGCAGCCGAGATCACCCGGCGTGACCGCGGCAAGCAGGCGGGCGAGGCCGGCGCGCCACGGTTCCAGCAACTCCTGGCTGTTGAGCGCCATCCGCTGCATCTGGTCCTGCACGGCCTTGATGATCCGGGGATGATTGATGCCCGCCGAGAAGATGCCGTAGCCGCCCAGACAGTCGATGTACTCACGTCCGAGAAGATCGCGAAGCATGGCACCTTCACCGGACCATTCGAGCGCCGCAAACTGCCCTGCCTGCGTCACGGACTTCCGGTACGTGAGGAATCCTCGGTTGACGTACTTCTCGTAGCTGTCGACCGTCTCCGTGATGAAGGCCTCCTTTTCGGTGGAGGACATCTCGCGACCCGCGATCAGGCCCAGGTACCGCTGGCTGAGCTTCAGGACATCGTCATTCGGCAACCGCAATTGATCGGCGCTCCTTTCA
>Ga0315273_10008721_pt1 | contig 12816 bp, 11 predicted proteins | sample YL17G02_0_MG_FD_205753 | JGI IMG/M metagenome (GOLD analysis project Ga0315273, IMG submission 205753) | Sediment microbial communities from Yellowstone Lake, YNP, Wyoming, USA - YL17G02_0 | ecosystem: Environmental > Aquatic > Freshwater > Lake > Sediment | place: USA: Wyoming | collected...
GATGCGCCTCTCCATTGGCATGTCCCCTCCACTGTTGGTGCGGCCTCGCGGCCTTGGGTGCAGCCCGACCGGCTGTTGCATGGCGTCGGGAGTGTAGGGGTGGGCGCAACAGGTTCTCCCCCGTTAGCAGAAGACGAACCAACAGCCCCCGTCAGGAACACATTCACTCCGCCGACAATATACCTCATAATTCGAGGAAAGTCAAGGACGGCCTGGCGCGGCTGTGGGGCGCTGCTCAGAGAGTTCGACAGAACTCCCCCCCGGAGTGCACGTCCGGGGAGCTTCGATCTGTAGTGGCTGGCGTGACTGCACGAACTTTGAACCGAACACCTCGCCGGTAGCGTCTTTCCTGAACGCCTCTTGCGGACTTGTGGAACCGCATCTCCTTACGGCGGCGAGACTTGGGCGATGCATCATGGCGCAAGGGATCTATCCTCCCTCCTGGTCATGGCACAACCTTTCTGACGGCCAAGGCGCATCCGTTCATGGCGTGTTTTCTTGATGATTTTGACGGGCCGCGCGCATACTATGGCCGCACATGATCCGGTCGTGGTGTCTCCGAGGAGAGATTGTATGAACCTTTCGTGTCGCTTGGTGTCAGCGGCAATTTTTCTGGCCAGTTCGCTTCCCGTCCTGGCCGACGAGGCCGCGGATACCTTCAACAAACTCTACGGAGAGGACATCAAGCGTGCTAGCGCCACGGCCTCGGCCGCCGATGACCTGGCCCTGGCCAGGCAACTTCTGGAAGCCGCCGGGAAGGTCACCAACCAGACGGCTTTCTTGACCCTCTTGTGCGAGAAAGCCCACGAACTTGCCATCAAGGATCCCACGGGGTACCCCACGGCCAAGGCGGCCCTGGAGTTTCTTGCCGCGAACGTTCCCGAGAAGAAGGTGGAGTCGCTCCAGAAGGTTGCGGCCATGTACCAGCGTCCTTACGCCACGGCGTTGGGGGACGCAAAGGCCAAGGCAGGCGAGGACCTGATTGAAGCGTTCAAGGTCCTCGCGGACGCCCAGGCCGCGGCGGAGGATGTCGACGGTGCCCTCGCCACGCTCAAGCAGGCCCTCGCCGTGGCGACGAGGATCAAGTCGGAATCCACGGCGGCCATTCAGGCCCAACTCGCGGGGCTCACGGCCCGGCAGAAGGTCGAGAAGCAGATTGCGGCGCTCAAGGCGAAACTGGATGCTGATCCCAAGGATGCGGCCTCCAGGAAAGAACTCGTGCGGCTGTACCTTGTGGAGATGGACAACCCCGCCGAGGCTGCGAAGTTCCTTGATGAGACCGTGGACGAGGCGACGCGGAAGTACGTCCCCGCGGCCGCGAGGCCCATCGAGGAGGCGCCGCAGTTGGCGTGCACGGAACTGGGGGACTGGTACAAGGGCCTCGCGGACCAGGCGGCAACACCCGCGAGCGAAGGCGCGATGCTTCGCCGCGCCCAAGCCTACTACCAGCGGTTCCTCGAACTTCACCCTGCCGCGGACCTGAGCCGTACGGCCGCCACGCTGACCCTGGAAAGAATCGAGGACGCCCTGGGGAAGTTGGGTCCGGCGCCGGAGCCGAAGTCCAGCCTGGCGGGCCTGACGTTGGACCTCGGCAAGGGCGTCACGATGAAACTGGTCCTCATCCGCCCGGGCAAGTTCGTGATGGGGTCGCCGGATTCCGAGCAGGGGCGTAACAAGAACGAAGGCCCGCAGCACGAAGTTACCATCTCTAAGCCCTTCTGCATGGGTGCGACGGAAGTGACCCAGGCCCAGTTCGAGGCGCTCATGGGGACGAACCCAAGCAAGTTTAAGGGGCCGACGAATCCGGTGGATAGCGTCACCTGGGACGAGGCCGTCGAGTTCTGCCGGAAACTCTCGGAGAAGACAGGCAAGGCCGTCCGCCTCCCGACGGAGGCCGAGTGGGAATACGCCTGTCGCGCCGGAAGCAAGACGCGGTTCTCGTTTGGCGATTCCGATAGCGTTTTGGGCGACTACGCGTGGTGCGGGAGCAACAGCGGGGGCAAGACGCACCCGGTGGGTCAGAAGAAGCCGAACCCCTGGGGCCTGTACGATATGCACGGAAACCTCTATGAGTGGTGCGCGGACTGGCGCAGCCCTTATTCAAGCAAGGCATCCACGGATCCGCAAGGGCCGGGTTCTGGCAACCGCCCCGGGTTGCGGGGCGGGTCGTGGTGGGACCTCGGCGGTTCCGGCGTCTTCCGGTGCGCCTTCCGCGGCAACGACGTCCCGGCGGGCCGCAACGACGGCTACGGTTTTCGTTGTGCCGGGACCCCTTAATTGCCCTTTGCTCTTTGGCTGTTACCCTTTATGCTGCCGGCTCGCCTGCTCTGCCATTATGCCCCGCCGCCGTTGGCGGCGAAAAATGGCTGGGGTACCAGGATTCGAACCTGGACAGAGTGATCCAGAGTCACTCGTGCTACCGTTACACTATACCCCAACCGTTTTCTGGACCCCGCTACTATAGGCGAAAACCGCTTTCGTTCAAGGCCCTACCCGGCGCTTTTGCCTCCGCCCCCGGCCGGGGGTTCTTTCCGCGCCGGTCCTCGCGTACAATACTGAAAAGGAAGAATGCCCCCGGAAGCCCCGGCGGCCTGAGGGAAGGGGAGTCGCCATGGATGTTCTCACTGCTATCATCTCGGCCGCCTGGGACATGTTGTACCAGGCGGGGCTTTACGTGGTCATCGGCCTTCTGGCGGCGGGTCTGGTCCATGTCTTCGTGTCGCGCGCGTTTCTGACGCGGCACCTCGGGGGCAGGGGCTTCTGGCCGGTGGTCAAGGCGGCCCTGGTCGGCGCGCCCTTGCCGCTGTGCAGTTGCTCGGTGTTGCCGACGGCCTTCGCCCTGCGCGAGCGAGGCGCCGGACGCGGCGCCACCGTCTCGTTTCTCATCTCGACGCCCGAAACCAGTTTCGACTCCATCGCCGTTACCTGGGCCCTCATGGGGCCGCTGATGGCGGTCGTGCGTCCGGTGGCGGCGGTGGTGACGGCCTTGGGCGCGGGTTTCGCCGAAGCGTTCCGCAGCCGCCACGAGCCTGAGCCTGCTCCGCCAGCGCCCGCCTGCCCGCACTGTGCGTCCGATGATAGCGAGCACGTCGAGACGCCGGGCCGCCTGCGCCGCTTCTGGCAGTTCGTCGTCTTCGAGATGTCCGATGAGATCGGGCCGACCCTCGCCCTCGGACTGCTGCTGGCGGGTCTGGTGGCGGCCTTCGTGCCGAACGATTTCTTCACGGTGTACCTCGGCAACCGGTGGGCCTCGATGGGCATCATGCTTCTGGTGGGTCTGCCGCTCTACGTCTGCGCGACGGCCTCGACTCCTCTCGCCGCCGCCTTCATGCTCAAGGGCCTCAACCCCGGCGCGGCCCTCGTGTTTCTCCTGGTGGGACCCGCGACGAACCTGGCGACGATCCTGACGGTCGGCAAGATGCTCGGCAAGACTTCCGCCGCACTCTACGTGGCGATGATTGCCGTCTGCAGTATCTTCTTCGGGGCTGCGCTCGACACGGCCGTGGACGTCTGGAACGTGAACATCCACATGGAACACGTGCACGGTTACCTTCCGGCGTGGGTCCAGACGGCCGGCGGCATCGTGCTCGGCCTTTACCTCGCCCACGCCGTCGGGCGGTGGGTGTACCGCAAATGGCCCCGCCGGGCGAAGGAAGCCTGCTGCCACTAGGGCCGTTTCCAGAAAGGAAGAGTCACTTTTCGCGGGTGCCACCGATTGCTTGCCAATCGGTGGTGCTGAGATGAGGAGCACGGTTTGGCAAGCAAACCGTGGCACCCGGAAGATCTAAACTTTTCCAGAAAGGGCACGAGGGCGGTCACATGTAAGGATTGGCTGGCTCGTGCGCCGGCTCGACCTTGTCCGCGACCAGCGCCTTCACTTGTGGGTCCGTCCGGCCGAACACCTGCGCCCGCGCCAGCGAGAAAAAGTCCTCCAGCCGGACACGCAGGGGACCGATGCGGAGGGTCGTCAGCAGGTTCGAGTGGTTCGTCTCGACGCCGAGGTCTCCCCCTTCGCCGGAAGCCGCGACGAACGTCGCGTCCTTCGTCTCGAAGAGGATTCCCGCCGGCGTCACCACCTGGACGGTCATCTGCACGGGGTTGACTCCTCAACGCGCCCGGCAAGCCGGGCGGCTAAACGTTCGCCTTGCGGTCGGCCTCCTGCTTGGCCTTGGCGACGGCCTCGTCGGGCGTCTCCATCGTGCCTGCCTTCCTGCGGGAACCGTCAGCCGACCTGGCCGGCCGGCCGCGCGTCCTTCTCCAATTGGGCGTCGAACTCGGCCGCCATTTTCGTCAACCGCTCCACGACGTCCGGGTGGTCGGCGGCGACGTTCGTCTGCTCGCCGACGTCGGCCGAGAGGTCGTAGAGCGCCGGCACCGGCGCGGCATCTTTTTCCTTGGCCGAGGCGCGGCTCGCCGGGGTCTTGATATGGAGTTTCCACTGTCCGCTCCGCACCGCCGAAAGGTCGCCGTACGCCGAGTAGTAGAAGAACGCCTCGTGCGGGGTGCGGGCCCCGGGCCGGCCCGACACCAGCGGTCCGATGTCCTTGCCGTCAATCACGCGGTCGGTCGGCAGCCGGGCGCCGGCCAGGCCGGCGAAGGTCGGCAGGATGTCCATCACGGAGGCCTGCTCCGCGCAGGCCGCCCCGGCCGGGACCTTGCCGGGCCACCGCGCAATGAAGGGGACGCGCATGCCGCCTTCCCAGGTGCTGCCCTTGCCGCCCCGCAAGGGCGGCGCGGGGTGCCCCGCCGGGCCGTTGTCGGAGGTGAAGATGACGAGCGTCTGCTCGTCGATGCCGGCCTGTTTGATGGCGGCCAGGATTTCGCCGCAACTCCAGTCGATGCATTCCACCACGTCGCCGAAGAGGCCCCCCTTCGATTTCCCCTTGAACCGCTCGGAGACGTACAGCGGCTCGTGCGGAAACGTGTGCGGCAGATACAGGAAGAACGGCCGGTCCCGGTTCGCCTTGATGAACTTGACCGCCTCCGCGGTGTACCGTTCGGTGAGCGTCGCCTGGTCCGTGGGGTGCTCGATCACCTTCTCGTCGCGCAGCAACACGACGCCCTTGCCCCCGTCGGGGGTCGGCGTCGGCATGTCGTTCGAGTACGGGATGCCGTAGTAAGCGTCGAAGCCGTGGCGGGTGGGCAGGAACTCCGGGTGGTGACCCAGGTGCCACTTGCCGATGCACATCGTGGCATAGCCCTGGTCCTTGAGCACCCTGGCCACGGTGATCTCGCTGGGGTTGAGGCCCGTCTTCGACGTGGGGAAGAGCACGTGCCGGTGGAGGCCGACGCGCTTCGGGTAGCACCCCGTCATGAGGGCGGCGCGCGTGGGGGTGCAGACGGGCTCGCCGGTGTAGAAGTCGTTGAACCGGATGCCCTCGGCGGCCATGCGGTCGAGGTTGGGCGTGGCGATCTTTTCCGAGCCGTAGCAGCCGAGGTCGGCGTAGCCGAGGTCGTCGGCGAAGAGGAAGACGAAGTTGGGCGGCCTCGGGCCAGCGGCCCCGAGGACCGCGGCAGGCATTGCGGCGGCCGCCGCCGCACCGCCCACGAGGCGCAGGAAGTCCCGGCGCCTGAGCGCCGGGCCCGTCCTGTCCCAAGGCGCTTGTGCCTTCATCAGGGTCTCCTCTTCCCCGCCATGTGCCGAACCGCGCGACGAGGGCCGCCAGCCGCCCCCGCCGCCACGGGTCAGCCTCCGATCTGGCCGATGAGGATGAGCATGAAGACGAGCGTGAAGATGCCGACCGTCTCCGCGATGCCGAGGGCGATGAGGACGAAGGCGAACCCTTTGCCGTCGGAGTCGGAGAGCATTCGGCACCCGGCGGCGCCGATAAGGCCCTGGACCCAGGCGGACACCATTTCGCCGATGCCGGTCGCGAGGCCGATGGCGAACAGGATGCCGCCGTTCGTGGCGGCCTGGGCCAGGTGCGGCGCCATCTGGGTCATCACGATGAAGCCGTACACCGTCTGCGTGATGGGGGCCGCCACGCAGATGATGTAGATGAACCGGAGGGGCTTGCCGGCCTTGGCGTCCTTGGCCCAGGCGCCGGCGGCCGACATGCCGGCCGCCCCGGCGCCGATCGAACTGCCCAGGGCCGCCATGCCCACTGCCAGACCCATGCCCAACTGTCCGAGGAAGACGTTCGCGTCCATTCTTAGTTCTCCTTAGCAAGCCGCTTGGAAAAGGGTTCGTAGGGGTAACCGCTCCACTGCATCCCAAGGTTATTCGAGAACTCCAGCATGTTCAGCCGCACGCCGTGCGCGAAAAGCGAGATGATCGACAAGGCCACGTTCAGCGCGTGTCCGGCCATCAGGACCGGAATCATGGCGAACCAGGGTAGGCTGCGGCCCATGTCGTTGAACGCCATAGCCAGGGTGCTGCCGGCCAGGCCGATGGCCATCAGACGGACGTAACTGACCGTGTCGCCGAACGTCCCGATGGCCGACAGGGGAAATTTCGCCAGCCCCAGGCCGACCATCTTCAGGGGGTTTCGGCTGGGGGCGGCAAAGAAAATTGCCAGCGCCCCGCCGACCAGGAGCAGATAAGGATACACGTTCCCGTCGAGGAATTGGGCGATGGTCGGCGGCTGCTTCAGCAGGAGCGCCCTGACCAGGCCGTAAATGCCCCACAGGAAGGCGGACCAGCCGACCTCGCTCAAGAACTCCAGGCGTGGGAAGGCGACCCCCGCGCGCCACAGGTGGGCCGCGCTCAAGTGAATCGCTCCCACGAGGATGCTCATGTGCATCAGAAAGTCTATGTTCTGCTTGACCATGTTCACGGCGATGAGGGGCTCGCTCAGACCGAGCCAGCGGCTGATGTCGTAACCGAACAGGCTGGCCGTCACAAGGCCCCACACGACCGAGCACGCGCCGATGATGATGATCAACTGGGCGAGGGCGGCGGCGCCCCGCGCCGCCAGACGCCGATAGAAAAGGATGGGCAACAGGAGATATATCAGGCCGTAGCCCGCGTCGGAGATGAGGATGGCCGAGAAAATCGGCAGGGCGATCATGAATGCCGCCGAAACGTCGAACTCGCGGTACCCCGGCACGGTGCCGAGGATCTTGAACAACCCCTCCATCGGCCTGGCCCACCAGGGATACCGCACCAGCGTCGGGGGCTCGTCCTCGTCGGAAGGGGGCATGGAGCGGACCGCGGCGGGGAGGCCGGCGGCTTCGAGGCTGGCGGACAGGTCCGCCGCCCGCTCCTCGGGGACCCAGCCCTGGAGGGCGTAAAGATGCTCATCGCCCCGGCCGCTGCGCGAGGCCACCGTCCAGTCGGCCTGGCTCTGGAGACGCGCACGCTCTTTCCGGATGGCCGGGACGCCGTGGGCGAGGGCGGCCAGGCGCCGGGCGCCCCGGTGCAGGTCGGCGTCGAGACGAGCGGCCTCCTTGCGGAGCGCGGGACGATCCTCGGTCGGCGCGGGGAGTTCCGTCGAGCCCTCGGGCACGGTCGGCTCCTGGGCGCGGTCCACGACCGCGACCAGCACTTGCCGGCCGGGCCGCGGACCCAGGACGTGGACGAGTTCCGCGCGGACCTCGCCGACCCGGTTGTGCGGAACGGTGAAGAATCGCGGCAGGACCCCCGCCTGCCGGAGCGATTCGATCTGGTCTATTCGCACGTCGCCCCAGGGCTCCAGATGCAGGATCCGCCGGTGCAGGGCCGTCAGGCGGGACTGCGTCTCGGCCGCCTGGCGCTGGATCTGAAAGGTCTCGGCGACGGCGTCGGCGGCCGAGACGGTCGGCGCGGGGCCCGCCGGCTCCAGGCCGCTCAGAATCTGGAGCGCCCGGTCTGTGCGGTCGATGGCGTCGGAGGTCTCGGGCCTCGGGACGGCCTGGGCGGGTTCGACGGCGGCGAGGTGCACGACGCCGAGGTCCCGCAACGCTTCCAGGAGGGGGTCGCGGTCCTCGCTCCGGCCGGCGACGAACACTTTGGCCATCCGCGCGATCATGGTGGGCTGGCGCCCTCCTCGCGTGGGCGATCGGTCGCGGGTGCCCGGCGCGCGTACGCCGTCGCTTCCTCGGCGACCAGTTTGCCTTTGGCGATCTTGGCGCGTCCGACGGCCGCGGTCATCTCGTCGCCCAGGTGGATGCGAATCCGCCGGACTGCCTCCCGTGCCTCCGGGATCTTGACCTTCTCAAACAGGTTCACCCGCTGGATGACCTTCACCAGTTCGCGGTGCAGGAGCCGGTGCTGCTCGCTGACGACCTCCAGTTCGGCTTTGCGGAGGCTGACGACCCGCAGGTCCGCCAGTGCGCGGTCCACCCAGGGCGGCGTCGCGAAGAGGCTGTATCGTGCCTCCGGGAATGTCACGTCCTGGAAGGTTGGGATGGCGACGCCCGCGATGTTGCGCGCGCCGGTGCGGACCTCGTCGGGCTTCGCCAGGCCTCGGATGTCCGTCCCGGCGCGGTCCCGCAGGATGGCTTCGTAAGCGGCGACCCTTCCGCGGGCGTTCCGGAGGGCATCCTGGGCCTGGCGGCGGTGCGCCTCGATCGCCAGGACGGTCAACTGAAGTTGCTGCTGCTTCAGTTTAAGCATGGGCAGATAGTGCTCGAACCGCGCGAGGGTGTCGCGCTGGGCCTTGAGTTCCGGCCGCGTCAATCTGACTCGTTTCGCCATTTCCTCAAGCCTTTGTTTTCCCTCTCCCCTTCGTGGGAGAGGGTAGGGTGAGGGGGAATGCGGTCATTCCTTTTTGTTGTCCTGATCTCGTCCCAGCGCCTGCCAAATCGTTTCGAGCGTACCCTCCAGGTTCGTCAAAACATAGTTGTCCGGGAACCGCAAGCCCCGGAACCCCTGGCTCGCAAGCCAGGCGCCGCGCCGCTCATCATACGCGCGCTGCTCGGCGTGCTGCCCGCCGTCCAATTCCACAATCAGGCAGCCCCGCTGGCAAACGAAGTCAGGAATATAGGCTCCCACGGGTTCCTGGCGACGAAACTTGAAGCCCGCGAAGCAGCGATTGCGCAAGTGATGCCAGAGCAGTTGCTCGGCATCCGTGGAGCGATGCCGCAGTTGGCGGGCGAAGTCTCGCTTATTCATTGGTCCCCCTCATCCCATCCCTCTCCCACGGAGGGGAGAGGGGGTTGGTTTTCCCCTGTTTTCGCCATGTACCCTTGTTATCACCGTTCATCCCCCAATCCCGCAATCCGCAATTTTCCGGCGCGGCGGGTTACGCCTTCGCCATCGCCTCCTTCGGCCAGTGCTTTTCAATGAGCGCCCGCCGAAGGCCCGTCTCCTCCGGCTCAAAGCACTCGGCCAGGATGGCCCAGCATCGGTCCAGGGCCTCCAGGAGGGGGATATTGACCTGGAGGTCCATGATCCGGCGCTCGAATCGGTCACCGTAGGCCAGGAGTTTTTTGTCCCAGGCGGACATTTCGAAGCCCATGTCGCGTTTTTCGCGGCTCTCGCGGCAGAGGGCGTAGAGTTGGATGCAGGTGTTCATGATGTCGCGGTGATCGTCGCGCGTCTTGCCGTTGACCTGCTGCTTCAGGCGCGACAGGCTTCCGAACGGCTCGATCCACCCGTGCCGCAGGTAGAACTGGCCCTCCGTAATGTACCCCGTGTTGTCGGGGACGGGGTGCGTGACGTCGTCGCCGGGCATCGTGACGCACGCCAGGATGGTCATCGAGCCGGCGCCCTCCAGGTCCACGGCCTTTTCGTATCGGCGGGCCAGTTGCGTGTAGAGGTCGCCGGGGTATCCGCGGTTGGATGGAATTTGCTCCATCGTGATGGCGATTTCTTTCAGCGCGTCGCTGAAGGCGGTCATGTCGGTCAGGAGCGCCAGGACGCGCTTGCCCTGGAGGGCGAACTGCTCGCCCACCGCCAGGCAAAGGTCGGGCACCAGAAGACACTCGACGACGGGGTCGGCGGCGGTGTGGATGAAGAGGATCGTCCGCCCCAGGACGCCGCCCTCCTCGAACGTGCGGCGGAACCGCAGGTAGTCGTCGTGTCTCAACCCCATGCCGCCCAGGATGATGATGTCGGCGTCCGCCTGGAGGCCGACGCGGGCCAGGAGGTCGTTGTAGGGCTCTCCGGGGACGGAGAAGATCGGCAACTTCTGGGACTCCACGAGCGAATTGAAGACGTCAATCATCGGGATGCCGGTCCGGATCATCTTCGAGGGCAGGTTGCGGCGAATGGGGTTGACCGGCGGCCCGCCGATGGGGATCGTCTCGGCTTCGGGGTCGGGCCGCCCGTCGCGCGGACGCCCGGCGCCGTCGAAGACCCGCCCCAGGAGGTCCGGCGAGAAGGGCACCTGCATCGGCCGGCCGAGGAACCGCACCCGGTCGTTCGTCGAGATGCCCTGCGTCCCCGCGAAGACCTGGAGCGACACCTGATCGCCCTCCAGGCGGATGACGGTGGCCAGGCTCGTCCCCCGCTCGCCCGTTACGACGGCCAGTTCATCGTATCCCACGCCGCGCGCAGCGACCGTGACGACGTTGCCGGCGATGCGGGTGATCTGGTCATAATATTTCCGCATGTTTCAGCACTCCGCCCGCTGTCAGCGGGAATGACTAATATCTAATTCCTAATGACTAATCAAACAGCAATGCCGAATGCCCAATCACGAGACCTTGGTGTTTCGCCGGATGGCCACGAAGATCAGGTGCAACTCCTTGGCCTCGCGCCACAGTTTCCTGGCGTCCTCTTTCATTTCAGGCACGGCTGCGGCAACCATACGCAGCCAGTGTTTGCTTTCCCTTGCCTCCTTGCGGCAGATGCCGATCTTATGGCGAAAGTCCTTTTTCGATTCCGCATCGTCCGCCTCGGCGTAATTGGCCCCAACGCTTGTTCCCGCGCCCACCAGTTGCGGGATAATCCTCGCCGTTACCGGCGTTTGAGGCATTCTCTTGGCAAATGCAATGACTGCCTCGCCGAAACGGGCCGTCCTTTCCTCCAAGTCGTAAGGTTTCCTCCCCTTCCTGTCAGGTCGCTGCCCGCCCCCATCCTGCGCTTGCTCGTCTGTGTTAGTCATTGGACATTGCCTTTTGATTAGTCATTAGACATTAGTCATTAGTCATTTCGCGCCCCGCGCCGCGATAAACGCCTCAATCCGCCCCAGGATCTTCTTAAACTCCTCCCCCTGCCACTCCGCATAATTCCAGTTCCGGAACAGGTCCTGTGCCGCGACCATGGTGCGGCGGGCCGATTCCTTGTCCGCCAAGCCGAAGTCCGCACGGACGACCTCCAGAATCTTGTCGAACACCAGGCGCTGGCGTTCGGCGGGCGTGGCGCCGTCCACGGGATCGTAGGCGTTCTGTTGGAGGTAGCAGTTGTCGAAGAACTCGGCTTTGAGCATGACGACGAAGTCTTCAATGGGCGTCCCTTCCTCGCCCACGACAGTCATCATCTGCTTGACCTCGTGGCCGCGGGAGAGGAGGACCTGGACGTGCTCGACCTTCTCCGGTGAGAGAATCCCGCGGTACTTGCTCCAGGAATCCAGAGGGTCAATGGCGGGGTATCGGCGGGCGTCGGACCGCGCCCGTGACAGGCCGTGAAACGCCCCCACCACCTTGAGCGTGGCCTGGGTGACGGGCTCCTCGAAGTTTCCTCCCGCCGGGCTCACGGTCCCGCCGATCGTCACGGACCCCTTTCGCCCGTCGCGGAGTTCCACGGCGCCCGCGCGCTCGTAGAAGGCGGCGACGCGGCTCTCCAGGTAGGCCGGGAACGCCTCCTCGCCGGGGATTTCCTCGAGGCGCCCCGACACCTCGCGCATCGCCTGGGCCCACCGCGAGGTCGAGTCCGCCAGCACGAGGACGTTCAGACCCATCTGGCGGTAGTATTCGGCCAGGGTGACGGCGGTATAGACGGACGCCTCGCGGGCCGCGACCGGCATCGCGCTGGTGTTGCAGATGATGATCGTTCGCTCCATCAGCGACCGCCCCGTGCGGGGGTCTTCCAGTTCCGGGAATGTGCGCAGCGTCTCGACCACTTCGCCCGCCCGCTCGCCGCACGCCGCGAGCACCACGATGTCAATCTCCGCGTGCCGCGAGGTGATCTGCTGAAGGACCGTCTTGCCCGCGCCGAACGGCCCGGGGATGCAGTACGTCCCGCCCCGCATGACGGGGAACATCGTGTCGATGATCCGGACGCGCGTGACGAGAGGTTCGGTCGGCAGGAGGCGCCGGCGGCTGACGTTCAAGGGGCGCTTGACGGGCCAGCGCTGCTGCATCTTGACGGCGATGCGCCGGCCGTCTTCGCCCTGCAGGGCTGCGATCTCATCCTCGATGGTGTGCTCGCCCTTGGCGGCGACGCTCGCCACGCGCCACTTGCCCTCGAGATCGAACGGGGCCATGATCTGATGCTCGAAGATCCCTTCGGGGACCCAGCCGAGCGGGTCCCCCGCCTGAACCGTCGCGCCCTCCTCGGCCGAGGGGGTGAATTCCCATCGGCGATCCTGGGACAGGCTCGCGAGATACGTTCCGGCGAGGAGGAAGTACCCCGTCTTCTCGGCCAGTTTCGGCAGCGGGTTCTGGAGGCCGTCGAAAATCTGGCCCAAGAGCCCCGGACCGAGCGTCACCGAAAGCATCTCGTCGCGGAACTCGACGGCGTCGCCGACGCGCAGCCCGCGCGTCTCCTCGAAGACCTGCAGGTCGGCCATGCCCCCCCGGACGCGGATCACTTCGCTCAGCAGCCGCGCGCCGTCCTGACGCAGACAGTATCCCACGGCATTCTGGACGACCCGCCCTTCGGCCTCGACGACGACCATGTTGCCGAAGACGGCCACGATGCGTCCGGTCACGTTCGCATCCTCTCAGTCTGGGCCGGCCGTTCGGCGCCCGGTCGGTCGGTCGGCGGCTCGGAGGTGATGCGGTGCCAAC
>Ga0315273_10008725_pt1 | contig 12814 bp, 9 predicted proteins | sample YL17G02_0_MG_FD_205753 | JGI IMG/M metagenome (GOLD analysis project Ga0315273, IMG submission 205753) | Sediment microbial communities from Yellowstone Lake, YNP, Wyoming, USA - YL17G02_0 | ecosystem: Environmental > Aquatic > Freshwater > Lake > Sediment | place: USA: Wyoming | collected...
AAAAGTGGTGATATTCGACATTCACGGCAATTTTTCCAATACTTCGTGAGAGATCTGCAGGACCTCATCCAGGTCAGGGGAGCGCACCAGGTAGCCGTAATTGCCCAACGCCGCGCTGAAAACGCCCTCGATGGGTTGATGATGGACCAGGTGATCCGGGTATCTGCTCAAAACTTGCTCGTGACCCAAGACGTAACGTTTGTTCGTCTTGCGCCCGATGTAACCGCAGTAATAGGGGCGGGAATACTTGGCTTGAAAGCGGTTGTTAACAACGATGTTCGCCCACTCACGGTACATGTCAATATCATTCGCATAGTTGAACATGTCCATAGTTAATCCTCCGGGTGGGCGGATATTGACCTCCAACCCCACCAGGCTTCCATCTGGTTTTCGGAAAAACTCGAAGTGGAAAAAGCGCTCCCGCACACCAAAAGCCCGCAAAGTTTTTCGGCCAGCCTTTTCCAGGTCTGCCGGGATTTTACGCACCGTATAATAGTAGAAGTCGGTATCTTCATTGACAGCTTCCATCACTCCTCCGCAATACTCAAGGGATGAAGAGAAAACCGGCTCTCCCGCCCGGTCAGTCAGGCCATCAAAAGTGATGATCGTCCCCTCAATAAATTCTTCCATAAAATAATCGATGGGCGGTTTCTCTGCAAAGAAACGCTTAAAGTCACGGTCGTTTTGCAGTTTATAAGTCTTGTTGGCTCCGACGCCGATGTCGGGCTTGGCAATCACCGGGTAACCCACTTCTTCGATGAATTGTCTTGCCGATTGCAGGTCACGAGCGATCACCCCGCGGGCAGTGATAACCCCAGTCTTGTTGAAGATGCGCTTCATCTCCGATTTTTGCTTGATCTTCGGCAGGTCTGGGATCCTCAGACCGGTGATATTGAAGTCCGTACGCAGGCGGGCCTCGGATTCCAGCCAGTATTCGTTTTGAGAATCGATCCGGTCCAGCTTGCCATAGCGGTGGGTGAAGTGGCCTAAAGCGCGCAGCAGCTCATCATAATTGTGCATATCACTAACCCGGTAGTACTCCGTCAGGGCAGACCTCAGCTCAGGCCGCAGCGAGTCAAATTGTGCATCAGCCATACCCAGGACGTTTACGCCGAGCTGGCGCAGGTGGACGCAAAACTGGTAATAATTGGGCGGAAAATGGGGGGATAGGAAAACGAAATTCATAATTACCTCTAATATGGGTTGGAGTTTAATTTGCCGGATTATAGCAGAATATTTCCATCAATTCAGTGCTGTGTAAGAAATTGCTCACGATGAGATCTGCCCCGGCATGGAGCAGGCGCTGGCGCTTACGCACATCCAGGCTGGTGCAGTCTGTCTCCTGGCAGGCGACTCCTAAGGCAACTGCGCCAGCCTGCCGGGCATAATGGATTTCCACCGGCCCATCTCCGGCTACGAGCAGCTCTTCTCCTTGTAGCCCTTGCTCTGCCAGGATGCGCTGGATGACCATTTCTTTAGAGTCAGCTTCCGAGTCACCCTGGGCGCCGTGAATCTGGCCTTTGAACATGCCGGCAATCCCAAGCGCTTCAGCCTCTCGGACGACATATTCCTGGTCGGTGCCGCTGGCCAGGAAGAGCTTTACCCCACGCTGAGTCAACTGTAGAAGAAAGTCACGCGCTCCAGCAACCATCCAGGCCTCGCCAGCCTCCTGGCTTCCATCCAGCCCCCTCAGCCGTTGGTCTACAGGCTGCAGCAGCCTTTCCAGGTAAATTCGTTTATACTCCCCAGCTTTCCGCCGGTTTTTTGCTATTCCATGCCGGCCAACCGCTTCTTCCAACCATTTCATCTGTTGGATGGTTAGTATGCCGGTGGACTTGTCCACATATCCAGCGACTTCCGCTTCGATCTCTGGCGGGGGAGGCTGGCCTTCGCAGATGCTTTCCAGCATGATGGCGATCATGATTTTTTCCCAGCCGTGACGGATCACCGAAAGGGTGCCGTCGAAATCAAACAGGGCATAACGCACACGGCCCACGCGTGCGGTAGGGTTAGCGACTTCTAACCAGGGGTATACGGGCAGTTGGGAGGCTTGCATGGCGAGTGGATGATAAAGTGAAAGGATTTGCGGAGGGTTTACTGGGGTGAATTTGCCAGGTCGAACCGTGCTAAAATCTCTGCGGGTGTGGCTGTGCCGGTCTGGTTGAGCTTCTCAACGGTTACCGCCGCAGCCAGGTTTGCGATGGCGCCTGCTTCCCATGCATTCCCTCCCGCGGCCAGGCTGGCAGCCAGCGCCGCAAAAAAGGCATCCCCTGCACCGACCACATCCAAAGGCGGGCGGACGGGTGCGGCCGTGATATGTCTCTGCTCATTTGAGGTGCAAACCAGAACACCCTCTTCACTGAGGGTCAGGAATACCGGACGGCCGCTTTGCCTTGCCATGTGCTGGACGGCCTCTTCCAGATCGGAGTGGCTGGCCTGGCGAGGGTCGAATTCGGGCTTCCATGCAGCCAGCGCTTCCATGCGGTTGGGCTTCATGACCATGCCGTAGTAAAGGCTTATGCGCTGCCGCGAATCGACCAGAAATACGGTGCGCGTGTGGATCTGCGCCAGCTCGACCAGCCGTTGGCGCACTCGGGATGTAAGGATCCCGTTTTCTTCCAATTGATCTGCGATGAGCACGGCTTCCAGGTCAGCAAGCTGCTCCTCGAATAGGGCAAGCAGTTGCTCTTCTGCCTGTGGAGCCAGAGGCAAAGTATTCTCGAAATCCAGGCGAGCGTCTTCCTGGCGTGAGTCATAGCCCATCAGGATGGGCTTGATATACGCAATAGTGCGCCGTCCTGGATGGGTGAGAAGCCCCTGGGTGCGGATATTCCTTCGGAGAAGCTCGGCTTGCAGGAGCTTTCCCCAGGGTTCTTCCCCCACTACCGAGAAAACCTTCACCTGGCCCATTCCCAGCGCGGCCAGGTTCTGGGCTACATTCCCGCCTGCTCCGGGAGAATAGGTCTCGCTCACCACGGGACGATAGAATTGCGGCGTTTCCCGCGAGAGATGGGAGCGGGTCATATCCACGTACCAGTAAGCATCCAGGGCTAAATCGCCGATGACACCGGCCCTCACCTGGCTGAAGCGGCTGAGCAGCTCTAATATACGATTTTTCGTAAGAATTTGGGATATTTTCATAAAAGGAAATCTGTGTTATCCGTGCGATCCTTGAGCATTTTTCTAATCAACGAAGGATGCAATCAGATCATATTCCAACATCTCACACAGCGCATGGTAAACCTGGATGTGCAGCTCCTGGATGCGCGCCGTTGCTTGGGCGGGCACCCGGATAGCGATATCGGCCAACCCGGCCAGTTTCCCGCCAGATTGACCTGTCAATGCAATCACGGACAGCCCCAGGGCGCTCGCAATTTGCGCTGCCAGGCAGATGTTGCGGGCGTTCCCGCTGGTGCTGATCCCTAAAAACATGTCGCCAGGACGGGCCAGCGCCAGCAATTCCTGCGCCAGGTTTACATCTCGGTCTGGCATATCGTTGGCCACCGCACTGGAGAGTGACAGGTTGGCTCCCAGGACAACGGCGCGCATCCCGGGCTGAAGGTTGCGCCTCAGCAGCTCGCCATCCGGTTGGTCCGCCAGTTTGACCTCTAAACCCTGCGGCAGGGGGCGCGGCCGTGCGTACGATTTGAGCAGCTCCGCCGATATGTGCAAGGCATCCGCCATACTCCCCCCGTTTCCAGCCAGGAAGAGCGTTCCGCCGGTCTTGAGGCTGCGGCTGATTTCATGGTAGGCGCTGGTGAGGTCTGGGAGGATCTTTTCCAGGAGGGGTTGGCGAGAGGTCAAATCCGCCAGGATATTGTCTATCTCCGTGACCTGGCAGGTCTTCATTGATTCGTAAACAGTCTCAGGCATGGATACCGGAAGAGACGAAGGCTGGCTCGCATCGGACTGAGACCTGTCAGGTCTGGGTAAGCCTGCTACCAACCCTTTGTGTAAGTTGGGTATCGTCACCTTATGGTCGCCCGTAATATGAAAACCCCTCCCACCCCTGGCAGTGGGGCGGTTGATGATATTCTTGCGCGGCCGGTAATAATAATCGGGTTCGGTATCTTTAACAGGTGACCGGTAATCCGGCAGGGGACGCAGATCAAAGTTTGCCGTCGTTATATGGAAGACCGGATAACCCAGGTTGCGGACGATGGTCAGGGCTTTGAGAAAAACTTCGGGGCCTGTGACCGCCGATCCAAAGTTCAGGAATACGCCGCCTTCCATCTCGCTGACGGAGGCCGTGAAGATCTGAAAGTCTTTCCCGCTGGCTGCTCCCAAAACGGCAAAGTCCGCCCGGGGATGCTGGTGGATGATATCTGCGCCGATGGTGATGTGAATGGTAGCCGGGATCCCCAATCGGTAGGCATTGTAAAGAACTCCCACCTGGCGGTAGGGAAAATTTTCCGGGTTTTCAGCGATGAACTTGCCCAAGGCAGCGCCGTAGCCCAACCCATCCCGAGCCCCCTCCCGGATAGCGCGCTGCATCCAGTTGCCGGTCTCCTCAGCCATGCCAAAGGAGCCATCTTCCAGACCGTTCGGCACATCTTCGCTGGTCTCGCCGATCAGGCACAGCTCGAAATCGTGGATCGAGACCGCTCCATTGCCGGCGATGTGGGTGATTGCGCCGTCTTCCATCAGATCGATGAGCAGCGGCGAAAGCCCGCATTTGATCACGTGAGCGCCCATCATCCAGATCACAGGCTTGCCGGCGCGGCGTGCTTCGATCACCCGCGCTGCTATTTCTTCCAGGTCTGGACTTTGAAAATCGGGCACGGAAGAGCCAGGATGGATCAGGTCGGCATAATGCACGAGGTTTTTTCGCTGCGATAGGGGGTAGGTCTTGATTCGGGAGAGATCGATTGCGCGCATTGGGGAACATTAACAGGATTATGGAGTTCCGTCAAGGCTGTAACGGCCTCACGCCAGAAGAACAGGCCAACAAGGGTACTTTCACGGCGGATCTTTATCTATTTAACGTGAGTACGGGTTATGCTGGCAGGCAAGCCAGCACCTCTCGACCTAAAGATGGTTTTTTCGGCTGACGAGAGTAAGCAATCAGCCCACAAAGGAGATTGACCAAAAAACTGGTTACACTACGATGGCGTGAATGCTCGATCTGGGAAATGTTCTTGAGCTGATCAATTACACTTTCAACAATGGCTCGCTTTCTCAGCAAAATGCGATCCATAAGGGGCATGGGCAACACGTTCTTAGAATTGGATTTTCGTTTGGTAATGAGTTGGATACCAAAGGTTTGGAGCAACAGATCATAAAGTGGTTGGGAGATGTAACCTTTGTCGCCAAAAACCTTTCCGAATAGCTTGCGGACCAGCTTGGGAACAGGCTTACGATCATCAACATTCCCGGGGGTCAGCTGGACATTGAGCAATTCCCCCCGATCATTGATGACCAGATGCAGCTTGAAGCCAAAAAACCAGCCTGTAGAAGTCTTTCCTCGCCCTGCCAGCCCTGCAAAAACCTTGTGAGGCGCAATCCGCTGGTTGAGACAAACATCCAGAGAAGTTGAATCGATGAAGGAAACGCCATTGCAGTTACCCAGACAGGATTGTCGGAAGTATGCGCAGAGCGGAATCAAGGCCGAAGGGATGAAATCCATAAAGCGAGTGTAACTCACCAGGTCGGGAAACTCGCTGCGTAGATGCGACTGGACATGCTCACAATAATAGGCCTTGAAGTTGCGGTAATGAGATTGATGAAAGTGGATCAGGATGGTCATCACTTCACTGATAGATAACGATCTTTCTCGGTGGCGCTTGACAGCTCCACTGCTGAGCAAGGATTGCTCCAGCTTGGGCAGAAAGGCTTGGCAGAAATCATCGACATGCACAAACATTTCGAGTAGACTTTCCATTGGGACTTCTCCTGGTGATGTGCTTGATATGGTAAAACCAAGTTTATCCCAGTTGAAGTCCCTTATCCCGTACTCACGTTATTTAGCTTCCCCACCACCTTAAGCCCAGCGTGTTGGTCGCTGTCATTGAACATCACAATCATTGAAACATGTTTGTTACCCCAGCATAAAACTGCTTTGACTATAAATATACTCTAAGCAGCGAGAAGATCCCGCACAGCCGCGCCCCATGTGACGCAGGGAGCGCTGCAGCTCGAAGCCAAAAGCTTTCAGAAGCTCAATCCCTGCCCGGTTGGATGAAGGCAAGATCACAGTTGGGCTGTCCTCGAATTCTAGCTTCAAAGCCGCGCCCAACAAAGCTGCTGCGCTTTCTTCGTTGACCGCTATCCAGGGGCCAATCCGGCTTATTTGTGCGATCACATACCCCAGCAGCTCCCCCCGCAGGTTGCGCACCCCCAATATTCTGCCTGGGTAGACTGTCAGGTGAGATCGGAGGACATTTGACCGGTTGGCTCCGAAAAAAGGCTGATCTAGGGTCACTATTTCGGGCAGGTGAGCCAGTTCCAGCCGTTCAAGCCGTTCTGGCAATGGAATGGCCGGCGAGTTACCATTCCAGCGGAAAACGTGAGACAGGCTGAGGTCCTGGTAGCCAATTCTGGCGTAAAGTGGCGCTCCAGCCTCGGATGCGTCCAACAGCGTGCAAAGCTGCCCGGCCTGCTCCAACCGTTCGATCAATGTGATCATGATCGCCCGACCATAGCCGCATCGCTGAAAATCAGCGTGTACACCCATCAGGCCGATGTACGCAAAAGGGCCATAGTCAATTGCGCCCACCATGGCCACCAGACGGCCGCTCTCTTCTCCACCCAGCCAGGTGGTCCCCTCCAGGCTCATCCAGCGCTCGATCTCGACCCGCCGCGAGGGACACTGGAAAGCAGATATCGTGACCTCATCGGCCGCTGCGAGATCGGTGAGTCTCAAAGGGCGGATGGTAAGCATTGGTTATTCTTCGCTGAACTTTTTTTCTTTGCGCTTACCGCGGCCTTACCTGGCGCGCGCCGGGGCTGGCTGATCCATTCTCGAAATGGATGTTATTCGTTGCATAAGTTATTGTAGCATGACTCTCCATGAAAACAGAACACCCCAAGTATAATAATCATACGGTGGGTGAAGGTTATCAAACTGAGACCTTATATGCCTGATTCTTTTCGAAAATATTCCAGTCTTCTTTTGCACTACCTGCGTCCGCAGGTTAGGTCTGTATTTTTTCTGGCCATTGCTCTTTTTCTGAATATTGGTCTTCAATTGGTTGGCCCGTTGGTTTTGCGAAATTTTGTTGATACAGTCGGAAGCACCCTTCCTGTCAGGAGAATGATCCAACTGGGGTTATTGTATGCGGGGGTATCGTTCCTCCAACAGTCCATCAGTCTGGTGTCCATTTATCTCAGCGAAAATGTCGGCTGGCGAGCCACGAATGCCCTGCGCGGAGACCTGGTGGAGCACTGCCTGGGATTGGAGATGGCCTTCCATGCCAACCATACTCCAGGAGAAATGATCGAACGCGTGGATGGCGATGTCAATGCCTTATCGAATTTTTTCTCCCAATTTACTATTCAAATTTTCGGGAATATGCTTCTGCTGGTGGGTATCCTGGTTGTTTTGTTCACTGTAGATTGGCGGGTAGGGTCATCTATCACAGCGGTTATTGTTCTTACGATTGTCATTCTTGGCCGGCTGCGGAACCTGGCTGTGCCGCATTGGACAAAAGAACGGCAAGCTAGCGCTGAGCTGTTTGGTTTCCTCGAAGAACGCTTGAATAGCACAGAAGACATCCGGGCTAACGGGGCTGAGGCTTACATCCTGAAACGCTTCTTCCAGTTCAGCCGCGAGTTGATGAAGCGGACTTTGAAGGCTGGTATGCTGGTCAATGTAATTGTCAATACCTCGTGGATAATGTTTTCTATCAGCACTGTAGTGGGGATGGTTGTGGCAGCCTACCTGAACCTGGAAGGATTGATTTCGATTGGGACCGTTGCAATGGTCGTCTACATGGCAGGTATGACTTCGGCGCCGTTAGACCGCCTGATCCGCCAGCTTCAAGATATTCAGCGCGCTGGGGCGAGTATTAACCGGGTCACCGATTTATTATCGATTTCCCCCAAGATTGATGAAAGGACAACCCTTCAGGATCCATCTTGTCTTTTATCTGCAAATGCCTTGGAAGTTCGTTTTGATCAGGTAAATTTTTCTTATGAACAGGCCGGACCGCCTGTGTTGGAGGGCCTGAGCTTTCATTTGCCTGCCGGGAAGGTTTTGGGTCTCTTGGGGCGGACTGGCTCCGGGAAGACCACGCTGGCTCGCCTGCTTTTCCGGCTGTACGATCCCGACTCCGGTGCGATCCAACTCGCCGGTCATGATCTGCGAGCCCTGACAACAAGCGAACTGCGCCAAAAGGTAGGGTTGGTCTCGCAGAACATCCAGCTATTCCATGCCAGCTTGCGCGACAACCTGACTTTTTTCGATACTTCTATTTATGATGAGCATATCAGGGATGTGCTGGCCGACCTGGGATTGCGCAGCTGGTTGGAAAGCCTGCCGGATGGCTTGGATACAATCCTGGAGGCGGGTGGGGGCGGCCTTTCAGCAGGTGAAGCCCAACTTCTGGCTTTTGCGCGCCTTTTTCTTAAGCATCCCGGTCTGGTGATCCTCGATGAAGCCACCTCCCGCCTCGATCCAGCCACGGAGGCTTTGCTCGAACGGGCGGTGGACCGCCTGGTGCAGGTTGCTACGGCGATCATCATTGCCCATCGCCTTGGAACGGTGGAACGGGCAGATTTGATCCTGATCCTGGAAGATGGTTGTGTGGTGGAATTTGGCCCACGTGCCGAGCTTGCTGCAGACCCTGACAGCCATTTTTTCTCCCTGCTCCAAACTGGTATCGAGGAGGTCCTGGTGTGACAGAATCAGCCGCCTCTCCGCCGCGATCCAGGCCTCTGCCTCTCTGGAAGGCCGTCTGGAAGTTGGTCACCTTTTCGCCTGGCTATTATTTAGCGTCGATTCTGCTGCGATCGATTATCTTTGGTTTGGTGGTGGCAGGTGTCGCCACGCTCAACCGGGCTTATTTTAACAGCCTGACCGGCAAGGCTGAATTCGGTTGGAATCCATATACGCTGGCGGCTCTGATGCTGGGGGTAGCCCTGGTGCGCGCTGCGGCGATTATCCTCGATATTACCGCCGCCTACACCTTCTTTTTCAGGAGTGGGGCTTTATTGAGGAAGAATCTGATTGAGCAGATCTTACGGCGCCCGGGCGGCCAGGCGATCCCAGGTTCGGCTGGCGATGCGATCAGCCGCTTCCGAGATGATGTTGATGAGGTGGTCCGGTTTGTTTCTGAACTGCCCTTTTCGATTGGCAGTACGACCATGATAGTGATTGCCTTCATTCAGATGCTAGGTATAAACGCGCAGATCACTTTTGTGCTCTTTGTACCTTTGGTTGTCATCGTCTTTATGGCCAGCCGGTTTATAGGGCGCGTCGAAACGTTGCACGCCGCGAACCGCCAGGCGGCTGGGTCCATCACAGATTTCATCGGTGAGATCTTTGGCGCCGTCCAGGCGGTAAAAATTGCCGATGCAGCCTCGCGCCTGGCAGCCCGTTTCCGGGCTTTGAGCGAAATCCGCCGGAAAGCGGCTGTGCGGGATAGGTTGTTTAGCGAGTTTTTCCAGGCTTTGTTATCCAATGTGGTCAGCCTCGGTACCGGAGCGGTAATGATCCTGGCTGCTCAGAGTTTGCGCACAGGCCAATTTACCCTCGGAGACCTGGTGTTGTTTATCACTTATATGGGGAATGTTGCGAACTTTGTGCTCCAGGTGGGCTTTAACATCGCAGCCTATAAAATGGGTAGGGTGGCGCTTCAACGCCTGCAAACTTTGATGACAGATGCTCTTTCTGGTGAACTTGTTCAACATGGACCAGTTTATATGCGCGGTGATCTTCCTCTCGTTCCTTTCCCCGAAAAACACCCCTCTGACCGATTAGAGGTTTTGGATGCGCATAATTTGACTTATCGTTATCCCGAAAATGGGCGAGGCATTGCAGGAATCAATCTGAGCCTTAGGCGAGGTTCTTTCACGGTGATCACCGGGCGGATTGGTTCGGGAAAATCGACGCTCTTGCGCGTCCTGCTTGGCCTGCTGCCAATGCAAGAAGGTGAGATTTTCTGGAATGGGGAGATTGTACGCGATCCGGCTGCAGCCTTTGTTCCTCCCCGCTGCGCTTATACGGCTCAGGTTCCGTCTTTATTTAGCGAAAGCTTGCGAGATAACATCTTGTTAGGTTTGCCTGAAGACAAGGTTGATCTCTCTGGGGCAATTTACCAGGCCGTGCTTGAGGCTGATCTGAACTCTCTGGACCAGGGTTTGGATACCTTGATTGGTCCCAAGGGTGTAAAAATATCTGGCGGTCAGCGCCAGCGGGCGGCGGCCGCCCGCATGTTCGTGCGCAATCCGGAGCTTCTGGTGTTTGACGATCTCTCCAGCGCCCTGGATGTGGAAACCGAGACGCAACTCTGGGAACGTGTCTTTGCCCGCCAGGGCGCGACCTGCCTGGTTGTTTCACATCGCAGGCCTGCTTTGCGCCGCGCTGATCATATCCTGGTGTTGAAGGAAGGCCAACTGGTGGCTGAGGGGTTGTTGGATGAGTTGTTGGTCACCTGTGAAGAGATGCAGCATCTTTGGACCAGAGATGCCAATAATGATCCTGGCTTTCAGCCCAGGGTGAAATAAAAAGTTGCTCCCTGGTTTATGGCAGCTTCAGCCCACAGACGCCCGCCATGGCGGTTGATAATCCGCTGCACGGTTGCCAGACCTATCCCGCTGCCCTCGAATTCGCTGGAATTGTGTAATCTTTCGAAGGCGCCGAACAGCTTACCCGCATACTGCATGTCGAAGCCAGCCCCGTTATCACGCACAAAAAAAACCTGTTCTGAGCCGTTCTTGATCGCACTAAATTCAATTTTCGCGTGTGGAACTTTGCGACTAAATTTCATGGCATTACTGAATAAGTTTGCAAGCACTACTCGCACCAGACGGGTATCGGCGTTGGTTGTCAGTTTATCCCCGATTATGATCTCGATTACATGCCCTGATTCGATCCGGCAAAGCTCATTGTAGACATCATTTGCGAGAACGCTCAAATCCACTCGTTCTCGGACCATTTCCTGCTGTGTGAGGCGTGAGAGCTTAAGCAGGTCGTCAATCAACTGCCCCATCCGTTGGCTGGCGCAGTGTAACCGGTGGAGAAGATTTTGACCCTCGGCATCTAGTTTGCCAGCATAATCTTCCAGCAAGATGTGAGAATAGCCATCGATGGCGCGCAGCGGTCCCCGCAGGTCATGCGAGACAGAATACGAGAAGGCTTCAAGTTCTTTATTGGAGTCTTCCAATTGGGCGGTGCGCTGGATCACTCGCTGTTCAAGTTCAGCCGCGTACTGCTGCACCTGGGTGTGTAAAAGCGCATTTTGTGTGGCAGTCGCAATCTGGTTCGCCATGGTTTCCAAAAAAGTCGCTTCTTTGCTGAAATCATGTTCTTCAGTCGATGCTAAACCCAGGACTCCGATCACCTCATCTCCGCTTTGCAGTGGTATGGCAGCAAAAGAATGAAAGCCAGCTTCTTTGCAATCTGCCAGTGTGCAGCGCAGGTCGATTGGGATGTTACTGGAAAAAATAGGCTTACCCATCAGCGCAGCCTGGACGCATAAGTATTCACCAACTTGATGGATTTGGGCATTGCTTACCAAAGTTGATGATGAATTAGGGCCGGCGCCCTGCAAAAGCAGCCGGTCCCCCTCGCTCAGGTAGAAGAGTACCATCTCGTACTGGTTCAAGGCCGTCACATTCTCGACCGTGGCTTTCACTACCTGATCGAGTAAAAGCGTGGCATTAACCCGCTGCCCCAGGAGATTGAGGGTTGCCAGTTCTCGAGCGTTCTGTTGAAGCGCTTGTTCTGCCTGCTTTCGCTCAATTGCCATCGCCACCTGGGTAGATACAAACATCAGCACGTCCTGATAAGCTTCTACCAGGCGGTTTTCCTCGGTATATGTCTGGACTGCCATCACACCGATCGTTTTTCCGTGTTGGGTTTTCAGGGGTACACCCAGCCAGTCGACCATGCGCCGGCTGATGATTTCAGCTTCGCCAGATTGTTCCATCTCAGCAAATTTTTCCGGCGTAACCAATAGCGGTTTCCCTGTTCGCATGACATAAGCTCCCAGGCCTTTTCCGGGTTTATAAGGCGGCCAATCGTCATCATATTCGTCAGCCAGGTATGGGATGGTGAATAAGTCAGCAGACTCATCATAAAGCGTAATGTAGAAATTTTTGGCAGGCATCAACTTGGCAATGATGGCATGAATTGAGTAGAAAAGTTCATCCAGGTTTTGTGTGGACTGAGCCGCCTCGGAGATGCGGTAAATAGCAGACTGAACCTGTTCGGATCGCTTGCGTTCCGTCTCGATTGTTTCCAAAACGGCGACGCGTTGTCGAATTTCTGACAATTCGCTGATCAATTGAGCTTTTGTTTTTTCAATATCTTCCATTGTCTTATTTTTCAACCATGGCGGCCACACCTAAAAATCATAGGCACCTAGAAGTAGTTTCTTCTATCAAATTATAATTCAACTGTCACAAACCTGCCCCTTCCACAGAAAGTCCCGGAGACCCAAAAATTTTGCACTTACAAAATTGCAGTTATCCTTCCAAGGAAAATCCTAAAGATCCAAACACCTATTTGGGGGTTTTTGAAAGTCGAAATTTCAAAAATATGCTAAAATGAAAATCGGGGGGATTTTAGGAGCCTGATGATGTGGAACATATCGATGTCAAATTGTTCGCTTTCGTTGTCAACATGGAGGTTAAAGATGTCTCGAAAAACGAA
>Ga0315273_10008726_pt1 | contig 12813 bp, 10 predicted proteins | sample YL17G02_0_MG_FD_205753 | JGI IMG/M metagenome (GOLD analysis project Ga0315273, IMG submission 205753) | Sediment microbial communities from Yellowstone Lake, YNP, Wyoming, USA - YL17G02_0 | ecosystem: Environmental > Aquatic > Freshwater > Lake > Sediment | place: USA: Wyoming | collected...
CGTCCTTCAGGATCGCGCTGTTCTTTATCCATCTCGAGACAGGGATGTCCATGACGGTCGAGACATGCGTCAGGGCCTCGCCGAGGGTCGGGAACCTCCTCGGGGCGGTCCTGAGCGCCGCGCGGACGTTCTCCCTGACGTTCCAAACGCCCACCGGCAGTATGTATCCGGGGTGCGACTCCCTCAGGATTGACACGCCGGCCTGACGACGCTCCTGCTGCAGTAGCTCGTTCACGGCCAGCCTGGCGGCGTAGTAGCACCCGCCGATGCTGGCATACTCCTTGCGCCCGTCGAAGAACTCGTGGTCCCCCATGATGGCGATCTTGTCCCCGTACGGGTTCCAGGCGGTCTTAGGGTACCACGCCTCGATGAGCTCGTAACGCCACGAGGTCGGCATCATGAGGATGGCCCACCTGTTGTCCAGGCTGGTGGTCTCGTACACCCTGTACTCGTTGATGAGCGGGAAGGTCTTCGTCGTATCGAGCATGTTCAGCCCGAGCTGGGAATCCACCGCCGTGATGCTCCACCTCGTCGGGACGAACCTGCGCCGCCTGCCCGCCCCGAACGCGCCCACGCTGAACGCCCTCTGGATCTGGGACAGCATCGAGCCGTCCCTGTAAAGCGATATGATCGCGTCCTTCGCCAGCAGGTCCGTGTCGTAGTAGGCTTTCTCGAGGCGGCCGTCGAACCTGAAGTTCGCCACATCGAACCTCTCTAGCGGGGCGGATGGCCCGAAAGGCTGGATGTCGTCGTTGACCGTCAGCCGGCCATGGGGTTTCTTCGAGAACAGGGCTGCGACCTCCGGCGGCTTGGTCGCAAGGGCCAGCTCCCTGGTCCTGGATATGATGTGGCTCTGGTTGTCGACGTCGTGGATGTCCACCCAGTGCATCCCCCTGACGAGGTTCGACCTGAAGTCCACGATCTCGTCGATCGACAGACCGACCCAGCGCTCAGGCGTGTCCATGAGGGATGTGTCGCCATGGTACGGCGGGATCATTGGCCCGACCGCCACCTTGGGGTACCCGTACCTCCCGACGAACACGCTCGGGGGGCTGGCCCCGTCCAGGTCCAGCCGGTCTATGCGCTTCATGGCCCTCGATGCCGAGAAGAACCTCGTGAGCACGCTGCACCGGTCCTTCCCGCAGAGCATCTTCGAGCCTTTGCAGTAGACGCATCTAGAAGACACCCTGGAGGCATCATCCGAGGAGACAATCTCCTCGAAAAGCGTCGGCGTGTCCACCAGGGAGGCCGACCGCCCGAACCTGTCCGTGTTCATCCTGACGCATCCATGAACGATTGCCATAGATAAGGGAGTTTTCAGGGACCGCGAAAGTGGTGGCCATGCCAGGCCCAGCCAGGGATTTGCTCAAAATAGATATACGCTGTAGACCTTCTCAGGACGGGGGAACCAAGAGCGGATTCTTCGGGAGGTAATCATCGATGATGGAGGCAGTGATAGCGCTCAGTATCCCGCAGCACTGGATGAGCGAGATATCGTCGAAGTACCCATCCACCGCCATAAAGGTCATCAACCGGGTGCCGTTCGCGGAGCACGGCGTCAAGGACCTGGTCGAGATATCCGCGCCTGAGGACACCATCCAGGATGTGCTCAGGGACATCAAGGCCAACCCGCTGGTGTCCAAGCTGGACACATCCGTGACGGACAAGGGGAAGGTCATCGGGGCGATCACCACCATCAGGTGCGAGATCTGCAGGATCATCAGCGACGCGGATGTGTTCCTCATATCGGCCCAGTCGAGGGGCGCCGGGAAGGTGGAATGGACCCTGATAATCGAGGAGAAGAAGGTCCTGAAGGAGATATTCGACCACCTGAAGGACAAGAGCGTGGATGCCGAGCTCGTCAAGCTCACGAAGATCGACGACAAGGAGACGCTGACGGAGAGGCAGGACAAGATAACCCAGGTGGCCTTCGAGAGGGGGTACTTCGACTATCCGAAGCGCATCAGCCTCAGGGAGCTGGCCAGGATGTTCGGCGTCTCTCCGTCGACGCTCTCCGAGATACTGAGGAAGGGCCAGCGGAAGATAGTCCTCGACTACTTCAAGAAGCAGAGGCGGGAGATCTGACGAACCGCGGCCAGCACCCGCAGGACCGAACTGGTCAATCAATAACTTAATACTGGATGCCGCCACTGCACCGCCAGACCGAACAGCACAAGAACAGGGGATGTCAGATGCCGAGCGAGGAGGAAGTCGTAACGGTTCTCAAGGAGATCATCGACCCGCACACCAACATCAGCGTGTACGACATGGGCCTGATCTCCGACCTCAAGGTGACCAAGGACCGCGTCGGGCTCACTTTCAAGCCCACTTCGCCGTTCTGCCCGTTGGGCGTGCATCTGGCCCAGAACATCAAGAGGCGCGTGCTCGATGTCAAGGGCGTCAAGAAGGTCGACCTGAAGATCGTCGGGCACATGCAGGAAGAGGCCATAAACAGGGCACTGGCAGAGATGAACTGAGGACGTCTCCAGTCTCGCCCATGAGGCCGATCAGGCCCCGAACTTCTTCGCGCGGTCCGCCATGCCGAGCACAATGGGCATGAGGTCGCAACCACGGATCCTCCCGAGTGCGCCCATCGCCGCCGAAATCTCGTCGAACTCGCGCACGCCGTCGACCCTGACGCCGCCGCCCGAGATCGTGACTGGGACCGGGTCCGCGCTGTGGTCCTTCGTGGCGACCGGGGTCGAGTGGTCCGCCGTGAGGGCGACGACGACGTCCTCGTGGATGTCCTTCAGGATCATGCCCAGCATCATGTCGATGCTCTCGATGACCTGGACCTTCATCCGGAAGTCCCCGTCGTGCCCTGCGATGTCGCTCGCCTTGACGTTGATGAACACGAGGTCGTGCGTCTGCAGGAGCCTCAGCGCGGCCTCCGCCTTCGCCCTGTAATCCGTATCGAGTCCGCCGGTGGCGCCTGGGACATCGGCGACGTCCATGCCAACCAGCTTGCAGATGCCCTTCACCAGCGTCACCCCCGCGACGGCCGCGCAGCTGATCCCATACCGCTCCGAGAGAGGCTCGAGCTCGCGTATGCTCCCCGCCCCTCTGGGCAGGATGATGTTGGCGGGAGGCTGACCGTTGGCGACGCGGGCCCTGTTCACGGGATGGTCGGAGAGGGCGGCATAGGACCTGCGGACGAACTCGTTCAGGACCCTCGCGGTCTTCTCGGCCTCCGGGCCCATGGCTTTGGCCTCGAGTATCCTCTGCTCATCATGGGGGTCGACGTCCGTCACCCTGTGGTCCAGACCCGGGCCCTTCAGCACGAGGGCCCCCCGGTGCTCTGAGCCCTCCTTGAAAACGACCTTGATGTCCTCGATCACCATGCCGCTCACGGCTTTGGCGAGCTGGTCCGTCCCGACCTTGATCCTGCCGGCCCTCCTGTCGACGACCCTGAGAGACCCGTCGACAGTCGCGAAGTTGCATCTGAAGGCGACATCCCCCCGCGCCACTTCGATCCCGGCCCCTGCGGCCTCGATCGGCCCGCGCCCGGTGTAGACCTTGTACGGGTCGTAGCCGAACAGGGCAAGGTGCGCTGTGTCGCTCCCCGGTATGACCCCAGGGCCTATCACGTCCATGACGCCGCTCGTGCCGTGTCGCGCCAGGGCGTCCATCGCGGGCCTGCGCGCCGCCTGGAGAGGGGTCCTGCCGTCGAACTGCTTCACTGGCCGGTCGGAGAGGCCGTCGCACACGATGATGAGCATCTTCTTCGGGGTCATGGTGCGGCTGAGTGATGGCCCGGCCCGTAGATAATCCCTATGATTTCCGCCGCGGGGGCGCGCGACCGGGGAGGAGGATTGTGGCGCCGAGGGGGAGATTTGAACTCCCGTGGTGACGAACACCAGTAGGTCTCGAGCCTACCGCCTTAAACCGGGCTTAGCTACCTCGGCAGTATCCCTGGATTGCACACTTGCATCAGCGGTCGAGTATATGACGTTTTCAATCGGGGCCTAGCCGGCCGGGACGCCGCCGCGGCGAGGAAGGAGTTAATACGGGCCCATCCCTCCCCGGGCAGGGGCAAGACATGAGGATCAGGCTGCACCTCCTGCCGACGAGGAAAGAGACCAGGACGGTCGACCTGGTGGACGGCGCGACCGCGGAGGATGCCTTAAGGGCGATCGGCCTCCATCCCGATGAGTGGATCCCTGTGCGGGGCGAGGACCCCATCCCCCTGGACGAACCGCTCGAGGACGGCGAGGACATCAAGCTGATATCGGTGGTCTCCGGAGGGTAGGCTAGGACATGCTGGCACGCTCCGACCGGATATCATGTAAATGATGGAAAAGTTTTTATCAAAGGGCGCATTAATAGTCCTAGAAGAACAGCGCTTAAAATCCACATTGACATCATCACGCTGACACGTGAATATCCTCGGGGAGACCGGGCGAGGCCAAGTGCCTGCCAGGACCCCCAATAGCCAAGATGTTTGTCAAACCCCGCGCCCCGTCCGGAGGACGAGGCGAAAGCCAGAGTTGGACCGAGGGGACGGACGACGGGCCTGTTTTTCACACACTAGGAGAGAGACACATGGATATAGATCCAAGTACAACGAAATACTTGATATCGGCAAGACTTTCGACAGACGGCATAGTTGAGAAGCCCGACATCGTCGGCGCGATATTCGGTCAGACGGAGGGGCTTCTCGGTGACGAGCTCGACCTCAGGGACCTGCAGAAGAGTGGCAGGATCGGAAGGATAGAGGTCGAGGTCAGTTCCAGCAAGGGCAAGTCCGAGGGCATCGTCTACGTCCCGTCGAGCCTGGACCAGGTCGAGACAGCGATACTCGCATCCGCGCTCGAGACGATCGACAGGGTCGGGCCGTGCAAGGCCAGGATCAGCGTCGACAAGATCGAGGACGTCAGGGTGTCCAAGCGCAACAAGATCGTCGAGAGGGCGAAGCAGCTCCTGAACGAGCTGATGAAGGCCTCGAAGACCAGCGGCGGGGACCTCACGGATTCCGTACGCCAGTCGTTCCAGATGGAGGAGGTCGTGCACTACGGCAAGGAGAGGCTGCCGGCCGGCCCGAACATCGACGACTCCGACGCGATCATAGTCGTCGAGGGGCGCTCCGACGTGCTCAACATGCTCAAATACGGCATCAAGAACGTCATCGCGGTCGAGGGCACGAACGTGCCCCAGTCGATCATCGACCTGGCCCGCGAGAAGGTCGTCACGGCGTTCGTGGACGGCGACAGGGGCGGCGAGCTCATCATCAGGGAGATGCTGCAGGTCGCAGAGATCGACTTCATCGCACGCGCGCCCGCTGGCCAGGAGGTCGAGGAGCTGACCCAGAAGCAGATGGTCAAGTGCCTCAGGAACAAGGTGCCGGCGGACCAGTTCGCAGAAATGTTCAACATCCAACAGGTCGGCGGCAAGAATGGTGAGAAAAAGGAGCGCCAGGACGAGCCACGCGGCGACCGCGGCGGCAGGCGCGAGGACGACAGGGAACGCAGCCGGGAGCCGCGCGAACCACGGGAGATGAGGGAGCAGAGGGAGCCCAGGGAACCGAGGGAGATGCGCGGGCCGAGGCCCGAGGAGCGCCCCCCGACCAGACGGCTCTCGCCTGAGCAGGGCAGGTACAAGGAGGTCCTGGACGAGCTGAACAACACCTCCAAGGCCAAGCTCCTCAACGGGAGCGGCAACGTCCTCAAGGAGGTCCATGTCAGCAAGCTCGCGGACACGCTCAAGGAGAGCACCGAGGGCGTCACCGTCGTCGTGCTCGACGGGATCATCACGCAGAGGATACTCGACCTCGCCGTGGAAAAGAATATCAACGCGGTCGTAGGTGTTAAGCTGGGGAACATCGCCAAGATGCCGACCAAGGTCAACATCATGACGAAGGAAAACCTCAACTGAGCACCGGGAACCGCATGACGGACGACCAGCAAACGGACCAGAGACGTCCGAGGTCGCTCGACGAGATCGAGACGACCGAGGACATCAGGATCTCGACGGACCCCCTCGACCGGGTCATAGGCCAGGACGAGGCCGTCAGGCTGGCCAGGATCGCCGCGGCCCAGCGCAGGCATTTCCTGCTCGTGGGCCCGCCTGGAACGGGCAAATCCATGATAGCCCAGGCCCTGTCCCTGCACCTGGCGCGGCCGACCGAGGAGATCAGGGTGGTCCACAACCCCGAGAACCCCGAGCGGCCCATGGTCGAGGTCAAGACGGCCGAGGAGGTCGAGAGGGAGCTCGAGTCCAAGGGGTTCGCCGAGGGGGAGTTCATCGACCCCAAGGAGGCCCCCGTCAACGTGGCCGAGAGGCTCGGCTACAGATGCACGAGCTGTGGCGCCTACTCGTCGCCCAAGGAGGGTTTCTGCCCCAAGTGCGCCCGCACCAAGGTCGCCCAGGTGAGGTCCACGTCGAACAACCCGTTCGGGGACCTCCTCGGGGGCCTCGTCGAGGTCACCATGGGCCAGATGGGCGGAGGGCGCGAGCGCGTCACGACCACCAGGAAGAGGTTCGGGAAGGAGGAGGTGGTGGTGTTCGAGCGCGCGGGCGAGATGATCAAGGTCCTCGACCAGCCGGCCCTCGAGAAGAGGCGGGAGCTGGAGAAGGAGAGCCCGCGCAAGGTCATAATCCCCATCACCAGGAACCCGTTCGTCCTGGCGACCGGAGCCAGCGAGGTCGAGCTGCTCGGGGATGTGAGGCACGACCCCTACGGTGGTCACCCGCAGCTCGGGACCGCACCCTACGACAGGGTCGTGGCCGGGGCGATACACAACGCCCACCAGGGCGTGCTCTTCGTCGACGAGCTGCCGCATCTTGGCCATCTCCAGAGGTTCATGCTCACGGGTATGCAGGAGAAGCGCTTCCCGATCACGGGCCGCAACCCGCAGAGCGCTGGCGCCAGCGTCAGGGTCGACAACGTGCCCTGTGACTTCATCTTCGTCGGGGCGTGCAACATCCAGGACCTGCCCCACATACTCTCGCCCCTGAGGTCGAGGATATGCGGCGGAGGGTACGAGGTCCTCGTCGAGACGGCCATGCCCGACACGGAGGCGAACCGGCTGAAGCTTGCCCATTTCATCGCCCAGGAGATCGTGATGGACCGGAGGATACCCCACGCCACCAGGGACGCCATCGAGCTGGTCATACTCGAGGCGAAGAAGCGCGCGAAGACCGTGGACAACAGGGACCACGCGCTGACGCTCAGGCTCAGGGAGCTGGGCGGCCTGGTCAGGGCGGCCGGGGACGTCGCAGTGGGCGAGGGCGCGCCGCTCATCGAGGGACGGCACATCAAGGACGCGATGAAGCGCGCGAGGCCCGTCGAGGACCAGATCAGGGAACGCTACGGGAGCATCATGGGCGGCGTGTCCAAGGACATGAGCGCGTCCGAGCGCGAATCGTCGCCATACACATACTGGAACCAGCACGTGCACGACGACAAGCGCGGCTACGGATGAGGCCGCTCAGCTCTGCAACACCTTGACCATCATCTGGGCGTCCTCGCCGTTCGTGTAGAAGCATTTGATCTCGCCGCACGCGGAGAAACCCTGATGCTCGTAGAACGCGATGGCCTGCATGTTGCTCTTGCGCACTTCCAACGTTATGGTGTCGAGGCCGTTCGCGAGGCAGCACTGGTAGAGCTCGGCCATGAGCCTCAGCCCCAGCGACCTGCGCCTGTGCACCGGCAGCACCGCGAGCATGAGGACGCGGACGGTCTTCGGCGTGGGTATCACCGCCGCGACGAACCCCACGATCCGGCCGTCCTCGACGGCCACCGTGAACCCGTCCCCCCAGAGGTTGTGTATCGTCAGGTACAGCGAGGCCGGGTACACTTCGCCCAGGGAGCCCCTGACGACCTGCATGACCCCCTGGATGTCCGTCGGGGAGAACTTCCGTAGGACGATCATCCAGGGCGGCTAATCGAGTCTGCGGAGATTAATCTTGTGCGGGCGCATCGGCCGGTGCCTGAGCCGCCTCAGCAGCAGGTACGGCGCGAGGGCCGACGCACCGCCGGCCAGGAGCCAACCGGCAGGGACGCGCACGCCCCCCTCCGATGCCGCCTCGTCCGGATACGGGCAGAGCACATCGACGGATACTGTGTCGCGGGCCGTGTTGCCCCAGCAGTCTTCGACGGTCAATGTGACGGTGTGCATTCCAGGGACGACGGCGACGAACTCGAACACGGGGCCCGAGCAATCGACGGAGCCGTCGCTGTCCCAGTCCCAGGACCAGCGGACCAGGGCCGTCCCGTCGTGCGACCCGGAACCGTTCAGGACCGACTCGCTGCCCATCGTGACCGTGATGTCCTGCCCGGCATCCGCGACCGGCGGGGTCTCGTCTGGGTACCAGTCGAGGTCGAACGCGTCCGAGAAGTACGACGCCACCTCCTGGGACCGGATGACGACCGCCAGCTCCCGGTTCTCCGCGAACGACGCGCGGACCCAGTTGTTGCTCGAGACGATAGACACGTTCCCGTCGAGGACGAGCCCCTTGTTGTGGAGGACCGTGATGGGGCTGCGGTTGTCCAGGAGCTGGAACCCGCCCGCCGAGCCGTAGCCTGAGGCCATCTCGCTCAGCATGTCGATCGCGGCCTGGCTCCTCTCGATGTTGAACCACGACGAATCCAGGAGCACTCTGACCGTGGCGTTCGCGCGCAGCCTGTCGATGATCCCGGAGAGGATGGGGCTGACCGATGCCTCGGAGGTCCACCGGTCCTTCCAGAGGGCGTCCGCCTGGAACTGCTCGGCCAGTATGTCCATCGAGGATCCCACGAACCCGGCCAGGTAGGGCGCTGCCTGGGAATGGTCCGGCGACACGCGGACCTCGACGAACGCGTCGGACCTGGTGACGAGCGGCCTAAGGACGCCTGACGCCTGGTCCGTGGCGTCCTCCGCCTCCAGGCATGCGTCCTGGACGAAACGAGGGTCCGTCCCCCAGTCCATCACATCTGGCCTGGACGCGCGGCTGTCCTCGTCGAAGAGATGCACGAGATACCCCGCGACGGCGCTGCTGGTGAACGCGACGCCCCAGCCCCTGTTACCGTGGAGCCGGTCCGCCGGGAGGCCGCTCTCGACGAAGTTCTCCGACATGACGACCGCCCGCTTCCCGTCTATGACCGCGTATTTGGGATGGAGCGCCCCGAAGTGCCGTACGATGTCGTCATCCATGGCGCCTTTCACCTCCCAGACAAGGGCGCCTCCGTCACGGAGGGCCGAAAGGCACACGACCTCGCGGTCGTCCATGCCCCCCACCGGGGAGCCGTCGACCAGGACGCTCACATCCACCCCTCGACCGATGGCGGAGAGCAGGGCGTTGCAGACCGGCGACGAATAGAGCTCGTAAGCGCACAGCCGGATGTCATCCTCCGCGCGGGCCAACTCCCCGAGGACCACCTCCAGCGACGAGTCTGGGCTCGTGAAGGCGACCAGCTGGCCTTGCGGGACCGTCGAGCCGATGGGCGGGTGGTCGGTGTAACCGTACCGGTGCTCGCGGAACGGCTGCCAATCGTCCGCGCAGTCCGTGTCCCTAGGGAGCCCGTCCTGCGACACCCGCTTGCAGACCTCCCCTTGCCTCAGGGCAGGCACCGGACCGCCGGTCCAGCCCGAGGCGGGGACTAGACAATCACCGTAGCACACGAGATCGGACAGCGCGCCGGACGGGTCCAGCAGGCTCAGGTTGTCCCCATCGTCCGCCAACCGCAGCGAGCCCGAGCGCGCCACCGGCAGATATGAGGATGCGAGGTCGAGCCCGATGTCCGGAGGCACGCCGTACGCTGCGGCGAAGGAGCTGGAGTTCGCCGACAGCGCGAGCCTCCCGCCCGGCAGCAGGGCCAGCCCCCCAACGAACGTGAGCGAGCCCTCGCCGTCCGTGACAGTCCAGCCGTCCATGTCGACGGTGGAATACGCCAGGTTCGTCAGGACGAAGTACTCGTCCTCGCAGAGCCCGCATGGGTAGAACTCCGAGATGACCACGTGCTGCGACTGGATGGTCGATATCTGCCCCCCGCATGTGTCCCCGTAGGACGATGGATACGGGACGGCCAGGCCGAGAAAGAAGAGCAAAGCCGATGACACCACAACGACCTGACCGGACCGCATCGGGACGGCTAGCGCCGGCGCACAAGAAAGACCAGACGGCTACACGTAGGCTTCGGATCACTTCAGGCCCGACACGAGGTCCATCAGGACCGCGCGCCTGTCCTTGGCCTTGACCACGCCGCTCGCGAGGAGCACGCCATCAGCGCCGAGCTCGATGGCCTTCGCGACATCGCGGCCGTTCTTCACGCCCGCGCCGCACAGCACGCCCACTTCTCTGCCGACGTGCCTGATGGCATCGACCGTTTCGCCCACGATCCCCGGGTTGGCCGTGGTGACGGATATGTCCCCGCCTATGAGCTCAGGCGGCTCGATGGCCACGAAGTCCGGCTCCATGGCGGCGCATGCCTTGCTGACGCCGAGGTTGTTCGTGCACACGATGGTGGAAAGGCCGGCGCCTCTTGCACGGACGATGAGCTCGTGTATCTCCGCGATCTTGATCCTCTTCTCGGAATGGTTCAGCAGCGTCCCCTTGGCCCCCGACGCCTTGACGTTCTCGACGGTGATGTGGCCGGTCGTACCGCCCGACGGGACATCGTCCACGTGCTGGGAGAAGACAGGTATCCCGACGGACCGCGCGACGAGGGAGAGGTCGACCATGGGCGGGGCGACCACGATGGCCGCGCCCGTCTCATCTGCGACGGCCTCGCACAACCTTGCGAGCACGAGGGCGTTCTCGCCGCTCGCCTCGACATAGGTCTTGAAGTTGACCACGATCACGGGACGCTTCAGTGTCACGGGACCAGCCTCAGTCCAGAGGCTTCATCCTCGGCTCGAGCTTCTTGAGTATCTCGGGCCTCGTGGTGTACTCGAGCTCCTCTGGGGACACGATGCCTGGCATGAACGGTCCGTGGCCCCGCATGTAGATCGAGATCTCCATGGCCTTATGCCTGACGACATCCCACTCGGCCCCGGAGAAGTAATCCACCGGCTCGTGGTCTCCTGGTTTCGAGCCCGGTGCCTCGCAACCCTGGATCCTTCCGTTGCATATCTGGATGCCGAGCGCGCAGACCCTCGGCGGGCCGTCGTGGTAGGACGGGTCCGACTGGTCGACCCCGCAGGGGTACCATGCACCGTAGTGCGAGCCCCGCATCCAGCCAGCGACGAGCTGGGGGAACGCGAACGGCTGGAGCACCTCGCCAACGGCCGGGAGCCCGGACTGGCATCTGACCAGCATGACCGGGTCGTCCTTGCCCACGTACTTGCCTGCGAGGAGGTTCAGCTTCTCGGTCGAGATGACCGCCGCCACGCCGATCTGCCTGTGGAGCACGCGCTTCACAGCGTATCTCGTCGTGTCGCCCAGCAGCGCGAGGATGTCGTACAGCTCCGCGGGGGAGCTCATCACGACCTTCTTGTGGTCCACGACGTCCACGATCTCGATGTCGTAGCCGAGGTGTGCCCGCGGGTCTATCACAAGGCCCGTGGTCGTGAACGGGTCCATGAATGTCTTGGCGACCGGGAGCGAGTAAGCCGCAGGGCCGCACTTGTCGGCCATGAAGACCAGCATCGGCTCCGTCGGGCGCTCCTCGAACTCCATCTCAGCGGCGCCCGGGCCCTGGCCCCTGACGTTGCCCGAGAACGCGTCCGAGAGGAGGTCCTGCCCGGCTGCGTACAGGTGCATCTTCTTCGCCTCGCCGGCCGCCGTCATGAAGGCGTTCCAAGCGAGCTGGTGGACATCCTTGTGGTTCTCCCCGTTCCTGTGGGTCATGAGGAGCTGTATGTCGTCCCCGCACCTGGTGACGTAGTAATCGACCAGGAGGCCGTCCCTGACACCCTTGCCGAGGGCCTCGGCCGCGACCTCCATCATCCGCGGGTGCGGCTTGGAGTGACCTGCGATCGATCCAACGTCGGCCTTGATCAATGATACCGTGATCTTCTCAGCCATGCTTTCTTCCCCCGGAGGTCAAAAGACCTTTTGATGCACGAATCCGGCGGATAAGACGCTAGGCATATATTAACAGTATCTAGGGGACGCTGTCGCTCGGCCAGCCGCCGCGCAACACGCCAGCACATTGGCTCTGGGCGACACGCGGGGGACAGCCCTTAAGTACGTTACATATGATTCGGACAGAACGGCGCTGACGTGGGTGTTCCAATCAGCCCATGGCGCGGAGGAGATGGATGCCTGACGACCCGCTCGTGAACGTGATAACGGCCAACAGGGACCGGATATCCGAGAAGTGGGCGAAGGCCATCCACGGGTCCAGCTCGAACTACGCATCCCTGCCCGTCGAGGAGCTCAGACGCAACACGGACGAACTGCTTGAAGGCGTCCTCCTGGCCGCGGGCGCTGGTGATTACTCGAGGCTTTTCGATTTCATAGACGGGATCACGCGGCAGAAATCGCTGAAGGGGTTCAAGCTCGGGGAGGTCCAGAGGGTCGCCACCCTCGGCACCGAGGTCATACTGGAGGAGCTCAGGGGCGAGCCCGGGGCCTGTGACTGCACAGAAGGCTGCTGGACAGCCATGATGAAGCTCCTCGGGATCATGAGCTGGGCGATCACCAGCCTCGGGGACGTGTTCTCCGACGCGAAGGAGAAGGAGTTCTCGGCGGCGACCATCATCGCCTTGACTGCGGCCCAGCAGAGCCCCGACGAGAAGGAGATAATCGATAGGACGCTGCAGGAGTGCTGCCGGATGCTCGGCTTCGAGCACGGCGCCATCATGATGAGGCACCACGGGAGGTTCGCGGCAGAGTTCCCGGAGAAAGCTAGCGGCTACGACCACTCGTCCATGAAGAGGGTCGGCACGAAGG
>Ga0315273_10008728_pt1 | contig 12812 bp, 7 predicted proteins | sample YL17G02_0_MG_FD_205753 | JGI IMG/M metagenome (GOLD analysis project Ga0315273, IMG submission 205753) | Sediment microbial communities from Yellowstone Lake, YNP, Wyoming, USA - YL17G02_0 | ecosystem: Environmental > Aquatic > Freshwater > Lake > Sediment | place: USA: Wyoming | collected...
TTTCAGCTTTACGCCTTGCGGTTTCGCTACGGTTGTCGTCATCAACTCCGTCGAGATCCTTTCATCTCGATAGATTCTGCCCATGCTGGGCACACTGGGACAGGCCTCCTGGCCTGTCATTCCGATATGCCGAAGAAGAATCGGGTAGGAGGGGCCTCACGGCCCCGTCCTCCCACACCACCGTACGTACTTGTCGCATACGGCGGTTTCTTCAATGTTGTAACGCATCATATTTGACGACCAGTGAAACGAGCCCTTGTCGAGAAAACCATTCGACAGACATGGCCGAGTTCATCTGACGGGTGAGGGCCAAACGCCAAGGGCCTTTTCCCGACACGGCGAGGCGCAGCCTGATCCAGGCTCGGCGGCTTAACTGTGGAATGCCGTATTGGATTACACTGAACGCAGCAGACGAACAGAAACTCCGGAACTGGGTGCGCAACTCAAGCAGAATCGAGAACGGCAAAGCATCCCTAAACGCGCTTGGCGGAGGTGCGTTATGAAGCCACCGGCGGAATACCCAACTGACGCTGTCCTCCTCCCGGCTTCGGAATCTGCACTCCTCGTACTGGTTGAGGCCGGCAGGTCCCGTCCAGTAGAGAGGTCGTCAGCGCCGCATGGTTTTGCCGAAGCCAGTCGGCCAGTTCGTGAACGGTCATTCCGTCCACGCCCGGCTTTCCCTGGTTAGCGCGTACCCGCCGGTACGCACGAACGAGATTCTTAGGGTCGCATACCCGCTCCATCAATTGATCCGTCAAGGCTCGCCGCTGGTCCAGTGCCGTGAACGTTTGCCGCGGTGCGGCTGCGGCAGCCCGAGTTCCGCCCGTGCCGCCGTCACCGAGGTGCGTTCCACCTTTCTGCCGCTCTGCGTTCATCGAAATCGGCCGCCTGCTCCTTGCATTGGAAGATTCGGCCCTTGGCCCGGTTGGACTACTATGGCCTCTGCTGACTTCTCCAGCCCCATCCCGATCGGTTGCCCGTACGGTAGTCCGCTGAAGCGGACGGAGCCGGAGACCTCTCGAGGTAAGACGCGCCTTCTTCTCCCGGACCCGTCGGATTTACCCGCGTGGCGTTCCGAATGACGATGGGGCGTCCCCGTCCCTGGCCGGGTTGCCCACACCACACTGGCCTTGTATCCGCTTGCTGTACGTCGAATCCGAGATTTCGTCATCAGCTTTCTTCAGATCCCGCCTCACGACGGGCACCCTTGCCTAGACGGATGGTTCCGGTCATTACGGTCCACAGGGGACTCGCACCCCCTGAATGCACATCACTACTCGACACACCAGGCCGGGAGGCCTGTCCCACATCGATCAGAGCCAACTGGATTGAACAGTATTGGCGCTAAAACACGTACTTCAGCGACATAAAGATGCGGCGGTTGCCGCCGTCGGTGCCCCACTGGTTGGCGAAGCCGGCGTTGCTGATGCGGGCTTCGGGGATGCCGAAGTTGCGCGTGTTGCTGAAGTTGAAGAAGTCGGCGCGAAACTGAAGCTGGTGTCTTTCGGTGATCTTGGTGGCCTTCATCAGGCTCAGATCGATCTGCGCGATTCCGTCGCTGCGCAAGATGTTGCGGCCGATGTTTCCAAAGCGCTCGACGGGCGTGCAAGTGTTGGTGCCGGCGATGCGCTGGCAGGGCGTCAACGTTTTGAACAGCGAGCGGCCGCCGGCGGCCAGCATCTCCTCGACCGGCATCTTCGCCAGGTTGAGGTTCGTATTCAGGTTCGGCCGCGTGGAGGTGCCCACCAGGCCATCGATGCCGCCGAGCGTCAGAGCGGGGTCGCTTCCATTCAGCGGGCTGAAGGGGGAGCCGCTTTGCAGTGTGACGAACGAACCGATCTGCCACCCGCCGAGAACGCGCTTGCCGACGGCGTGGCTCAAGCCGCCCGTCGGGAGCTCATAGACGAAGTTGGCCGCGAAGCGGTGCGGCCGGTCGTAGGTAGATCGGCCCCGGTCGCCGCGGCGGTTGAACGATTCCTGGGAGACGGCGACTTCGCCGCGCGCCGAGGGGTTGAATATTTCCGAGGCGTCGTCGATGAACGCGCTCCAGGTGTAGTGCGTGCCGGCGATGAAGCCGTGGGAGAAGCGCTTGTCGAAGCTCAATTGCAGAGAGTGGTAGATCGACGAAGCGGCGTTGGCGCGAAGCCGGATAATGCCCGCGTTGACATCGGCGCGCGGGCAACCGGTCACGGTGCCGGCGGCGTTGGTCGGGATCGGCGAGCACAGGACGCGCGGGTTCCCATCGATGGTCTGGAACAGCGCCGTGCCCTTCGTCCCTACCCAACCGACACGGAGGACCGACCCGGAACCGAATTCGCGCTGGATCTCGAGGGCGAACTGTTCGGCGATCGGCGACCGGAAGTCGTTGGCCACGATGGTGCGAGTGAGTTGGTTCAGCGCGGTCGGATTGCTGAGGTCCGGCAGCAGTTTGGGCATTTCCGTCCAGGCATTGGTCAGATTGCTCGACCCGGTCGCCAACACGAACGGGAAAGAGCTGAAGATGTTCAGGTTGATGTTGATGAACCCGTAGTCGTTGGCGCGGGCGTACCCGCCGCGAACCACCAGACGATCGCCGCCCGTGAGCCGGCCGAGCAGGCCGTCCTTCTTCGTTTGTGGATTCCAACTGAAGCCGATGCGCGGCTGCCAGTTGTTGCGGTCGCGCGGCGGGCGCGGCGTCAGTTTGAACACGGGCTGGTTGTTGTTCTTGGCCAGGACCTTGTCGTTCAGCTCGTACAGGCTCTGGAACGAGTTCCCCGGCGTTTCAAAGCGCAGGCCGTAGTTGAGCGTGAAGCTCCGGCGGACCCGCCAGGTGTCCTGCACGAAGAAGTAGTAGTCGTCCCAATTGTAGTAGGCGAGGATCTCACCGCCCGGCAGCGGCTTGTTGATGTTGGTGACCGAGGCCACATCATTGACAAACGTCTGGAGCGTGTCGTAGACCAGGCGCCCGCGGATCTGCGGCAGAAAGAGGCTCTTGATCTGGTTGCGGCGCAGGTCCAGGCCGAACTTCCAGGCGTGCGCTCCCTGCGTCCAGGAGAAGGTCTCCTGGATCTGGTAGGTGTTGTTGAAGCGGAACTGTGGCAGGTTGACCGCCAGGCCGATCGCCGTGCGGTCTACGGCCGCGTTGAAACCGGTAAGCCCCAATTCCGGGATCTCGACCGACGGGATGGTTTCCGACGCGGAATCGGAGGCGTTCGTGGTCGAGCCATACCGCTGGTAGGACGTCCGAAGCTCATTCAGCGTCCGGGGCGTCATGTTGCTGGTCACCCAGAACGAGAACGCCTGGGTCCGGGTCGGCACCTGCGTGGTCAAGCCGGGCGGTGTGACCTGCCCGCTGCCGCTGCCGAAATTGTCGCTGTACAGGAAGCGCCCCCCCAGGCTGTGCTTCTGGCTCAACTGGTGGTCGATCCGTCCGGACCACTGCCAGTTGTTGGAGAACTGGGAAACCGAGTTGGTGAGCGAACCCAACGGAACCTGCGCGGTCTGTCCGCCGACGGTCAGGGGAACGCTTTGCCCGATCGGCGCTTGCGCCGCCGGCAAGTGTTTCAGTAGCGCCGCGACTTGCGGCCGGCTGCCGGCCATTTGCTGGATAATCTGCTTGCCCTGTTCGGTTGGCGCGCCGGTGAGGGTGAAGCCCGAGCCGAGCTGGCGAATCGTCCAGCGCTGAAGCGAACCGAAGAAGAAAGTCTTGTCCTTAATGATTCGTCCGCCGCCCGTGCCGCCGAACTGGTGCTCGATCAGGAACGGCGCCTCCCTGTTACCGGCCGCCTTGTTGAGATTGCTGAGCGAGTTCAAATGGTTGCCGTTGTAAAACTCGAAGGCCGAACCGTGAAGCGAATTGGTGCCACTCTTGGTGATGGCATTGACAACCGAGCCGGCCGACCGCCCGTACTCGGCCAGGAACTGGTTGGTGATTAGCCGGACCTCCTTCACGACATCGGGATTGTTCACCCACTGCGCGCGGCCGGAAATGCTCTGATCGTTCGAATCCTGACCGTCGATCATGAAGTTGTTGCCGCGGGTGCGCATGCCGTTCGAGGAGAAGGCGGTACCGGTGGCGAACTGGCTGTTTCCGCTGTTGAGCTGGCTGACGCCGGGCGCCGACAGCACCGCGGCGAAGACGTCGCGGAAGCCGCCGCCCCCGCCGAACTGGCCGCTGATGGGCAGGTCCGCTAGGCGCCGCTCGTCGAAGCGCACGCCGACCTCGGCCGTGGTGGTGTTGAGCATCGGGGCGTCGTCGGTCACCACGATGGTTTCCTGCATCGACGCCGGTTTCAGTTCGACGTTCACCACCGCCTCCTGGTTCAGCACCAGGTTGATCGGTCCGCGGACGTATTTGGCGAACCCCTTGACCTCGATGATCACTTCATACCGGCCCACCGGCAAACCGGGGAAGTTGAAACGGCCATCGGCCTCGGTGGCCGCCGTTCGCGTTACGTTGGTGTCGAGGTTTCGGACCGAGACGGCCGCGCCGAGAACGGTGGCGCCGCTCTGATCCGTGACGGTTCCGGAAATAGTCCCGCTGGTCGCCTGCCCCAACGCCGCCGGCGGCACAAAGCACCCGGCGAGCGCCAGAACCAGGAAAAACACCCAAACCAAGCCGTTCTTCAAATGAAGCATGATTCAACTCCTTACGCAGCGTGCGTGTTAGTGTTATACCAAAAAAACGAAGTAAACGCCACCTGAAATCGCCACTTGGACTCTGATAAGATGCGCGTGGAGGAACCGCCATGCGGGTTGTCATCATCGGAGGCACGGGGCACGTCGGCACTTTCCTGGTCCCGCGCCTGGTCGCCGCCGGCCACGACGTCACTTGCGTCAGCCGCGCCCGGCGTCAGCCCTACCAGCCCCACGCGGCGTGGGCGCGGGTTCGGCGCGTCACGCTCGACCGCAAGGCCGAGGAGGCCGCGGGCTCGTTCGGCGAACGAATTGCCGGGCTCGAGCCGGACGCCGTCATCGACATGATCTGTTTCAACCTCGACAGCGCGCGACACCTGGTCGAGGCGCTCCGCGGCCGGGTCCGGCATTTCCTGCATTGCGGGACCATCTGGGTCCACGGGCCCAGCGTCGAGGTCCCTACCACGGAGGAGCAACCGCGCCGCCCGTTCGGCGAATACGGCCTCCGGAAGGCCGCGATCGAAGAGTACCTGTTGGGCGAGGCGCGCGGAAATCGTTTTCCGGCGACCCTGCTGCATCCCGGGCATATCGTCGGTCCCGGCTGGCCGCCGCTCAATCCGGCCGGGCATTTCAACCCACGCGTCTTCGAGGATCTGGCGCGGGGCGTCGAAGTCGCGCTCCCGTACCTGGGCATGGAGACCGTTCACCACGTGCACGCCGACGACGTGGCGCAGGCCTTCGAGCGGGCCATGGCCAACTGGAGCGCGAGCGTGGGCGAGAGCTTTCACGTCGTTTCGCCGGCGGCGCTGACGCTGCGCGGCTACGCCGAATCGATGGCCGCCTGGTTCGGCCGTGAGGCCCGGCTCCAGTTCCTGCCCTGGGATCAGTGGAAACAGGCCGTCTCGCCCGAAGAGGCGGCCGCCACCTGGGACCACATCGCCCACTCGCCGAATTCGAGCATCGCCAAGGCCCGGCGGCGGCTGGGCTTCCAGCCGCGCTATCGGTCGCTGGAAGCGGTCCAGGAATCGGTCGAGTGGCTGGTCCGGGCGGGGACGATCAAAATTTCGGACTGAAAGGTCTGTCCACGGGAGGGCGGACGGGTGTATGATTACGGCTGGCAGGGTTTGAAGCCAGCGTTCTTGGATGGGAGTTGGAGGAGGCGTCCGTGTTTCGATCTCTTTCGGGTGTTAGAGCCCAGTACCATACCCTCACGCTTGTCGCCGTTTCCGAATTCGACGAATGGAAGGTGGTTCTCTACGGCCCCGGCGTCACCATTCACGGATCCCGGCAGTTCGGAGAAGCCAAGGCCAAGGAGCACGCCATGGCCCTGGCCCAGAACTACTTTCGCGAGGTAATGAAAGAAGAGCGGCCGGAGCTTTCTTCGGTGGAGTGGGGCCCCACCGGTCCCGCCGACTGGCTCCTGTGGCGGGGGTGATCCCCCGTCAAACCTTCCGCCACTGTTTCCAGCCGGCGGCGACCGCTTCCGTGATTCGCCCGGCGGCGGCGTGAAGCCAGTGGCCGGGCCGTGACTCCAGGTCCGTGAACGCCGCCCGCGGTTCATCCCGCTCGGGCATCGGACGCGCCAGGTCCTTCTCCGGGGTACTCATTCCCCTATCGGGGACAGACTGGTGTGTCCACAAGGGACACACTCATCTGTCCCCGATGGGGGAATGAGTACTCCGTCCCCGGTTTTATGCGGTCAGCTTCACGGCCTGCCCCTGGCCCGCCGATTCGTAGACCGCGTCGACCACGCGCAGGGTCTTGAGATAATCCTCGCCGTTGGACTCGAACTCTTGGGCCGAGAGCATGCAGTCGGCGAAGTGCCGCTGGAGAAAGTAGACGCAGTCGCCGCAGAAGTTGACGTTGGCGCGCGCGTAGTCCACGTTGACGCCGTCCCCGCCGAGCGGTTTGAGGCGGATGTTCGACTCGGTGTCCATGGTCAGGTGGCCGCCCAGGGCGTCGATGCGCAGGGCGCCGAACGTGAATCGCGGCGAGGGCGACTCGACCTCGTTGTAGCGGTTGGCGTCCAGGATCGCGGTGGCGCCGCCGGCGAAGCGGAAGAAAATCTGGCCGGTCTCCTCTCCCTTGATCGCCGGGTTGAGCCGGCGCAGGTTCGCGAACACTTCCGTCACCTCGCCCGCGAGGTAACGGAACGTGTCGATGAAGTGAACGCCGGTTTCGTAGATCAGCAGCCTGGGGTAGTCGCGGAAGAACGGCTGCCGGTCCAGATACGCGTTCTCGCCCCAGCCGTCGCCCATGCGCATGCGGAAGTACAGGTGCGTGAACTCGCCGATCGTGCCGGCCCGCTGAATCTCCTTGATCTTCCGGTACCAGGGCTGCCAGCGCCAGTTCTCGTGCACCATGAAGCGGACGCCCGCGGCCTTCGCCGTTTCGACGATGCGCCGGCTCTCGTCGAACGCCGGCGCCAGCGGCTTCTGGCAGATGATGTGGACGCCGCGCGCGGCGGCATAGGAGCACATTTCCTCGTGCGTTTCCGGCGGCGTGATGAGGTCCACGAAATCGGGCTTCTCGCGGTCGATCATCTCCCGCCAGTTCGGGTAATAGGCCGGCACGCCGTAGCGCGCCATCAGCTCTCGCGCTTTGGACTCGGTGCGGTTGTACAGCGCGGCGATCTCGACCTCGGGAATGCGGGTCCAGGCCTCATACTGGAACCGGGAAAAGTATCCGGCGCCCATGGCCACGCCCTTGAGTGTGTGTCGGGTGCGCATAAGTGTTGGTCCAGCCCGCATTTTCGCACGAAGCCGCGATCTGTCAATTTCCGATGCCGCGGTCTCGGCGCGCGCCGGGCGGCCAGCCCAACTCCCGCACTACGCTGAAGGACCACCGGGGAGGCCGTCGCCGGCCGATTTTCCGCTCCTCGGCAAAACCTGCTCCTGGTCGAGTTCATCACTACCCCCAAGGGACCCCGCCATCGCACCATCTGTTCACTCGGTCCCTGGAACCTGCGCCCCGCGAACACTGGCTGGCTCTGGCCCGCAAACTCCAAGCGGCCCTGAGCGGGCAGCAGTTTCCGTTGCCCGGCGCGCATGTCGGGTCCCTGTGAGAACGGGTCCAGGCCAGACCCAATACTGTTCATGCCGGCTGATTCTTCGTTGATCGTGGGACGGGGAGTTCAAGCCTCTCCGGACTCGCCAAAGGCGCGGTCCGGAACTGCTTTAAGCCTTTCGAGTTTTCGCGGCCAAACTCTTGCCGGGCGGGAGGCCAGTCCGCCATCCGGGCAGACCGCCGCGGCCCGAATCGCGGGTGGAAAAGGCCCGAAGATCGCAACGATGCGGACGAGGGTCCGGAAACCCAGCCGCTTTCCGTCACTCGCTCAGCGGCAGCGGAAGAAAGTCCCAGTCGAGAATCATCTTCTCCTGAAGCGCTTCGGTCAGCTTTCGCTCGACGGACGCCAGTTCCGGCCGGCCGGCGAGGTTGTGCATCTCCGCCGGGTCGTTCTCCAGATCGTATAACTCCAGCACCGGGCGGGCGCCGAAATAGGCTCGGTCGAACTTTGGGTCCAGGCGGCCCCACAGGTGCGTATCCGTGATTTCCAGCCAACTCCGCTCGGTGTAGCTGTCGACCGGCGAGTACGGCATGTGCGGCGTGCAGTTATAGATCAGCTTGTAACGGCCCGACCGCGCCATGCGCGAAAGGTCGAACGTGTGGGTCGTGGTTCCCTCTTTGAAGGGCCGCGAACCGTGCGTCAGCCGGGCGGCAAAAACGTGCTCGCGCCTCGGCCCCGCCTGGCCGCGCAGCAGGGGGAGGAAGCTCTGACCCGACATGATCTTCGGAACCGGCAACCCGGCGGCTTCGAGGAACGTGGGGCCGGCGTCCTCGCCCGACAGCAGTGCATCGCTGAGGGAACCCGGACGAACGCGGCCGGGCCAGCGGGCCAGGCAGGGCACGTTCAGGCCGGGATCGTACAACGTGCCTTTGCCGTGCGGGAACGCGAACCCGTTGTCGCCCATGAAGAGAACCAGCGTGTTTTCGGCGAAACCGCGGCGCTCGAGGATATCGAGCACCGACTGGAACTCCCCGTCCATGCGGGCGATCTCGTCGTAGTAGCGTCCCAGGTCCTCGCGGACGCCCGGCAGGTCGGGCAGGTAGGCGGGCACCGGAATGCGTTTGCGGTCGTGCGGCCGCGGGATGGCATCCGAGTCCCAGGGATGGTGCGGGTCGTTGAAATTCACCCACAGGAAGAAGGGTTTGCCGGCGGGCTTGCGGTCGAAGAAATCGGTCACCCGGGCGACGGTCTGGCCCGGCGGCGAGATATCTACATAGTCCAGGCGGCGTTGGAAGGTCTCCAAGCCGTGCTTGCGGAAGATGGGGCCGCTCACGCGGCCGCCGGCCGCGCCGTCCAGGTGATGCTGGCGGCGGCACACGCCGGTGAAGTAGCCGGCCTCGCGCAGGTCCTCGGCGAACGTGCGCACATCGGCCGGCAGCGGCGCCGTGAACCGGCCCATGCGAGCCGCTACCGGGGAGCGGCCGGTGAGGAATGCGGTCCGCGACGGCACGCACTGCGGCGCCGCGGTGAACATGCGCGTGCAGCGGATTCCTTGCGACGCGAAACGGTCCAGGTTCGGCGTTTGGATGACCGGGTTGCCCGACGCGCCGAGAAACTCCGCGGTGTGGTCGTCGGACAGAATCATGAGCAGGTTCGGCCGCTCCGGCTGTGCGGCGCGGAGGAAAGCGGGAGCGAGCGTGGCGCTCATCTGGCGGCGGGTCAGTTTCAGCGGCATAAGAAAGAAAGTATAGTGCAATGCATCCCGGTGTACAATACACAAGATGATTACTAAACTCGTGCTGTCATTCATGCTGGCCGCCGCCGCGGCTCCGGCCGGCGACTGGATTAAGCTCTTCGACGGAAAGACGCTGAACGGATGGAGCGTGCACAGCGGCAAGGCAACCTATGTCGTCGAAAACGGCGTCATTGCCGGCACCGCCGTCCTGGGCAGTCCGAATAGCTTCCTCTGCACCCAAAAGGAATTCGGCGATTTCAACCTGGAGTTCGAAGTGAAAGTGGATCCGGAGTTGAATTCCGGCGTGCAGTTCCGCAGCCAGATTCCTCTCGAACCTCTGGCGTTCAAGGTCGAGGTGAAAGGCAAAGAGGTCGAACGCAAGGTCCCGGCGGACCGCGTCTACGGCTACCAGGTTGAGATCTCCACAAACAAGTCCGGCAATTCCGGCAACGTGTACGACGAAGCTCGGCGCGCCATATTCCTGGACGACTTCAGCGCCAGACCGAAGGCCCGCGCCGCATTCAAGGACGGCAAGTGGAACAAGTACCGCGTCGAGTGCAAAGGCGACTCGATCAAGACCTGGGTGAACGGCGTCGCGGCCGCCGATTTCAAGGACGCGGTGACGCTCCGCGGGATCCTCGGCCTGCAAGTGCACCAGGTTCCCAAGGACCAGTTCAAGCCGTACCAGGTCCGCTGGCGCAACATCCGCATCAGGGAACTGCCATAGCCGAGGCGAGCCTGCCAGGAAACGGGGACGCCCACAAAACCCGGCCGGAGACGGTTAGTTCCGGCCGCTTCTTCCCCGGTCGCCCGAGCGCGACAATCGGATGACGGGCGCCCCGGCGGCGACAGCACTGCTCGAGCGGGTGGGATTTCATCACGCGCCCGAACACGCCCGTTGGCTGAACATGGCGGAGGTGGAAATCGGGATCAGGGACCGGCAGTGCACCGGACAACGCTTCGACACGGCGCCGTTATCGCAGACCGAGGTGCGGCAATGGCAGCAACGGCGGAATGCCGAAGGGCGAGGCATGGAATGGAATTTCCCCAGCCGGGCGCCGGCCGGAAGCTGTGCCGTCACTATGTGTCGTAACTAAACTGGCAGTGCGCTAGCCCCTGTGCGAGGCGTAAAAGGCCGCGGCGGCTTCGCGGCCACTGGCGGCGGGCTGGTAGCCTTCCGCGCGCAGGCACTTCTCGAACGCCCCGAGCAGCATCAGGACGTTCTCCTCGGTGGACAAAGGCCCCATGATGCCGATGCGGAACACCTGGCCGGCCAGCGGCCCGAACCCGCCCAGCACTTCGATGTCGTGCTCGGCGAGCAGGCGCTGGCGCACCTTCAGGTCGTCGACGCCCGCGGGGACCCGCGGCGTGTTGAGGGTCCACAGGCGGTGGCCTTGGGCGACGTGCATCTTCAGCCCCATCGCCTCGACGCCGGCGACAAACGCCAGGTGGTTGCGGTGGTGGCGGGCCCAGCGGTTCTCGACGCCCTCCTCGGCGATCGCGATCAACGCTTCGCGCAAGGCGTAGAACATCGAGATCGGCGCGGTGTGGTGGTAGCGGCGCGCGCCGTCGTAGTACTGATCCAGCAGCTTCAGATCCAGGTACCAGGTGCGCTGCGGCGTGGTCTTGGCGCGCAGCCACTCCAGCGCTTGCGAGGACAGCGTTATGGGCGCCAGGCCGGGCGGGCAGCTCAGACCTTTCTGCGAGCAGCTATAGGCGATGTCGATGCCGTTGGCGTCGAACTCGACCGGCATGCCGCCCAGCGAGGTCACCGTGTCGGCGATTACCAGCGCGCCGACTTCGTGAGCCGCGTCGCAGATGGCCTTGGAAGCCTGAAAAGCGCCGGTCGAGGTCTCGGCCTGAACGAAGGCGGCCACCCGCGGCTTCTGTGTCCGGATGAACTCGGCGGCCTCTTCGCCCGAGAAGGCCTCTCCCCACGGCTTCTCCAGGCGGACCACTTCGGCGCCGTAGCGCTTGCCCATTTCCGTGATGCGGTCGCAGAAGAACCCGTTGGCCAGCACCGCGAACTTCGAGCCGGGCTCGACGAAGTTGGCCACCGCCGTTTCCATGCCGGCGCTTCCGGTGCCGGAAATGGCCACCGTGAAAGCGTTCTCGGCGCCGAAGACCTTTCGCAGAAGCCCGCGGATGTCCTCCACAACCTGGAAGAAGTAGGCATCCAGGTGACCGACGATCGGTTTGGACATCGCGTCATAGACTCGCTCGGGAACCATCGTGGGTCCGGGCCCGAACAGCAGCCGCCGCGGCGGCGCAAGAGGGGGATAAGATTCAGACATTCTCTATGAATCGTACCATTATCCGCCGCCCGCGCGGCGTTTGACAGGGGAGCGCCCGTCTGTGCAAAAATAGGAATCGAGCCCACCGTGTGCGGATGTGGCGGAATTGGCAGACGCGCTAGATTCAGGTTCTAGTTCTCGCAAGGGAGTGGAGGTTCAAGTCCTCTCATCCGCACCACCTTCAAAGCGAACAGCCGGTTCGATTTCGGTGGCAGGCTGCGAAATCCGGAACCGGCCGGCGCGAATCTTCCGGGCCGTCAAGGTGCCGGACTGACCTCGATCACCCCGGCAACCGCCCTTGGCGCGGGCGTCGGCTCGCCGAATTCCCGTAGTGCTCGAATGTGTCCTTCAATCGCCTCACGGATGTTGCGAGCCGTCTCTATCGGCGACCGAGCTCCCGGACAATTCCTGCCACGATGCGGACAAAGCCGGAACGGTGTGGGTGCCGGGGGGCTCGGAAGCGTGGGGCGACCTGGGGAACGGGCGCCCGGTTGAAGCGTCCCGCCGAGATTCACCTCACAACCCCTCTCTGTTGGCAGCGCCGGAAACCGGGGAACGTCCCGTCTGTCCCCACGTTTACCGGCGCAGCAGGATGCCGTCCATCGGTTCCAGGGTGACGGTTTCGGCCGGCGAGCCGTCGTTGTAGCGGCTGGTCGAGCGCAGGTGGAGCGCGTCGGCGATGGCCGCGCCGGTTCCTTCGTTGCGCACGCGCACGAACGGCTTATCGGCAGCCGCCAGCGGCGCCGTGGCCACGGTGTGCCACTCGTCGCCGCCGGTGGTCTGGTCGAAGACCGCGGAAGCCACGACTTTGCCGCCCGCTACGACTTCATAGATCACGCGGCGGCTCCAGGCGGCGGCCTGTGGAGCGGCGGGCCACCAGGCGTCGATGGTGTAGGTGTCGTCGCCGCGCAGCGCCAGGTCCCAGCGCGCCTCGCCCGCGGCCGAAAGGTTCTCGCGGCAGCCTTCGCCCCAGTCGTGGAAGAAAGGCCCGGCGGATTTCCACTCGAGGCTGTCATACGAGGCGCGCTTCCATTCTGGCGTGGCCGAGAACTCGGAGCCGCTGTCGTCGAGAATGTACTCGTAGCGCGGGGCCTGGTCGCCGTTCAGACGCCGGAATCCCGGATCCAGGCGAATCGTGCGCCGCTCGCGCGAGCCGTTCACG
>Ga0315273_10008729_pt1 | contig 12812 bp, 13 predicted proteins | sample YL17G02_0_MG_FD_205753 | JGI IMG/M metagenome (GOLD analysis project Ga0315273, IMG submission 205753) | Sediment microbial communities from Yellowstone Lake, YNP, Wyoming, USA - YL17G02_0 | ecosystem: Environmental > Aquatic > Freshwater > Lake > Sediment | place: USA: Wyoming | collected...
TGCCACGGAAGGAAACGCCTGATGGACGCTCGGCCGGTACCAGAACAACAGCAGGATCCCCGAAGCGGTGGCGACAATCAGTGACATCGTGGCCACCGCTCCGGTGTGCAGAAACGGATTCAACTGGTCGGGGATGGTGGCGCCGACCAGCCGATCGAAGAGCAGGAAGGCCCGCTCGAGCGAGCGCAGAATCGCGCCGCCGAGCACCCGAGGCTCGTGCTCGGGATGGTCGAGGTCGGGCGCGGGAGGGGGCGCCGCCCGCGTGCGAGGCGCCGCACCCGGGGAACGATGCGGCGCCTCCGGGGGCGCTGCGCCCCCACGCGACTGATCAGCTGACATCCGCACGCTCGCGCAGCAGCAGGTGCAAGGCCGTCGCGAGCCAGCGTTCCTGCCGCGGGCCGAGCGTGAAGCGGTAGGCGATCCTGCCACTTCGGTCGACGAGCAGGAACAGGTTCGCGTGCTCGATCACGCCGGTCGTCGGATCGCGGCGCCGCTCCACGCCCATGCGATCGAGCGTGGCCTCGACTTCGGGCGCCTCGCCCGTTACCAGATGCCACGGCGGCGTCTTCATGCCCTGGACCTCGGCGACCCCGGCGAGCACCGTGGGCGTGTCGTGGGCAGGATCGAGCGTCACCGCGATCACGTCGATGTCGGCGCGCTCCTCGGGCGTGAGTTCGCCGACCACTCGCTTCGCCTGGGCCATGATCATCGGGCAGGTCTTGCCGCACCGCGAGTAGAGGCTCGTGAGCAGAACCACCTTTCCTCGCAGGCGCGACAGGTCCACCGTCGCCCCGGTCTGATCGACCAGACGCAACGCGGGTGGGCGAAAGTGGGTACGCAGCGCTTCGGCGGGAAACGGAAGCTCGCCGCTCGCCGGTGGCGGGTTGAAGAGAGCGAACACCCCGCAGCCGGCGACGACGAACGCGACAGCGACCAGCGTGGGACGCACGGCGGCGGACGGCCGCGCGCGAAGTTCGGCAAGCGATCGTCCCCACAACCACGCGATCGTGGCGGCGACGAACAGGGGCGGAGAGATCATGCCGGTCATGTACGTCCAGTTCACCGACCCCGTCCCGGCTTCCGCACCAAAGCACCACACGCGAAAGTCCTCGGCGAAGGCGCCGAGCCCCGAACTGGACGGCGGCACGAGCATCAACCCCACGAGGACGACCTCATAGAGCAGGAGCAGGCTCAGGGTGAACGCCGGAAACGCCACGCCCGAGAAGAAGCGAGACAGCACTTCGATCACCCGCGATGTTCGCGACACTCGTGAACCTCCGCCCTCGCCCGGGTCGCGTGCCTCAGCGCACGTGCCAGACATCCGAAAGCCATAGCCAGTTGGCGAAATAGTACACGGCGAACGTCACGAGGAAGATTCCCGCGAGCGCGAGCGAGCCCGGCACCCGGACCGGTGCGGTACCGGTGTTGCGCTCGGTGCGGAACGCCTCCGCCACTCTGGGCTCGGTGTGCCATGCCTCCATGGGCTCGCCCGCGCAGCGGCGACCGAAGAACACTGCTGCAACCACGAGCAGGATATAGAGCAGGAGTCCCGTGAACGCGATCACGCCGCCGATTCCGACGATGCCGAGCCAGACATGGGCGCCGGAGTCGAACCCGGTCGCGAACTGGGCGCCGGTGAACTCCACGTCCCAGTGGCGACGCGGCACGCCGTAGGCGCCCGCGAACGACATTGCCACGCCCATGATCGAGATGCCGATGCCGAACAGCCATGGCTGAATCCGGCACAGGGCGCGGGCGTAGAATTCACGCTGGAAGATGAGCGGCACGACGTAGTAGGTGAGCGCCATGAATGCGAGCGTCGTCCCGCCGACCACGGTCATGTGGAAGTGGCCGGGGATCCGGAGCGTGTTGTGGGCCATGATGTTGATCTGCTGCGTGCCGAGGGTGACACCGGTGATGCCGCCGCCAAATCCAAAGATGACGAGCGACAACATGAAGCCCGAGAACGCCGGGTTCGACCACGGCGCCGAGAATAGCCAGCCGAACAGTCCCTTGCCGATTCCCTTCGACCGCATTGCGTACTCGACCGAGGCGGGCACGGTGAAGCCGTGGATCATCGACGCCAGGACCGCGAGGTACATGGCGTACGAGGTGTTCCAGATCTTCCAGCCGGCGCTCACGCCCGGGTCGACGAGCAGGTGGTGGGCGGAGGCGAGATTGATGAACAGGATGTAGAGCACGAACGCCCCGCGGCACACCGCCTGGCTGATCGGCTTGGCGCCGGTCGTCAGCGTGCCGATCAGGTACCACACCGAAACCATCGCGCAGACATTGATCTGCTGCGACATGTGGCCAAGGCCCCACCAGGTCACGCGGTACCACGCCGGGTCGATGGTCTTCACCAGACCCACCGAGTGCAGGAAAGTCGGGATCATCACGATCGCGCCGTGGAGCAGCGTCACGACGGCGATGATCGCCGCCGCGATGGCGCCGAACACGACGAGCGGCACCGAGCCGACATAGGTCCGGTCCCGTTTGGCGATGTAGATCGTGCCGAAGAAATTCGCCACGCCGATCAGGGCGCCGACGGCGAACAGGATGATGCCCAGGTAGAAGGGCGGTGCCGCGACCAGCGGAAAGTACGAGGTCATGAGCACGTCGCTGCGGCCATCGAAGATCGCGTAGTCCACCATCAGCGCGCCCGCGATCATCATGGTGAACGCCGTCCACGCCATTCCCGCCGAGTACAACCGTGTGTTGAGCAGGACCGTGCCCGCAAAATAGAGGATCGCGATCTCGAACGAGATGATCCAGAAGATCAGCATGTTGAGTCCGTGGATCGTCAGCACGCGGTAGAACCAGTCCGCCGGCAGCAGGTGAACGGCCGGCCACCGCGTCAGCGCCAGCAGGATGGCGGCGATGCCGCCGATCAGCAGGAAGATCACCGCTGCCACCGCGTGCAGCTTGACGAAGCGCTGAGCGACCAGGCACACCGGCAGACCGGTGGTGTCGCATGTGCGTACTTGGCCCTTGAAGTGGTTGCCCACCGGTCGCTCCGCGGAGCGCTCCGGAATGATGCCTCCGATGGTCGTCGAGCTCACGGGAGCCTCCTATTCTTCGACGAGGATGCGGCCGGTCATCAGGTGATGGCCGATCCCGCAGAATTCGTTGCAGATGATCGAGAACTCGCCCGCGCTCGTGGGACTGAGCGTCAGGACATGATCGTAGCCGGGGAGAATCTGGAAGTTCATGTTGACGGGCTGCAGCGAGAAGCCGTGCTGCAGGTCGATCGATGAAATGTGAATGCGATACGTCTGGTTTTTCCGGAGCTTGAGAACCGGGTACCAGCTCCACATCTGTGCCCGCAGGTAACCGTCGCCTCCCGGCGCCGGTTCCACGATCGGCACGCCTTGCAGCTCACCGACCTTGTTGGTCTTGACGAAGCGGTCGATGCGCTCCGAAAAGGCCTGAGCGGTCACGCGGTAGGTTTCGCCCGCGTGATTCTGCTTGCCGAAGAAGTACCAATAGGGCATGGCAATCGTCATCACCATGCACCAGAAGATGGCGATGCCGACCCAGATCTTCTCCTCACCGTGGGGTGCCTTGAACCAGTCCTCCGCCGGCGCGTGAATGCTCATGGTGGAGCCTCCTCAGGGCAGCGTGGCAGTGCGGACCCGGATGATCTCGATCCAGGCCCAGAGCGTGTACGAAGCGAATGGAATGAGGATTCCGAGCGCCAGCAACAGCCAAGGATTGTCCATGAGCTTGCGAAGGGGATGCTTTCCGTCCGAGCTACTTGGCTTCATAGGGCAACCTCCACGATCGTTCGGTGAGCGTGCCGGCGCTCGTTCGAGCACCGCGTGCCGCGCACCACCAGGACACAGCGACGACGATCAGGAAGAGGACGCCTCCTCCGATCGACACGAAACCTCCCACTCCCATCAGGAACAGCCCGATGGTCTGCGCCAAGCCGCGTGCCGCCTGCTCCGCGCCATACAGCTTGCGCCCCATGCCGTGAGCGCCCGCGATCGCGAAGCCGGCGGCAAAGATCAGCATGCCCAGGCCATAGATCGCCGACTGCCCCGACGCCGCGCGCGCCAGCCATCCCCGCGGGATCGCCACGCCGAAGACCGGCAGGAGCACATAGGTGGCCGCCATGAAAGCGACGGTCACCGCACCGACCGACGCGTGATAGTGGGCCGGGACCATCGTGTTCGAGCCGCGGATTGCGGCTCCGAGTCCAAAGCCGAGCACGGTGAGCGCTGCGCTCACGAGAAATGCCGAAATGCGCGGCTCGGCGAGCGCAGCGCGGTCGATGCGTCCCGACCGCCATGCCTGGACGACGGCGCCCATGCATCGCAACAAGACGATGCACACCACCGGGAACAGGCACCACCGCATGAGAAACGTAAACCCGTGGCGATAGGCGATGCTGTCCGTGCCCTGGAGCGCAAAGAGCGGGGCCATCGACCAGGGCAGCACGAGTGCGGTGAACAGCGAAGTCGCCGCCGGAGGCGAAATCGGCGGAGCGCCGAGGGCCGGCTCGAGGAGGAAGATCCAGACCGTGACCATCGCGACGGTCGAGACGAGTTGGAGCACGTGCCCCACACCCCACACCATGAATTCGAGGTGCACCTCGACCGGCACGTTCGCGGTGCCCTTGGCGAGCGTGATCGCGAGAGTCATCGCGGCGAGCAGGATCGCCGCAGCGACCGCGCGCAGTCCGATTTGCGCAGCGTTGGGGATTGGCACCGCACTCTCGAGTGCGGTGGTTCCCGCGAGCAGCCGCAGGTCCAGCACGCCGAGCAGCACGCCCGCGGCGAACACCAGCTGCCCGAGCTGGAACAGCCAGTGGTTGATGGTTGGGATGTAGTTCGACAGCAGCGGCTGTCCCCCGGGCAGCGCCGCACCCGCGAGCAGCAGGGCGACACCGGATGCCGCCACGGCGGCGGATGCACGCGCCGCGCGGGAAGGTTGCCGCCGCGACGGCAGCAGGAACAGCAGCGCTGACATGAAAGCGTAGAACCACACCACCAGCGCCAGGTTCACGTGCGCGACGAGGCAGCGCTTGAAGAACAGCGGGTCGGTGACGAACCGATCGAACGGAGGCATGCGGCCGAGCACGACAGCGAGCGCGAACAGGCCCGCGGCGATGAGCACGGCGAGTGCGAGCGCGAGCCACTGCCGCGCGATCAGGTGATGCATCCGCGTGTCGCCGGGAAGGAACGTTGCTGTGTCGCGCATGACGAACCTCCGAGAAAAAGATAAATAGACCCAGATGTCCGATTAAACTACACTTGCGCTTCGCACGGGTCAACGGGCAAGGTTGCCCGATCCTGCGCTGGCTCTCGTGGTCGCCGTCCCATCACGCACCGGAGGAGCGTTCCACGGATTGAATACATTCCTGTCCCAGACCGCCGAATATGCGCTGCGCGCCATGACCTGGATCGCAGGACACCCGCTGGGCGAGCCGCTGCTCACCCGCGATCTGTCCGAGGGCACGCAGATCCCCACCCATTACCTGTCGAAGATTCTGCGCCGTCTGGTTCTGGCGGATCTCCTCGAATCGCGCAAGGGTCGCGGGGGCGGGTTCATTCTCGCCCGGCCTCCGGGAGAAATCTCCTTCCGGGACGTGCTGGTCGCGGTTGATGCCTATCCCCGGGAGGACCGCTGCGCGTTCGGCTGGGGTACGTGCGATCCATCCCGCCCGTGTCCGCTGCATGCGTCCTGGAGCAGGATGAGCGAACACTTCCGCAACTGGGCAGAGCGTTCCACGTTTGCCGACGTGCATCGCCTCGCGCGCGCTCGTCGCAGGGTGGCCATCAAGCTTCGGTCATCGCCCCCCAAACGGTCGCGAACACGGTGATCGCGCCGAATATCGCTTCGCTGATTCCAATCTGCTTCGTGGTCATGGCGGGCCTCACCGCAGACAGGCCGTAGGCGCAGCGTGCTGCGAGCAGCGTGATCGCGCCGGCGGCCGACCACGGCACCACCCCGCGACCCGCGAGCAACGCCGTACCGACGATGGCGAGCGCATGTGCGGCAATGGCGCCCGCGACGCCGGCGGGTTCCCGGCGATCCAGCCGCAAGCGCGCTCGCACATAAAGGATCGTCGGTACCGCGCGCGCGGCGAGGATCCCCCACAGACCGAGCGCGTGCGCCATGTTCCATCCACCGGCGAGCGCGATCGCCGAAGCGACCGAGGCGAGCGCCACCGCCGCCGCGACCTCGGCGGCCACCTCGCGCGCGCGCCGATCGAGGTCCAGTGCCAGCGCCAGCGCCGCAAGCGGCGCGGCAAGTCCCAGTGGAACCAGGAACGGTCGTTTCGCGAGCAGGCCTCCCGCCGCGAGCGCCAGCGCGCCGACCACGGCAGAGCCGGCGAAGGCCTGCTCGGCAACCGCCGTCCGCGGATGGCGCCGCTGCCGCCGGCGATCCATGACGAACAGCCGGAGTGGCTGGCGCGCGAGGAATCCCGCCACAGCCGCGAGCGCGATCGCGAGCCCTGCCCACGAGAACGCGACCAACGAGCCGAGGAAGACAGGCTCGGCGAGGAACGCCCAGCCGCCGTGCTCAGTGGGCAGGAGAACGCGCGATAGCGAAACGCGCTCCGTCGTCGTCTGCGGTTGGTTCATGCGCACACCCCGCGCGCGCGGGTTGCGAGCTTCAGTGGCTCGCCTCGTCCAGCGCTGCGATCAACTCGCGTGGATCCTGGTTGAGCCCGACCTGGCGGTGCCGCACCACGCCATCGCGGTCGATGACGAAGATCATCGCCGAATGGGCGATCTCGCCGCCCGATTCCGATTTGTACTTCACGCCGAGCACCGCCGCCAGATCACGCACACCGTCCTGCGACGCGGCGAGCAGTCGCCAGCGTGAGGGGTCGAGGCCGTGTTCTCTGGCGAATCCGCGCAAGGCTGCGGGCGTGTCGCGGCCCGGGTCGAGTGAGAACAGCACGAATTCGACGCGATCGCGATCGCGATGCGCCAGCTGCCGCTCGATGCCTTTCATGTCCTCGGTCACGCGCGGGCAGACCGACTTGCAGTTGCTGTACATCATTGCGGCAACCAGTACGCGGCCACGCAGGTCCGAGAGCACGAGCGCGTGCCCGTCCTGGTCGGTGAGCGGAAGATCGAGACCGTAGATGGATCGACTGTTCGTGTGGTCCGCGTCTCCGACCGCGGGCGATGACGCGCGCGGCGCGGCGTTGCGCTCGCTGCCGTGGCACGCGGTCAGCGTCAGCGGGAGCGCAAGTGACATCACGAGACCGAGAGCCCTGCCGATCGTGCTCATGGAACCAGGGGCCGCATCGCCCGGACCCCGCGGAATCCCAGGTTCGCGAGGCAGTAGCGCGCTTCGAGGCTGCTGCGAAACGCGTAGCGCATGAATGCGGCATAGTCCTCGAAATCGGACGCGCCGACGCCGCCGCTGCCACAGTAGAGCGATCGTTCGAGTGAGGCGTCGCCGCGCGACTCTCCGGTGACGAGCGCGGAATTGAAGTCGAGCGTCCACTCCCACACCAGCTCGTGAAGGTCCTCGACGCCATATGTATTGCGGAACGTGGAGCCCACGGCCGGCAGCCGCGCCGGCGTCGGACGTGCGTACCAGTTGCGCAGCCGCTCGAGAAACGCCGGATCGCGCGAAGCATCCCGCCGCGTCTCGCTCGCCGCTGCGACGTACTCCCATTCGTCAACGGTGGGCAGCGCGCGGTTGCGCGTCTTCAGATAAGTGCGAGCCGCGAACCACGACACGTTGACCACGGGACTGTTCGCGGGGGCCAGATCGCCCAACTCGAGATCTCCCTTCCAATGCACGAGGTAGGCGGCGTCGGCGAACAGCGGATTCACCCGCGAGCGACGCCACTCGGGATGCGCACGGACGAAGTCCAGGTACTCGGCGTTGGTGACCGGCCGCGTATCCATCTCGAACGCGGCAACCGGCTGCCGCGGCGTCGTTCGGATTCCGGCGGCCGCTCCTGTGTCAGGTGGTGGCGGCGCATAGAGCGGCAGGTAGGATCCGGCCGGAATGGTCACCATCCGAGGCGTGGCGTTCGCGCCACGGTGGGCCGCGGCGGCGCCGTCCGCACCAAGAACGAAACCGCACAGGGCGACCGCGGAAACGGCCGCCCTCGACCCGGGATGGATCACGATCACTTCTTGGTCGCAGCCCGCACGGTCTTCACCTCGGCCGGCGTGACCTCGTGGCCCGCATTGCCCCACTTGCTGTAGACGAAGGTCAGTGCGTTGGCGATGTCCTCGTCGGACAGGCCGAATGCCGGCATCACGCTGTTGAACTTCTTGCCATTGACGGTGACCTCTCCGGACAGACCATTCAGAACGACGCCAATCGCGCGCGGTTTGTCGGCATTGAGGAAATCGGATCCCGCGAGCGGCGGGAACGCCCCGGGCATTCCCAGGCCGCTCGGCTGGTGACAGGCCGCGCAGATCGAGACGAAGGTCCTCTGGCCGCGCTCGATGCGCTCGGCCTTGTTGCGTGCCGGCGCAATGGCCTCGGCCCTGTCGCCGAGCGTCTGGATGGCGCCGCCCTCGGGCTGATAGACCTCGTCGGACTGTTTGCCCGAGTAGAGGGTCTTGTTCTCGGGCCCTTCGACCTTGAGCATGCCCAGCGATCCCTTGTTGAACGTACGGAAGATCGAATGATCCACCAGGATGAAGGTGCCTGGCACCTCGCACTTGAATTCCACGATTGCCGAGCCACCCGATGGGACGAGCGTCGTCTGTAGATTCGTGTTCACGAGGTCGCCGCCCTCGGCGTTCACCCGGTCGAAGATCTCCCCGATCACGTGAAACGACGAAATCAGGTTCGGGCCGCCGTTGCCGATGAAGAGCCGCACGGTCTCGCCGGTCTTCGCCGTGAGGGCCTTGTCGCCGGTGAGCGCTCCCACGGCGCCGTTGAAGACGACGTACTCGGGCTTCTCCTCGATCGCCTTCTCCATGCTGAAGGGCTGCAGCCCGGGCTCGCCATTCCGCCCGGCGGTGTAGAACTCGCCCTGCATGACGTAGTACTCGCGGTCCACTTTCGGCAGACCTCCGCTCGGCTCGACCAGGATCAGGCCGTACATGCCGTTCGCGATGTGCATTCCGACCGGTGCGGTCGCGCAGTGATAGACGTAGAGGCCCCGGTTGAGGGCCTTGAACGAGAACGTCGAGGTGTGGCCCGGTGCTGTGAACGACGAGGCTGCCCCGCCGCCGGGGCCGGTGACCGCGTGCAGGTCGATGTTGTGCGGCATCTTGTTCGACGGGTGGTTGCTGAGATTGAACTCGACCTCGTCGCCCTCGCGCACGCGGATGAACTTACCCGGCACCGTGCCGCCAAACGTCCAGAACGTGTAGTCGACGCCGTCGGCGAGCCGCTTGACGACTTCCCGGACTTCGAGGTTCACCACGACGTTGGTCGCGTGCTGGCGCGCGATGGGCGGCGGAACATTGGGTGGATCGGTCAACGTCGCGACTTCCCGCCCCTCGACGCGATCCATTCCGGAGCGTGATCCGCCACCGCATCCGCTGAGCACCACCACAACCAGCGCGCTCGCCAGCAGCGCCCATCTGCGCGAACCTGTCACGATCTCCATCCGGCCTCCCTGTCATCGATGATTGAAGAGCGCAAGACTCTGAACGTACCTGTCTGTACCACGAAGCGCAGAGCCCCGGTGACCTGGGTTGTTTCGCTTCTCCGGACACCTTACCGATTCAGACGAGATTCCAGAAGAAGGCGTCTCGCCGCGGACACCGTGACCGGCAGTGATAACATCTGAACGAAGGCAGCAATTCAGTGACGACCGTATCCACCGTGCGATCCGAGTTCGACCAGGATGGACCCACCCCGGAGACAGGCCTCGGAATGACCGCCCTTCCAATCGGAACGAGCCCACCGCCACCTGTGCAATGGCCCGATCCCTATCGAATCTTGTTTCCGATCGGCGCAGTGTTCGCGCTGTGGGGGGCACTGGTGTGGCCCCTTACCTGGGTGGCGCGGCTCGCCTATCCCGGCGTCACGCATCGTGGACTGATGATGCAGGGGTTCGAACTGTCGTTCGTGCTCGGATTCCTGCTCACGGCAATACCGGGGTTCACCGGCGGTCAGAAGTTTCGTCCGTTCGAGCTGATCGTTGCTGCCGCACTCATGATCGCATTCGGTTGCTCGGTCGCCGTCGGAGTGCCTGCCGCGGCATCTTTGTTCGCCGCATTCGCGATCGCGTGGGCAGCGGCGGCGATCGTAACGCGCGTCATCGTGAAGCGGTTGCTGCCGCCGGAGGAATTCGCATTCGTCGGACTCGGTCTCGTGCTGGGTTTCGCGGGCACGCTGTGGCAGGCGCTGGCGGGCTTCGGGGTCGCGCCCGTGGCGGAACCTGCGCCATTCTTCGCCCAGCGGCTCGTGTCGCTCGGGATGATGCTGTCGCTGGTGCTGGGGATCGGCGGCCTGCTGGTGCCGGCGTTTGCGGGCATTCCAAACCCGCTCGCGATCCCGGGGCTCGCGAAGGCTCATGAGCGCCGCGGACGGCGCGGTCTGTATCTGATTCTGGCTCTCGTCCTGGGCTCGGCATTCGTGCTCGAAGCCAAGGGGCTCGCGCGCGAAGCGGCTGTCGCCAGGGCGGTCGTCGCGACGGTGATGCTGCTGTGGGTGTGGAAGCTCCCCGCGCCCTCGACCCGCAACGACACGTTTTCAGTCGCACTACGCCTTGCCGGCGGGTGCGTGCTCGTCGGTCTGTGGCTCAGCGCACTCCAACCCGCGCACGCACTGGCAGGTTTTCACGTGATGTTCATCGGCGGTTTTGGTCTGCTGACGATCGGGATCGCGACGCGGGTCGTGGTGTCGCATGGGCGCCACGTGGCAGCTTACGAAAAATCCCTGCTGCGCGGCTGGCAGGTGGTCGCACTGCTGCTCGCGGCCACGGCGCGCGCCGCTGCAGAATCGTTCCCCGCCGCGGGCGCACCGTTGCTGGGAGTGAGCGGGCTGCTGTGGTCAGTGGCGTGGAGCATGTGGCTGTGGGGTGCGATTCCACTGATCGTGCGCGTGAGGCCGGCAACGCAGCTGATCTCCATCTCCAAGGCCAGCGCCTGATCAACTGATCAACCCGGTTCGTCACGCCCTTCGGCGATCTGTTCGAGCGTCTCGCGAGACGGAACCACAAAGCGCTTTTCGCCGGTGACGAGCACGCCCTCGCGACCCCAGCGCGACATCACGCGAATCGCCGACTCGACCGTCGTTCCGACCATCTCGGCGATCTCCTGGCGCGAGAGCTGGAGCGGGATTTCGATGCCCTGGTCGGTGGTGCGCCCCATCCGCTCGGCAAGCGTCAGGAACAAGCGCGCGATGCGGACGTCGACCCGCTGCCCGCGCATTTCTGCGAGCTTGCGGGTCAGGGCGAGTGTGAGTCGGGTCAACTCGCGAATGATCGAGCGCGCGAAATCCGGATGGCGATCCAGCAGGTCGAAATAGTCGGCGCGCGGGATCAGCACCAGCGTCGTGGGTTCCATGCACGCCGCGCTCGCGGGATAGGGAATGCCGTTGTACACCGCGATCGCGCCGACCGGCTCCCCGACGCCAAAGATCTCGAGGATCACATCGCCGGCCTCGGTGTGGCGCACGATTTTCACCTGGCCCCGCACGATGAGCGTGAGGTGAGCGGCCGGCTCTCCGGCCCGCCACAGGAACTCGCCGCGGTCGTAGTCGCGCAGAACGGCGACGCGCCCGATCCGCTGGCGGTCTTCCTGCGAGAGCCCCCGAAACATCGGCAACGAGCGGAGTGCGGTCATCAACCGATCCGCCACGATTTCCGCACGGTCGAGCCTGTCAGGCGGATCGTTGGAGTGCAGGGCCACGGGCTTACCTCCGAAACAGGGGCTGTCGCGAGCCCGCAACAATGCACCGGAGAACGGTTTGAGGGAAGCGGACACGCAATCGTCGCCGGATATGACCCGCGTCATACCCGCCGACCTGCGATCGGGCGATGATGCCTTCGAACGCGGGAGACATCGGGTCTTCCGCACGCCGGAGCGCCGGATGTCCGCTGAACAAGCATTCGAACCCTTTCGCGTCGACCACCGACAGATGCTGGTGTGGCTCGATGAAATCGAGACGGTCATGCAGGTCAGCGGGCCCTACGGCATCGGCCCGTTGACCGCGGCGGCCCTGAATGACCTTGCCGAGTACCTCGAATCCCAATTTGGGACGCACATGCGCGCCGAAGAGGAAGTGCTCTACCCAGCCCTCGCACAACTCTTCCCCGAAGCCGCTCCGAGCCTGTCGCCGCTCCGGGCGCAACACGACGAGTTGCGCACGATGCTGGTACAGCTGCGCGCGTTGCTGGCGGAACCGGCAACCCCTGCGCGCGATGAGCAAGTGTCGGTGCAGGTGCGCGATTTCGTGGACCTGCTCCGCATTCACATCCACAACGAGGAAGCAGCGGTGTTCAGTGTCGCCGAACGCGTTCTCGCGCCCGCCGAGATCAGCCAGCTCGGCAGTCGCGTCGCCGCCCACTTCCGCAGCACGCAACCCCCGGCCCAGATTCCCCCCACGATGAAAGGACGCGACTCATGACGCTTCGCACCATTCTTGGCACAAGCACCTTCCTCGCACTAACGCTTGCGTTGGCGGGATGCGGCGGAGGGTCGGGGGCTCCGGGCGCATCGGGCTCCAACGCCTCCTCGTCCGCTGCCGCCACGGTCTCGAAATACGACGCGGGTCCGCGCGCGGGAGAGCAGCCCATCAACCAGGATCTCGTGGAAGCGGGCGAAAAGTTGTTCAAGGACAAGGGCTGCTCCGCGTGCCATGCCTTCGGAGCACAGCTGTCCGGGCCGGATCTCAGGGGCGTTTCGATGCGTCGCACGGCG
>Ga0315273_10008730_pt1 | contig 12811 bp, 11 predicted proteins | sample YL17G02_0_MG_FD_205753 | JGI IMG/M metagenome (GOLD analysis project Ga0315273, IMG submission 205753) | Sediment microbial communities from Yellowstone Lake, YNP, Wyoming, USA - YL17G02_0 | ecosystem: Environmental > Aquatic > Freshwater > Lake > Sediment | place: USA: Wyoming | collected...
GAGGCGAAGACGAGTCGCCACGCGTGCAGGAAGAGGCGTTCCAGGCCCTCCGGTCCGCGCCGCGCGGTCCCGGTCCCATAGACGGCATCGCCCGCGACCGAGTGGCCCAGGGCGGCCAGGTGGACGCGGATCTGGTGCGTCCGGCCGGTGACCAGGTCCACCTCGAGCAGCGTCCATCCCGCGAACCGCTCCCGGACCCGGTAGCCCGTGACGGACGGCCGTCCGTCCGGGACCACCGCCATTCGCATCCTGTTCTTCGGGTCGCGCCCGATCGGCGCCTCGACCCGGCCGACCGCCGCCTGCACGCTCCCCTGGACGAGAGCGAGGTAGGTCTTCTTCACCCGCCGCGCCTTGAGCTGGGCCATGAGGCTCGCCTGGGCCGCGTCGCTCTTGGCGACCATGAGCAGGCCCGACGTGTCCCGGTCGAGGCGGTGCACGATCCCGGGCCGCTCCACGCCGGCGATCCCCCCGTAGACCGTGTCGCGCGCGAGGAGGGCGTTGACCAGCGTCCCGGACCAGTGCCCGGGGCTCGGGTGGACGACGAGGCCGGCCGGCTTGTCCACCACGAGGACGTCGCCGTCCTCGTAGACGACGTCGAGCGGGATGGCCTCCGGCTCGATCCCGGCGGCAACGACCGGCGGCACGTCGATGACGAGCACAGCTCCGGCCGGGACCAGCGTGTTCGCCTTGACCGGCCGCCCGTCGGCGGTGACGCGCCCCTCCCCGATGAGACGCTGGACGCGGCTTCGCGACAGCCCGGAGAGGTCGGCAGCGAACCGGTCCGCCCGCCCGCCCCCACCGGCCGGGACCACCAGCCGCAGCTCCGTCATGTGGCGCGGGCCTCGTGGCGCCGCGGCGGGAGGACCGCCATCAGGAGCAGGAGCAGGATCGAGGTGGAGATCGCCGCGTCGGCCAGGTTCCAGGTGTAGAAGCGCCAGCCGTCGGGGAGTCCCATGTCCACGAAGTCGACCACGTAGCCCAGCCGGACCCGGTCGATGAAGTTGCCGATGGCCCCGCCGAGGAGGAGGCCGAGGGCGAGCGTCGCCAACCACCCGCTCCCTGCGACGGCGCGACCGTGGTACCAGACGATGAGCGCGATCACGGCGATGCTGAGGGCGGCGAAGAGGACCGCCTGGTCGCGGAAGAGCCCGAAGAGGGCCCCCGTGTTGGCCACGTACCACACCCTGAGCCATGCCCCCACGACCTCGACGGGCTCGCCGAAGGGGAAGCCGGCGACGATCCAGGCCTTGCTCAGCTGGTCCGCGACGACGACCGCGGCCGCGAGGCCGAAGAAGGCCGCCCAGTGGCGGCTCACCGGCGGATCCTCACGGCGCGTCGACGCCCCGGCGGCGGATGGCGATCGCGGCCTCCGCGCCCCGGAGGGCGACCGTCGCGTGCGGCCAGCCGTCGGGCAGCGGCCCCTCGGCGACGGCGTCGGCCAGGGTCTCGGCGGCCACGCCCGGCAGGTGGGGCCGCACGCCGGCGGCCGCGTCGGGGAGCGCCACGACGAGGTCGATCCGGTCATCGAGCTCCAGCCCGACATCGCGGCGGAGGTCCTGGATCGCCCGCTGCAGCTCCCGGGCGTCGCCCTCGGCCCGCAGCTCGTCCGTCAGCTCCGTGTCGATCACCACCACGAGCCCATCGTCGTGGGCGACCGCCGTGCCGGGGCGCGGCGCGGCGAGCACCTCCACCTCGTCGGGGGCGAGGACCACGCCGCCGAGGGCCACGGACCCGTCCGGGCGGATCTCGAACCGGCCCTCGCGGGCGGCGGCCATGACCGCGGGGATCGCGGGGCCCAGCTTCTTCCCGATCCTGGGGAGGAGGGGCTTCACGCGCCGCTCGACGAGCGCCGACTCGTCCCCGATCCTGACGACCTCCCGGACGTTGACCTCGTCGGCCACCAGGTCCAGGAGCGCGTCCAGCTCGGCGTGGTCGCCGCCCGGAAGCGCGATCCAGAGCCGCGCCAGCGGCTGCCGCGTGCGGATCCCTGCCTGCGCCCGAAGCGTGCGGGCAAGCTCTACGGCGCGCTGGGCCGTCTCCATCGCGTCCTCGAGGCCGGCGTCGCGGAGGCCGGCGAGCTCCGCCGACGGCCAGCGGGTCAGGTGGACGCTGTCCGGCGCCGCGAGCCCGCCCCGCACGACGAGGTTCTGGTAGATCGACTCGGACAGGAACGGGAGCAGGGGGGCCGCGACCCGGACGAGCCCGACGAGGACGGCGTGCAGCGTCGCGAACGCCGCCGCCCGGTCGGCGCCGGCGCCGGCACGCGAGAAGCGGCGGCGGGTCCGGCGCAGGTACCAGGTGGAGAGCTCGTCGATGAAGCGGGAGACGGCCGCCGCGGCGGCGTCGGGCTCGAAGTCGCGAAAGCGGTCCTCGACGCGCGCGGCGAGGCCCGCCAGGCGCGAGAGGATCCAGCGGTCGAGCGTGGGGCGCTCGGCGACGGGCGGCGCCGGCTCGTCGGTACGCCACCCGGCGAGGCGGGCGTAGGTCGCGAAGAAGGCGTAGACGTTCCACAGGACGAGCAGCTCGCGCCGGGCCTCGTCGGCGGCGTGCCAGCCGAAGAGGATGTTGTCCTGGGGCCGGGCGCTGGCATACATCCAGCGCATGACGTCGACGCCCATCCGCTCGGCGGCCTCGTCGAATTCGATCGCGTTGCCCCAGCTCTTGTGCATGGGGCGGCCGTCCTCGCCGAAGAGGGTCGCGTACCCGAAGATCGTGCGGAAGGGCGCCTCCCGGCGCAGGACCGTGCTCATCGCGAGCATCGAGTAGAACCAGTTGCGGAACTGGCCGGGGAAGCTCTCGGTGATGAAGTCGGCCGGGAACCAGTCCGCCCAGTGGGCCGGATCCTCCCGATAGTGGAGCGTGGAGAAGGGCACGATCCCGGCGTCGAGCCACGGATTCCCCACGTCGGGGATCCGTGCCACCGGCGCGCCGCAGCCGGGGCAGGCGACCCGGACCGCGTCCACGTGGGGCCGGTGGGGCGTGTGGCCCTCGAGGGCCTCCCAGCCCGAGACGGCGCGCTCGCGAAGCTCCCTGCGGCCCCCGACCACGTCGAAGGTGCCGCAGGCCGCGCAGTCGTAGATCGGCAGGGCAAGGCCCCAGTAGCGCTTCTTGCTGATCATCCAGTCGTGCATGTTCAGGAGCCAGTCGAGCTCCCGCTCGTACCCGAACGCGGGGATCCACCGGATCCGGTCCACGACCTCCATGATCTGGTAGCGGAGGCTGGCGTCGATCTCGGCGGGCGTCAACTCCTCGCGCGGCCGGTCGTAGACCGGGCCCATGCTGATGAACCACTCGTCGACCAGGCGGAAGACGAGCGGAGTGCCGCAGCGCCAGCAGTGCGGGTAGCGGTGGACGTAGGGCTCCAGGCGCTGGAAGGAGCCGTGGTGCTTCAGGTGCTCCACCACCGGTTCGACGGAGTCGCGAACGTCGCGGCCCGCCAGGAACCCGAAGCCGTCGATGAAGATCCCGCCTTCGTCGAGGGGCGCCAGCATCGGCAGGCCCAGGGCCCTGGCGAGGGCGAAGTCCTCGGCGCCGCATCCCGGGGCGATGTGGACGATGCCCGTCCCTTCCTCCTCGCCCACCTGGTCCCAGGCCACGACGCGATGCTCGTACGGGCGCCCGTCGGGCCCGCCGGCGGCGAAGGCGGCCCGGACCGCCGGCAGGTCGTCGAAGGGGCCCCGGTAGCGCCAGCCCACCAGCTCGCTCCCGGCGACCTCCTCGAGCACCTCGAACGGCCCCACCAGGGCCTGCCGCAGGGTCCCCCGGCCCAGCCAGTGGACGGCGTCGCCCTGGCGGACCTTGACGTAGCGCAGCTCCGGGCGGACGGCGGCAGCCACGTTGCTCGTGAGGGTCCACGGCGTCGTCGTCCAGACGAGGAGCGACTCGCCCGGCCGATCGACGAGCGGGAAGCGGACCGTCAGGCCGGGGTCCGTCCGGTCCGCGTAGCCCTCGGTCATCTCGTGCTGGCTGATCCCGGTGCCGCAGCGGGCGCACCAGGGCATCGTGTCGTGGCCCTTGTAGAGCCACCCGTGCCGGTGGCACTCGGCGAGGAACGCCCAGATGAGGTCGTTGTTCTCGTTGCTGAAGGTGAAGTAGGAGCCCCCCAGCTCCGGCATTCCCAGGCGCCCGACCAGCATCTCCACGGTGTCGGTGACGGGGCCCTTCGGCCCCTGCAGCGTCAGGACCCGCGTGGGGTCGGCGGCGAGCTGGTCGCGCAGGCGGCGGATCTCGTCCGGGTCGTTCCAGTCCATCCAGTAGCCCAGGCGGATCGACTGCTCGGTCTGGCGGGCGGCGAAGGTGAGCACCCGCTGCTTGCACAGGCTCACGAACTCGGCGATGCCGTGCTCCTCGATGTCCCGCTTCGAGGTGAAGCCGAGGTCACGCTCGACGTTGACCTCCACCCAGAGCCCCTGGCAGTCGAACCCGTTCTGCCAGCGCTGGTCCTCGCCGAGCATCGCGTGGAAACGCTGGAAGACGTCCTTGTAGGCCCGCCCCCACGCGTGGTGGACGCCCATCGGGTTGTTGGCGGTGATGGGCCCGTCGAGAAAGCTCCAGCGGGGCCCGCCGGCGTTCTGGGCGCGGAGGCGCGCGAACGTCCGCCGCTCGCGCCACAGGGCGAGGATCTCGTTCTCCTGCGCGACGAAGTCGGGCTTGCTGCTGACGGGGTCCAACACCTGGCCTCGGCTGGGGATCGGAAACGGCGGGCCGCGGGCGTGCCTGCGTCACGCGGCAGCGCATGCAGCCGTCACAGCTTCTCGGACACGCTTCACGGAGGTTGCCCCTATCCTACCCGCGATGAACCGCCCGCAGGAGCCGCGTCGCCGCGCCCGTTCGGCCTTCACGGCCGCCTTCCTGTCGCTCCTCTTTCCGGGGCTCGGCCACGCCTACGCGGGCGCCTGGTATCGCGCTCTCGGCTTCGCGGCCGCGCCGTTCCTCCTCCTCGCGCTGGGCCTGGGCAGCGTCGCCACCTATCGGCTCGAGCTCGTCGGCATCGTCCTCCAGCCGGCGGTCCTCGTCTCGATCCTGGTCGGCAACATCGTGGCCCTTCTGTACCGCGTTGTCGCGGCCGTCGACGCCTACCGCGTCGTCCTCTTCCTCAATCGCTGGGACGAAGGCGCCGGGCGCCTCGGCCCGTCGCGGTCCGTCCTGGCGCCCATCTCGATCGCCGGCCTGCTCGGCGTTCTCCTGGTCATGGGCGGGGCGCACGCGGCCGTGGCCTACTACGACCTGCAGGCGCTGGACCTGGTCCAGGGCATCTTCAATCCGATCGGCGAGGAGGATCCCCCCGCGAATCCTTCGGCGCGCGTCGAGCCGTCGCCCGACGGGTCGCCGGATCCGACGGAGACGCCGCTCTCCACGCCGCCGCCCGACTCCACGGCCGCCCCGGCCGAGCCTTCCCTGCCGCCCTGGGACGGCAAGGGCCGGCTGAACGTTCTTCTGATCGGGTCCGATCGGCGCCCCGGGGAGGGCTCCTACAACACCGACACCCTCATCGTCGCCAGCGTCGACCCCGCGAGCGGCCAGGTCGCGATGTTCAGCCTCCCTCGCGACACGACCGGGATCCCCCTCGACGGTCCGGCGCGTTCCTTCTTCGGCACCACCTGGAACCGGAAGATCAACGCCCTCTTCCAGCAGGCGCGCGCCCGACCCGACATCTTTCCCGGCGGCAAGCTGAGTGGGTACCAGGCCCTCAAGGACACGCTCGGCGGGCTCTACGGGCTCCCGATCCAGTACTTCGTCGAAGTCGACTTCGGGGGCTTCACCCAGGTCGTCGACGCGCTCGGCGGGGTCACGATCAACGTCCAGCTCCCGGTCGTGGACGACTACTACCCGGGCGACGACGGGGCACTGCGGGTCTACATCCCGACGGGCGTCCGGCACATGACGGGCGCCGAGGCATTGATCTACGCCCGTACTCGGCACGGCTCCAGCGACTTCGACCGCGCGGCTCGCCAGCAGCGCGTCCTCCTCTCCCTCCGCCAGCAGGCCGACTTCGCGACGCTCCTCCAACGCCTCCCGGACCTGGTGAAGAGCACGAAGAAGACGGTCAAGACCGACTTCCCCGTCGCGAAGCTCCCCCAGCTCATCGAGCTGGCCAGCCGGATCGACGTCGGCAACGTCCGCTCCTACGTCTTCACCCCGCCGCGCTACGGCAGCGAGGGCTACGTCAACGGGACCTACGTGCTCCAGGCGAACGTGGCGGCCATCCGCGAGGCGGCCGCCAACGCCTTCACGTTCGACCCCCGCGAGGAGGCCGACCGCCAGGCGATCGCCGAGGAGGGCGCGCGCGTCTGGGTCGTCACGAGCACGCGGGAGGCGGATCGAGCCACGGACCTGGCCGGATACCTCGAGTACCACGGGTTCGCGGCGTCGGCGCCGCGTCGGCGCAACCCCGAGAGCGCCGAGCCGACGACGGTCCTGATCGCCTACAACGGCGCGGAGACCCGCTTCCCGGCGTCGATCGCCTCACTCGAGGCTCGCTTCAAGATCAAGGCGACGCCGCGAACGGATGCCAAGGCCGGCACGGACATCCTCGTCGTCCAGGGGACGAAGACGCCGAAGCTCAGGGCACCCTGACCGGGGCGCCCTGGCCGGGGCCCAGCGCTCAGCCGGCGTCGACGGCCGTCACCCAGTGCGCGTACGCCGGCACTTTGCCGCGGACGATGTCGAAGTAGCGGTCCTTGATCCGCTGCGTGAGCGGACCCACCGCTCCGTCGCCGATCGGGCGGCGGTCCACCTCGATGATCGGGGCGATCTGGGCGCCGGTGCCGCAGAAGAAGGCCTCGTCGGCGACGTAGATCTCGGAGCGGTCGATGGAGCGCTCCACGACCCGCAGGCCCAGCTCGGCGCAGATCTCGATGATCCCGGCCCGGGTGATCCCCTCCAGGATGTCGTCCGTCACCGCCGGGGTGAGGAGCACGCCGTCACGGACGATGAAGATGTTCTCGGCCGACCCTTCGGAGATGTGGCCGTCCTCCGTGAGCACCAGGGCCTCGTCGTAGCCATTCAGCATCGCCTCGGACTTGCTGAAGGCCGGGTTGACGTAGCTGCCCACGATCTTGGCCCGTGACGGGATGGCGGCATCGCCGGTGCGGCGCCAGGAGACGGTGGCGATCTTCACCCCGACCGTGGTGTCGACGTAGTCGCCGAAGGGGAGGGCGAAAATGTAGTAGCGGTGCTCCAGCCCGTGCAGCTTCACGCCGATCGCCTGGGTGCTCTTGTAGAACGAGGGCCGGACGTAGGCGTCCTCGCGGAACGCGTTGCGTCGAAGGACCTCCAGCGCCTCGACCGTCAGTTCGTCGACCGACGGCAGGTCCTGCATGAGGAGGATCCGGGCCGAGCTCCGGATCCGCTCCATGTGCTCACGAACCCTGAGGGCATAGAGCCGGCCCTGCTCGGCGTTCCAGTAGGCCCGGATCCCCTCGAACACGGCCGTCCCATACATGAAGGCGTGGGTCATGATGCTGACGTTGGCCTCGCCGAGGGGGACGTAGCGGCCCTCGAAGAGGCAGATCAGCGACGCGGTGTCGACGGGGGTGCCGGCTGCGCGCGGCGCGCCCTCGGCAGCGGGCTTCTGGGTGAGCATCCGGGCGGCTCCTTCGCGTGGTCCCGGCAGGTCGGCGAATCCCGCCAGCGGGCCACCCGAGTATAGACCCGGGCTCCGGCACGGGACCGCGGCCCGGCCTCCCTCAGCCCGCCAGCGAGCCGGCGACGACGGCGAGGGCGATCACGACGAGGACCGCCAGGCCGAGGGCGGCCATGCGGCGCTCCCCCGCCCGCCAGAATCCCCAGGTCGAGGCCGCCACGCGCAGGAGCGGGGTGGCGATGGTCGCGATGAGGCCGAGCCAGAGGAAGGCCGCCGGCTGGAGGGCGAGAAGGTCGGCCGGCAGCGACGCCGGGTCGAGGGGCGGCCAGGGCCGCGCGAGCGGCGACGTGCCGCCGGCGACCAGGAGGATGCTCCCGGTCGCAAGGAGGGCCACGGCGATGCGCGTCCCGACCGTGAGAATACGCGCGACCCGTGTCTCGATGGTGCTCATCCGAGCGCCCGCATGGCCATCTGGGCGGCCGTGAGGGCCAGGACCCCCACGAAGAGGAGCCGCAGGACCCGGACGTCGATCCGGGCCGCCAGGCGCGAGCCGACCAGCGCCCCGGCGAAGACGCCGACCGCGGTCGGGCCCGCGAGGTAGGGATCGATCCCGCCCCGGAGGAGGTAGACGACAGCCGAGGCGGCGGCGGTCACCCCGATCATGAGGTTGCTGGTTGCGGTGGCCGCCTTGAGGGGCACGCCCATGACGAGGTTCATGAGCGGCACCTTCACGATGCCGCCGCCCACGCCGAGAAGCGCCGACATCACCCCGGCGCCCAGGCTGCCGCCGGCGCCCGCGCCCAGGCGCCGTGGGCGGTACCCGGGCCCGGCGACCTCGTCCGCCAGGCTCCGCGTCGATGGGCCCGGATCCCGCCCGGTGTCGCCCGCCGGTCCCGGGCCGTCGGCCGCCGCGGGCGGGGCCGGCCGCGCGACGTGGGCCCGGCTCCGGCGCAGCATGGAGTACGCCGTGAACGCGAGAAGCGCCGCAAAGAGTCCGGCCAGGACCCGCTCGGGAAGCAGGAACGCCACGAGACCGCCCAGCAGCGCTCCGGTGGCGGTGAAGACCTCGAGGAGCATGCCGAGCCGCAGGTTCGCCGTGTGACGCTCCAGGTAGACGCCCGCGGCGGCGCTGCTCGTCACGATGACGCAGACCAGGCTGACTCCGACGGCCTCGCGAAAGGGCACGCCGAAGCCGACCGTGAGGAGCGGGACGATGAGGATCCCGCCGCCCAGTCCGAGGAGCGAGCCGAAGACTCCGGCGCCGAAGCCACCGACGGCGAGGAGGAGCCCGACGATCACCCTGCGCTCGGCCGGCGGGTGGACGGGCGCGGGGTCAGGGCCGCAGGTGCTGCGGCGCGTACGGCAGCAGCGCCACGTGCCGGGCCCGCTTCAGGGCCACCGACAGCTCGCGCTGGTGGGCGGCGCACGTGCCGGTCTTGCGGCGCGGCTCGATCTTGGCCCGCTCGGAGAGGTAACGGCGGAGGCGGCTGACCTCCTTGTAGTCGATCTGGGCCGTCTTGTCGGCGCAGAAGGCGCACACCTTGCGGCGCCGGCGATCCCGGTAGTAGTCGTCGCGCTTCTTGGATCGGGCAGGAGGCATGGGTGGAAAGGCTCCTTGAAGGATTCGTCAGAAGGGGAGGTCGTCGAGGTCGGACGGAACGTCCTCGGCGGGAGCGTCACGTCGAACCGGCGACGACGCGGCGCGCGTGTCGGCGGGGAACGGCGGGGCGGATCCGCCCTCGCCTTCCTCGCGCCCGCCCCGCTCGAGGCTGATCACGTTGTCGGCGGTGATTTCGAGGGCGGTTCGCTTCTGGCCGTCGCGGCCCTCGAACTCGCGGGTGCGGAAGCGGCCTTCCACGAAGACCTTGTTCCCCTTGCGGAACTGCTCCGCGGCTCGCTCGCCGCGCTCGCCCCAGATGGTGACCCGGTACCAGTCGGTCCCCTGGTCCACCCATTCGCCGGATTGGGCGTCCTTTCCCCTGTGGGAGACGGCGACGCTGAACTCGGTCACCGGGCGTCCCGAGGGCGTGTAGCGCATCTCGGGGTCGCGCCCGAGGTTGCCGATGATCATCAGCTTGGCGAAGGCCATCGGATCGTCCCCCTCAGTCGGTCGCCGCCGGGGCGGCTTCGCTCTCGGATTCGTCGATCCGCTCACCCTGCGGCTCGTCCTGGTCCTCGTCGCCGGGCACGGGGACGAGATCGTCGTCTTCGTCCTTGCCACGCGCAGCGCGGACCGGGCGGTCCACGCGGACGACGAGGTGGCGAAGCACTTCCTCGGTGATGAGGAGGGTGCGCTCCAGGTCCACGATCGCCTCTGGGGGGGCGTCGAAGTGGATGATGTGGTACGACCCTTCGCGGTACCGGTCGACCTGGTACGCGAGGCGGCGGCGGCCCCACGGGGCCGTCTTGACGATCTGGCCGCCCGAATCCGTGACGTGGCGGGTCGTCTTCTCGAGGATCGCCTGGCTGCGGTCCTCCGGCGCGTCCGGCCGAAGGACGAGCATGAGCTCATAGCGGCGCATGGCCGTGTCCGCTCCTTCCTGTGGGGTATGCCCCGCTCGGCGCGGCCGGAACCCGGCCCGTCCCCCGGCGGAGCAGAAAGGACCGTGGGAGGATACCACGGGCCGCCCGGAGGACCCCTCGGAGGCCCCGGCGGGGTGTGGCCGCGCGAAGGGCCGCCCCGCGTGTATCCTTCGCCCCGTCCAGAGTACGGATCCGAGGGACGCGCAGCACCGTGTCGATCACGTCCATCCTCCTCCTCTCCGCGGTCGCCGAGACTGCCGAGCCGCTGACGGCCGTACTCCGCGCGGCCGGCCACGAGGTCACGGCCGTGGCGGACGCCGACGACGCGATCCGGCGCGCCGGTGAGTTCACCCTTGTCATCATCGACGCGGTCGATCCGCCGCGCAGCGGCACGGAGGTCTGCGCGGAGATTCGGCGCACGCTCGCCCTCGCCGCGATCCCGGTGCTGTGCGTCTCCCAGCAGGACGACGTGGAGGAACGCGTCCGCTTCCTGGAGGCCGGCGCCGATGACGTGATCGCCCGCCCCTTCGACCACCGCGAGCTCGAGGCCCGGGTGGAGGGGCTTCTCATCCGGTTCAAGCGCTCCCGCGACCTGGCGCCCCAGACCGGCGGCGAGACGGCCCCGGCGGGTCGTCGGCGCCTGATCGCCTGCTTCAGCCCGAAGGGGGGCGTGGGGACCACCACGATCGCGGTCAACATCGCCATGGCGCTCGCTGAGCAGGCGCCCGACCAGGTCGCCATCATCGACTTCGACATCGACTTCGGCCAGGTGGCCACCCACCTCAACGTGAAGCCCCGCCTCACCGTCGCCGACCTCGCGGCGGACGACGGCGGGACGCGCGAGCCGGAGCTGCTCCGGACCTACGTCGAGAAGGTCGAGCCCGGGCTGCACGTCATCGCGGCCCCGGTCACGCCCGAGCGGGGACGGCTGATCACGGCTGCCCAGGTGGAGCAGATCCTCGCGATGGCGCCCCTGGCCTACCGGGCCGTGGTCGTGGACGCGGGCTCCACGCTCGACGAGCGGTCGCTCGCGATCCTGGACCGGGCCGAGGCGGTCGTCGTGCCGATCGTGCCCGAGATCGGGGCCCTCAAGGCGCTGCACGGCTTCCTGGAGTACCTGACCGAGCTGGAGGCCTTGCCCGCCAAGTCCTTGTTCGTCCTCAACCACCTCTTCGCCCGCGACATGCTCTCCATGAAGCAGATCGAGAATGCGATCGCCGCGAAGGTCGATGCCGAGCTGCCGTACGACGCGGGCCTCTACCTCAAGGCCGTCAACGAGGGCGTGCCGGTCCTCCGCAGCACGCCCGCGTCGGCACCTGCCCGGGCGCTCGCCCACCTGGCGGCGGTGGCGTACGGGATCGACGAGGCGGCGAACGCCGGACACGGTGTGAAGCGCGCCGGCCTCCTGGGGGGACTCCGCCGGCGCGGCTGACCGATCAGCCCGTCACCTTCACCTGGCCGGCCTGCACGATCGAGATCGAGCCGCCCCACGCGCACATGCACGTCGAGGTGTTCGTCAGCGCCGGGACGCCGCCCGCCCTCACCTTCGGGGACCCCGGCGTCCACGGCGCCGTGATGACCGGGATGCACGGCTGCGGCGTGAGGACGCCCGCGGCTGCGGTGGTGGCCGCCGCCACCTGCGGGTTCGACGGCGTCGTGCACATGCCGAACGGCGCGATGTTCATCATGGGGGCGAAGTCGACGACGCGCGCCAGGAACTGACCTCCGGCCAGGATGATCGGGCCGGCCGGCACCACGGTCAGGGCGGAGGGCGCGACCCCGAACGTGCAGGTCATCGGGGCCCCGTTCACGACGAGGTCCGGCATGGTCGGCCTCCCTGCTCCACCGGCACGGCACGTGCGGTTGCGCCAAGTGTCGCACGCCGCACGCTTCCCGAACGGGCAGGCCTCGGCGCCCGGCGGGCTCGATCCAGGCGTGCCGAGGCAGGGATTCGAACCCTGACGCCCGTGCGGGCAACGGAGTTCAGGAGCCAGCCGGGGGCCCGAATCCGTCCGGATCAGTCCAGATTCGTGCTCAGCGAGGCGGGTCACGGGACGGCCCTGAGGGGTCGTATCCGGCCCGTATGCTACTGGCTATGCTGCCGGCCGCCGAGCATAGAACGGCCCCGGACGCCCGGTGCCAGTCCCATCCCGGCAATCCGGAGCGGAGCGTCCGGTGCGGTGCCGGTGGCCGTGGTACGGACCGTGGCGATTCACCCGCCCGAACGCCCGATCGCGCGTCTCCGGCCCAAGGCCCACCCCGCCGACGATGACGGTCACCCCGTAGCCGCCGTCCGTGCCGGGGCAGCGCAGGGCCTCGCCGCAGGTCGAACAGGCCGCGGTGACCGTCGCGTAGCATGGTCTGCCGGGCTTCAGCGTGCGGCCCTTGCGTCTCAAGCGAGCAATGTCGGGAAACCGACCAACGGGAGGCCGGTGAACGCGAGTTCGCGGGCCGGACCACGCAAGACAACGTGCCTGAGCTCCAATGGGTTGACTCGGATCAGGTCATCAGGAGAATGCCGGTGGCAGAGCAGTCGCATTCGGTCAGTCCCTCGGGAGAGAAGTTCCCCCTCCCCGGCGAGGGCGATCGTCTTGCCGAGATGGCGCACCTGGAGAAGCTCGTCCGCGCGGCCCGCGACGATGGGAAAGAGATCGTCGTGGTCATGGGCGTGGGGTTCGTGGGCGCGGTGATGGCCGCCATCAT
>Ga0315273_10008731_pt1 | contig 12811 bp, 12 predicted proteins | sample YL17G02_0_MG_FD_205753 | JGI IMG/M metagenome (GOLD analysis project Ga0315273, IMG submission 205753) | Sediment microbial communities from Yellowstone Lake, YNP, Wyoming, USA - YL17G02_0 | ecosystem: Environmental > Aquatic > Freshwater > Lake > Sediment | place: USA: Wyoming | collected...
GAGACTGGCCTCCTTCAGACTGCCCTTGATGGCCATCAGCGCCACTCCTCGATGAGCCGTTCACCGAGGTCCGGCCATTCCCAGACGCTCTTCTCCGGGCTTCGAAATCCGCCCGACGACACCCCGCTGGTCCGCACGCCGGGAGCAGGCCGGACCGGCCGGGGCGCCGCCCCTTCGAGCACCTCGCGGGCGAGGGTGACGTCGGGCTCGGTGTGACGAGCGTCCGCAGCCGCCTCGATCCGCTGCACCAGCGCCTGTACCGCGCGAACGGACTCGGCGGGACGGCCCGCGAGGAAACTCGCCAGTTCGGCATCGACCTTTTCATACCGGGCGCCGAGGAGGCGCTCGATGACCGCCTGCCGCACCTCGCGCTCTGGTGCGGGGAGCTGAACCACCAGGCCGCCGGCGAGTCGGCTCGCCAGCCGCTCCTCGAATCCTTCGATGGTGCCGGGCGCCGCCCCGGAGGTGAAGGCCAGCTGCGCGCCCTGCTCCAGCAGATGGTTGAAGAGCAGGAAGAGCTCCTCCTGCGTCTGCTCCCGCCCTGCCACCAACTGCACATCATCCAGCAGGAAGGCGGTCACCCGACGGTACCGGGCGCGCCAGGGCCCGACCCGATCGCGCGCGATGGCCTCGATGAGCTCCTCGGTGAAGTCCTGCGCGTTGAGACACGCCACGACCGCGCCGGGCGCAGCCACGAGGAGATTGCCGACGGCGTGCAACAGGTGGGTCTTGCCGACGCCGGCATCGCCGAGAATGACCAGCGGGTTATACAGCACGCCGGGACGCGCCGCCACGTCCCGCGCCGAGCGCAACGCCACCCGGTTGCCGGCGGATTCCACCAGGTCGTCAAACACCCAGATGGCTTCGGGCGGCGGAGGAGGCGAGGCGCCTTCCCGGGCGCGCGCCAGGAACAGTTCCGCGTCCGCCACCGCGTCGGGGTCGCGGAAGACGGGCTCCGCCGCCAGATCCTCGGCCAGCGCGGCGGCCTCGGCCTGCAGCACCTGCAGTCGCTCGATGTCCGCCACGAACCCCGACAGGGCCTCCGCGGGGTCGCCGTCCAGGCCGCGGTCGAGGAGTCCGGCCAGGCGCGTCGTGCGATACCCCTGAGCGTCCCACCGGGCAATCGCCTCCTCCACCCGCCGCTTCCATCCCTCCACCTGGCGGGTGAGGGTGTCCGCGACCTCGCTGAGAAACGACCCGAACTCATCCGGCGCCGCGTCCCCCGCCTGGGGAGCGGGCGCCGGGGCGTCTTCAAGGACTTCGAGCGTCGCGCCGTCGCCCTGGTCCACCGGCGGGACGGGCGGAAGGTCCGCCGCGGTGGCGCGCACGCCGAGGACGAGCCGTGCCTGCGCCGCGTCGAGCGGAGCGTCTCCGGCCGATTGAAACGCGACCAGTCGATTCAACGCACCCACGAGTTCCCGCACGCTGTCGAGCGCCAGCGATGCCACGGCTTCGAGCACGCCCGGCGCGAACCGCACCTGCCGCTCCTCCGCCTTCCGGCGCAGGATAGCGACCCGCGTCTCGTAGTCCGGCGCCGCGATATCGATCACCAGCCCGCCCGCGACCCGGCGCAGCAGCCGTTCGTCGAGCGCCTCGATGTCTGCGGGCGGCCGGTCGCTGGTCAGGACGATTTGCCGGCCAGCGGTCTGCATCTGGTCCACGAGCCGGAGGAGTTCGGCCTGCGTCTCGCGGCGATGGGTGAGGAACTGCACGTCATCGACCAGCAGCAGGTCGGACTCGGCGAACCGGCGCCGGTACGCTTCGCCCTGCCCCGCCCCGACGGCGGTGTGGAACGCCTCCACGAAATCGTCGAGCGTGACGTACTCGACAGTGAGCGCCGGGTTGATGACCTGCGCGGCGTGTCCGATGGCCATCAGCAGGTGGGTCTTTCCCAGTCCGGGACGGGCGTAGATGAAGAGCGGGTTGTACGCGGTGCCGGGCGACTCCGCCACCGCGCGCGCGGCCGTGGCGGCGAGCCGGTTGGCCGCGCCGACCACGAAGCCGTCGAACCGGAATTGCGGGCTCAGTTGGGTGGTCACGCTGCCGGGCTCCCCGCCGCCAGCCGCTGGAGCACGAGTTCGGAAATCCCCTTGAGGGTCTCGAAGACGCCGTGGCCGTGCAGGCAGTCCGCGCCGAAACTCCGGACTCCGCGGAAATTCAGCGCGTCGTCCAGTTCAGCGGGGCTGAGGATGAGGTCGCGGGGCAGGTCCTGCTTGTTGTACTGGAACACTACCGGCAGTTGGCGGATATCGACGCCCTGGGCGAGGAGGTTTGCCTGCAGGTCCTGGAGGCTCTCCACGTTGTCGTCGTACCGCCGGGCCTGACTGTCGCCCACGAACACGACCCCGTCCGCGCCCTGGAGCACCAGCTTACGCGTAGCGTTGTAGTACACCTGGCCCGGGACCGTATAGAGCTGAAAGCGGGTGGTGAACCCGCTGATGCTCCCGAGGTCGATCGGGAGGAAATCGAAAAACAGTGTGCGATCCGAGTGTGTGGCGAGCGATACCATCCGCCCGCGACGACCTTCCGGCACGCGTCCGTAGATGTACTGCAGGTTGGTCGTCTTGCCGGACCGGCCGGGTCCGTAATAGACGATCTTGCAGGTGATTTCCCGGGTCGTGAAATTGACGAGCGACATCTGCTACCGTCCGAAGAGCGAGCGCAGGCTCGCGTTGAGTTCATTTTCGAAGTCCGCGGCCAGCACCTCGCGTGCGGGGGTCTCCTTCGGGGCCACCGCCAGAAGCTCCTGCACCAGGCGGTCGAAGAAGAGCCGCACCAGCCCGAGGGAACTGTCACGGTCATAGACCACCAACCCGATCCAGCGGCCCTGCGGGAGATCGAAGGCCGACAGAAAGAGGCCACGGGACGGTCCCTGGTGCGACAGTGCGCGCGAGGCTCCGGAGGCTGTGAGCCGCCCCAACTCCTCCGTGCTGGCCATGATCGCGGCCCCGAGCGCCGAGGCTGACATTACATCGAGCGCACGGGTGAACCCGTGCTGTGCCACCACCTGACCGGAAGCGGTGGTGAGCAGCACCAGCCGGGCCGAGGACTCCGAGAGGAATCGCTGCAAGGGTTCCGCCACCCACGGCTCGATGACCCGCATCAGGCCAACTGCTCCGCCGCTTGCCGCAGTTCCAGCCGGACCAGGCCGACGTTCACTTCGGCGTCGGTGACCGCCACCACCAGCAAGTCTCTGGGCGCCGGGACGGCCAGGAGCGCGCCTCCCTCGGCCTGCAGGTGCACGAACGCAGGGGCGGTCCGGCCGGCGGCCTCCGTGGCCCGCCCAAGCCGCGCCACCACGCCCGCCATCAGCGCCGCGACTGCCGCGCCGTCGATCCCCTCCATCGACGACTCCGCCACCACGAGACCCTCCTCGGCGGACACGACCATCGCGCCCCGCACGCCGCGCACCCGGGTGACCGCCTCGAGCGACCCCACGATGTCCGCTCTCACGCGGGGCGCTCCAGCCACCGGCGGGCCGCTTCGGACGCCCGCTCCGCCTGCAGGGCAAGGCGGCCAATCGGCACGCTGTTGTCCCGGACCAGCAGGAGGAGGGAATCGGGCGCCGGAGCGCACAGGAAGAGGTTCGCGTCTGCGGTCTCGGCGGCCACGCTGGTCCAGGAACCGAGCGACAGCAGGCGGGTGGCGCGAGAGGCGTCGCGGAACACGCCGGCGAGATGCGCGGCCACCGCGTCGCCCACGGCCGACCCATCGGGCGCCGTCAATCCGCCACCCAGACGCAGCCCGTTGCCATCGAGGAGCAGGAGGCCGTCTTGCGCCCCTTCGAGGCCCGCAAACACGGTGGGGCTGTCCGCGGCGCCGGGCGGCGGGGCCGGCGTCGCAAGCAATGGCGGGCGCGTCGAGTCGGCCGGGCCGGAAGGGCCTGCGGGGGCGGCGAGTGCCTCCCGCACGCGGGCGACCGCGGCCGCCACGCCTTCCGCCCCGGGGTCGGCGGCGAGCGCCGCTTCCAGGTGGTCGAGCGCCTGGGGGAGGTCGCCGGCCACGTAGTAGAGGAATCCGATCCCCTTGTGGGCGCCGGCGTGGCGGTCGTCGAGCCGAAGCGCGATGTCCCACTCGTCGAATGCCCGTTCGAGGTCCCCACCGTCACTGAGGACGCGCGCCAGCAAGTCGTGGGCTTCGGCCAATTCGGGATAGCGAGTGAGTCCCGCGACCACGATTTTCTCCGCCGCCTCCAGCTGGCCGCGGCGCCGGAGCGCCTCGCCGAGCGGGAGAAACACCAAGCTCGAAGGGTCACCGGCCAGCTGAGAGGTCAGGACGCGAATGTCTTCATTGCTCACGGCGTCCTCCGAGTGCGTCTTTCAGAGTATCCACGGCGGCGCGCCAACGCTGCACCGCTCCTTCGCGGCCGCGTTCGCTGTCCGGAAGCGGGGCGAACGAGTCCCACCGTGCCCAGGCTTCGAGCGCGGCGCCGAAGCGCCCGCGGCCCACCTCGGCGAGGCCGAGCAGGCGGAGCGCGGGAGGGCACTCCGGCTCACAGCGGAGCGCATGTGACAATCGGCTGACCGCCTCGTCATACCGGGCTTCCGCCAACAGCACGCGGCCCAGCACGAGGTGGGCAGCAGCCTCCTCCGGGAACGCGAGCACCGCCTCCTCCGCCGTAAACCGTGCCCGGGCCACTTCGCCGAGCAGCAATCCTTCCTCCGTCGCGGCCACCAGGACGGCGAGGTCGTGCACTGGAGCCTCGGCCTGACCGGGAGAGACCGGCTCCGTCAGCACGATAATGCCAGCCGAAGCCAGCCCGAAGAGCGTGCGGGCCACGTCGAAATCGGACCGGCCAAGCTGGGCCGCCAGGGAGCGGATGTCGGTGGCCCCGTCGATCCCGGCCAGCACCTCCCACTCGAATGGCAGCAGGTCCAGCAGGCCCCCATCCTCCTCGGCGGACCCGGTGAACCGCGGAATGACACCGAGGTGGGGCACCTTTGCCTCGATCCGGGACCACTCATCGATACGCCGGGCGGCCTCCATGAGGAGAGACTCGGTCGGGATCCGGACGGTCGCCTCGCCAAGCGCCGACGGGAGCGGCCCGTCCTCGAAGGAAAAATACCCCTCGGACCAGCTCATCAGCTCGAAGATGACTTCCTCGACCTGCGCCCGGATTTGCCGCTCGAGTTCTTTCCGCGAGAGCGCGCCCATCTCGACGAGGATGTCACCGAGGCGGTGTCCCGGACGGGTCCGCTGGATGCCGGCTGCGCGGGCCACGTCATCCTCGCGCACCTTGCCGGCCCGAATCAGCAGGGCCCCGAGCGGATGCGGATTGCTGCGGATCTCCGCCGCCACCACACCGCCACCGTCGAAGTACACGACCCCGGCGTTCTGTCGCAGCTCGGAGTTGACGCGCAGGACCCCGGTCTTCCGCCCCAGGTCCAGCAACTGGAAGACGTCGTGGATCTGAAGTTCCTTGAGCGGACCTTCGATCGGCACCGGCTACCCCGCCGTCGCGGTGAAGATGTGGACCAGGTCCCGCGTAGACCGGAGCTGGTTGCGAGCGGCGGCGGCAAGCGTGCTCCCGGGGTCCGCCCGCACGATGGCCTCCCACTGATCGGACGCCTCCCGATAGCGCCGAGCCCGGACGAGTGCGGCCCCGTAGGCGAGCCGCGCCGGCGCGGATTCGGGATCGAACCGGAGGACGCGCTCGAACGCCTCGATCGCCTTGTCCGCGCGCCCGTCCTCGAGGAGCAACTCGCCAAGGAGAATGAGCGCCTCGAGGTCCCAGGGATCGGCGCCGAGCAGGGCGATCAGGGGCACCATGGCCGTCTTTGCCGTGTCCACGCGCCGCAGGAGGCGGGCCAGCGCCCGCGCCGCCTCGGAATAGGTCGGGAGCAGGTCCAACGCCCGTTGATAGGCCAGCCGCGCGCCGGTCCAGTTCTGTCGCTCCTCCTCGAGCGTGCCGAGTTCGAGCCATACCTGTACCAGTCCGCTGTCGAGCTGGAGCGCGGCTTGGTAGGCGTCGAGCGCGGCCTCCCGCTCCCCGAGTCTCCGGGACACGCCCGCCTGGAGCTGGAGAAGGTCGGCCCGCCCGGGGGCGCGGGCCTGCGCCTCACGCAGGGCATCGAGCGCACGTACGGGATCGCCGGTGGCCAGTCGGACCCGGGCGCACGCCACCAGGGCCTCGACGTGGGTGGGTGCGAGCTGGGCCAACCCTTCCGCACCGGCGGCCGCCTCCCCCGCCCGATCGAGAGCGAGCAGCGACCGCACCTCGCCGAGGAGGGCGTTGACGTCGGCCGGATCGGCGGCTCGCGCCTCGCGATATCGTTCGAGGGCCTCGCCGTGGAGGCCGCGCTTGCCGAAAATGTCGCCGAGCAGCACCGCCACTCGGGCCCGGGAGGCCCCGCGCGCGATAGCCCGTGTGAGCTCGGCGGACGCGAGTTCGAGGAGTCCCTTGCTGATGTAATCGCGGGCCAGCGCGAGGGCGGCCTCTTCGGCCGCGGGAGGCGCCGGGGCGGCCGGGGCGGCCGGCGCGAGGTCCTCGAAGATCCCCTCCAGCAGGGCCGAATCGAACACGAACGCGTCGCCCAGGTCGGCCGCCGTAACGTCGGCGCTGATCTCCGGTACGATGGAGATGAGCGGATCCTCGTACTGCAGGTCGATCGACAACTGGAACTTCTGCTGGATGTAATAGGGCTCGAGTTCGAGCGCCCGCTTGGTGGCGCGGAGCGCCCCGTCGAAGTCCCCCAGCTGGCTGAGCGTGAAGCTCAGGTTGTAGTGCGCCGAGGCGTAGTCGGGGGCGGCGTCCACCGCCCGCGCGAAGGCGTTCTTCGCGTCCGCGTAGCGATGCAGTTCCATCAGCACGAGGCCGATTCCGTTCCACGCGGGGGCGTTGGTGGGATGGTCGGCAAGCACGGCGCGATAGGTTTCCAGCGCCGCCTGGAACCGCCGAAGCTGAAAGAGGAGGAGCCCCAGGTTCAGCCGCGGCGCCGCGAGGTCGCGGTGCACCTGGAGCGCCGCGCGGAATGCGGCCTCGGCCTCGCCAGTGGCAGGGTCGTGGGCCAGCAACACGCCGAGATTGTTCCAGGCCAGCGCGTAGTCGGCGTCCAGCGAAATGGCGCGCTCATAGGAATCGCGGGCGCCGTCACGCCGGCCGGCCTGATGCAGGCAGACGCCGCGCTCGTTCCAGACCTTCGGGGAGTCCGCGTGTTCCTCGACCAGCGCGTCGTAGAGCTCGAGCGCGCCGGTCAGGTCCCGCCGGAGAAGGTGGACCTCGGCCATCGCCTGGAGCGTGAGGCGGCGGTCCTCCCCATGGTCCAGCGCCATCCGGTACTCCCGGAGCGCCTCCGGGTAGTACCCCTTCTGGCGGAACGCGAGCCCCAGGTTGAAGTGGGCCAGCGTGCCGCCCTCGGCCAAGGCGGGGCGCATGGTGTCCGCCAGCGACTGCCGACCCGGCACCGAGCCATCCGCTGGGGCGTCGAGGGTCAGGTTGGCCTGGGCGCGTCCTAGCGTCGGGTTGAGGGCAATGGCGTGCTTGGTGGAAGCGCGCGCCTCGTCGTGCAGGCCCATGTCGCCGAGTACGAACGCCAGGAGGTAATGCGCGTCGGCGTAGTCCGGATTCCGGTGGATCGCCTGGCGCAGCGTTTCCAGGGCCGCCTCGTTCAACCCGCGGTTGTAGAGGGCCTCCCCGTAGTAAAAGAGCGCGACTGGGCTGTCAGGGTCTTGTTCGGCTGCCCGGCAGAACCACTCCTCCGCCACCTCGACGCGCCCGCGGGCCTTCTCCGCCAGACCGAGCTGGAGCAGCGTGGGGATGTCGTCGGGATGCCAGGCGAGGAGCGCCTCGAATTCCGACACCGCGTCGTCCATGTGGCCGAGCGCCGCGTACGCCCGCGCCAATTCCCACCGGGCCTCGCGGTCGCCGGCATCGCGCCGGAGGCGCTCACGCAGTTCGGCCACGCGCCGGTCGTAATAGCCGCTGACGCGATAGGTGATTTCGAGATTGCCCTGCGCCACCTGCATGCGCGGGTCGAGCTCAAGGGCGCGGGAGAACTCGGCGATCGCTTCGGGGATGAGGCCCTTCTGGTAGTACAAAACGCCGAGGTTGTTGTGGGCTCCGGCGTCGGACGGGTCGATGCGGCGGGCGAACGACCGGAGGACCGCGAGGTCCCGTTCGGGCAGCGCCGGACTGCCCATTGTTCAGCCGACGCGGATGGCGTCGAAGATGGCCCGCAGCGACGCCAAGTCCGGCAGGAGGAGGAAGTGTCCCTTGAGGTTGGACGACTCGCCATCGAACTGGAATTCGGACTCCACACAGAATACGTAGTCGCGTTCGGAGCCGAAGTTGAGGTAGGTCGAGGTGAGCACCGCGGCGCTGAGGTCCACGACGAGGCTGGGCACCGACGGCACCAGCATCATGCCCATGAAATCGCTCAAGGCGTTCAGGTAGGCGCTGCTGAGGATGTTGCCCACTTCCTTGATGCCGGACTGCTCCATCTCACCGAACTCGGTGGTCGTGCCGGGCGGGCGGCGGAGGAGGATATCGCAGAGAGCGCGCGCGGACGGTTCCGGGAAGAGGAGGAGGGTCCGCCCGGTGAGGTCGCCCATCATGTGCATCAGCACCGCGGCCACCACTTCCTCGGGGTCGCCGAGCACTTCCGGGACCTCCTCGAGGGGCGTGACGGTCACCTGCGGCACGCTGATCATGATCTTCTTGTTGGTCATCAGGGAAAGCGCCGTGGCGGCGTGTCCCGCCCCGATGTTCGCCACTTCCTTGAGGGCGTCGAACTGGAGCTCCTTCAGATCGCGCACGTCTTCCATGTTGCTCTCCCTAGACGAGGGCCGCGGCATCCAGAATCAGCGCCGGGGTGCCGTCCGCGAGAATCGTGGCGCCACTGAATAGGGGCGGCGTTCCACGCGGGGCGTCAAACGGCTCGACCACCACTTCCTGCTGTCCCACCAGGGCATCCACCACGACCGCCGACCGGCGGTCTCCGACCTCAAGCACCAGCCCAGGGCGCCGCGCCGGGACGACCCCTCCCGCGACCCCGAGCAGCGCGCGCAGGTGGACCGTCGGGATGATGCGGTCGCGGAGCACGATCGCCTCGCGGCCCTTGACCTCCGTGGCCGGTTGCGTGTCGAAGTCGACCGTTTCCGCCACGTACGAGAGCGGCAGCAGGTACCGCTCGGTACCGATCCGGGCGGTGAGTACCCGCAGGATGGCGAGCGTCAGGGGCAGCCGCAGCGTGAAGGTCGTCCCCGCGCCGGGGGTGCTGGCGATTTCCACCGCGCCCCCCTGGGCCCGCACCCGCGTCAGCACGACGTCGATGCCGACGCCCCGGCCCGACACGCTGCTCACCCGCTCCGCCGTGCTGAAGCCGGGCCGACCGAGGACCTTCAATAGCAGATCGTCGGTGAGGAGTTCCACCTCCGGGCCCACGATGCCTTCCCGCTTGGCCTTGGCCAGGATGGCGCGCCGGTCGATGCCCCGCCCGTCGTCCTGGATCCGAATGGCCACGCTGCTCCGTTCCCGGGCCGCCGAGAGCACCAGCCGCCCTTCCGAGGGCTTCCCGTGCACGTGCCGTTCCTCGGGTGTCTCGAGGCCATGGTCGACCGCGTTGCGCAGCAGATGCAGGAGGGGATCGCCGAGCTCATCGAGGATGGCGCGGTCCAGCTCGATCCCCTCGCCCTCCATTTCGAAGCGCACCTGCTTGCCGAGCTGCCGGGCCAGGTCGCGCACCGCGCGGGGAAACCGGTCGAAGACCTGCCAGACCGGCGTCATCCGGGCTTCGATGATCTCGGCCTGCAGGTCCGACACCAAGCGACTGATCCGGGCGCCCAGCGCCTCGAGCTCGCTGCCTGGCTGGTGCTGCGCAAGTTCCAGCAGCCGGTTGCGGGCGACCACCAACTCGCCTACCTGGCTCATCAGGGCGTCGAGACGGCGCCGGTCGACCCGAACCTGCCCGCTCCGCGCGGAGGGCGTCGCGCTCGGAGCGGCGGCGGTCGGCACCCGCCACTCTGCGGTCTGCACGGTGTCGGCATCGACGGCGACGTTGGCGATCTCCCCGGCCGCTTCGATGGCCGCGACGATCTGCGTCTCGCCAATGGGCGTCTCGAGGCGAAAAGTGAATCGGCCGTCGAACCCCGGAGCGTCGAATGCCGCGGCGGGCGGCATCACGCCCGTGACCTTGCCGAGTTGCTCGGCCCGTCGCAGCGCGAGATGGGCGCGGGCGCCGGGAAGCGGTGCGTCGGGTCGGATCTCGACCCGTACCACCCGTCCCGCGACGTCCCCGAACTCCGGCAACTGGACTGGAACGGCCACCGGCACCGGCGCGGACGGGGTGGCCGGTAGGCTGGTCTTCCCGCCCTTGCGGCCGCTCCCCTTGGCGACGCGTGCCGGTTTCGGCGCCAGCATCGGAACGGCAGCCGCGGCCTCGAGCGCAGCCGGCAGCTCCCCCGGATCAAACCCCGCGTCGGCGCCCGCCGCGGCGTCGTCCACCCCACGTTCGAGTGCGTCCACCGCCTTCAGCAGCAGGTCCACCACCGTGGGGCCGGCCGGCGCCCGACCACCACGAATCGCGTCGAGCAGGTGCTCGGTACGGTGGGCCAACTCGGCCAGCCGCCCGTACCCCATGGTGGCCGCCATGCCCTTGAGCGAATGGATGGCGCGGAACAGCCCCGCCACGGCCTCCGTGGAGCCCGGCTCCCGCTCCCAGTCGAGCAGCAGCCGGTTGCATGTCGTCAGGTGTTCGCGGCTCTCAGAAAGAAAGAGGGCGGCGTACTTGTTGAGGTCCATGCCGTCAGCCGAGGACGCGCTGTACCGCCTCGAGCACCCGGGAGGGCTGGAAGGGCTTGACCACGAAATCCTTGGCCCCTGCCTGGATCGCCTCGACGACCAGCGCCTGCTGGCCCATGGCGCTGCACATCAGGATCTTGGCCTCCGGTGATTCCCGGCAGATTTCGCGGACAGCGTCGATGCCGCCCATGTCGGGCATGACGATATCCATCGTGACGAGATCGGGCTTCAGCTGGCGGTATTTCTCCACCGCCTGAACCCCGGTTTCGGCTTCGCCCACCACCTCGAAACCCGCCTGGGTCAGGATGTCGCTGATCATCGTCCGCATGAAGATGGCATCGTCGCACACCAGGACCGTGTGGCTCACAGGTCTGTCTCCGGGCGTCTAAGAGAATCGTGCGAAGGAACGGTCACCACCGCCCGCAGCACTGAGCAGTGGTGCAAGCAGCGCGTCGGTATCGAGCACCACAAAATGACGCCCGTCCCGCCGCCCAACAGCCTTGACCAGCCGGACGTCCACCCCGGGTAGCGCCTCGCGGGATTCCAGTTGCTCGGCCGGAATCTCGAAAAGGTCGTCCACCCGCCCTACCGCCAGCCCGAGGCGGCGGGGCCCGACGTCCACCACCAGCAGCGCGCCCTCGTGTTCCGGCAGGGGGGAGCGCTCCAGCAATCGGTGTGCGTCCACAACCGTGAGCAGACTGCCGCGGACGTTGACCAATCCGATGACGGTATCGGGGGCACCCGGAATCCGGGTCGTAGGCAGGGGCGCCAGGATTTCGCGGGCACGGCTGGCCAGCATGCCACAGGCCAGATCGCCCACCTGAAACAGCACGACGCGCACCGCCTGGGAGTCAGCCATCTCTATTAAAGAAAAGAAGATAGCGAAGAGCCTCGGCGGGAGCAACAGACACCGAGGGCCCCGCCGCCAGCTCCAGCGCCTGACGCAGATCGGCCGGCCATTCTGACCGAAATTCGAGCGGGGCCTCGGTGATCGGGTGCCGGAAAGCCAGGAATGCGGCGTGCAGCGCCTGCCGCCCAGCAGCTCGCTCGACCGCTTCGGCGATCAAGCGGGCTGAGCCCGAGATCCGCCGGCTCCCTCCGGCACCGTACACCGGGTCGCCGACGACCGGGTGCCCGATGTGCGCCAGGTGCACACGGATCTGGTGGGTCCGGCCCGAATGCAGCTCCAGTCGAAGCAGGTCGGCGACCTGGAACCGCGCGACGCTCCAGGCATCCGTGCGGGCGGCCTTCCCGGTGGGGAGCACGGCCATCCGCTTGCGGTCGGTGGGATGCCGCGCGAGCGGGGCATCGATCCGGGTCGGGCTCTCGTCGAGATGCCCCCAGGCCAGCGCGGCGTACACCCGTCGGATGCGCCGAGCGGCGAGCATGTGGCCGAGCCGGCGATGCGCCAGGTCGGTCTTGGCGACAAGCATCAGGCCCGAGGTGTCCCGATCGAGGCGGTGCACAATGCCCGGGCGCCCTTCCGCTCCGCCGGAGAGCGTCGTGCCGCGCGCCACGAGGGCATTGACCAGCGTGTCGTCCCAGTGGCCGGGGGCCGGATGGACCACGAGGCCGGCAGGCTTGTCGATGACGGCGAGATGCTCGTCTTCGTGCACCACCGTGAGCGGGATGTCCGCGGGGAGGAGTTGCCTCGGCGGCTCTGAATCCGGCAGGGTGACTTCAACGACGTCGCCCTGGGTCAGGAGCCGCGAGGCCCGGGCCACCGCGCCGTTCACGGTCACGCGCTTGTCGGCCACCAGGCGCGCGGCCTGAGTGCGAGAGTATTGGAGCTGGTCGGCGAGGAAGCGGTCGAGCCGCTCGGTGCCATCGGCGAGGACCGTAAAGCGCTGGGGTGCACCCATCGGGCCGGCCTCAGCCGGCCGATGCGGCTTCGTGCCGGGCCTGGCGGCTGTCTTCAATCCAGAGCGAGATGGCGAGCGCCACGGCCCCGCAGCTCACCGCGATGTCCGCGACATTGAAGGTCGGCCAGCGGAGAGACCTGATGCCGATGTCGATGAAGTCCACCACCCCGTGGGGGCTCCGAATTCGGTCCACCAAGTTGCCGGCGGCCCC
>Ga0315273_10008732_pt1 | contig 12811 bp, 11 predicted proteins | sample YL17G02_0_MG_FD_205753 | JGI IMG/M metagenome (GOLD analysis project Ga0315273, IMG submission 205753) | Sediment microbial communities from Yellowstone Lake, YNP, Wyoming, USA - YL17G02_0 | ecosystem: Environmental > Aquatic > Freshwater > Lake > Sediment | place: USA: Wyoming | collected...
CTGGCGCCGCCTCGAAGGGCATTCAGCAGGTTGCGGTTGCAGTCGACGATGCTGGAATGCACCACGTCGTAGGCCGGATCCGCCCAGGAGTAGCGGGGCGGCGGGAAACGCCGGCTGCGCGTTCCCGAATTGTCGGTGATGCGAATCCAGAAGTCCGGGCCGAGTTCGATCGAACCGCGCTGGCACTCGGCCAGCACGTAGGTTTCGGGGAACCGTTCGTGCTCCAGCCGGCTGGCGTAGCTCATCTCGCAGGTAACGGTGGCACCGCTTTTCATGCCCAATATGACGGTGGCCACGTCCTCGCCTCGAATCGATGGGTTGACCCGCCGGGTGCGACAATAGAGGGTGCTCGCCTCGCCGAACAGAAAGCGGGCGGTGTCCAGGATGTGGCTGCCGATGTCGGTAAGGATGAACCGGTCCAATTCGCGCAGGAACGGCTGATTGTCGAAGACCGGGAAGCTACAGGAGAACGTAATCCTCGCGCGGAAAGGATCGCCAAGGTCGGAAGGGTCCATCAGTTTCTTGAATTGCCTCAGCGGGTGCTGCCACCGCCAGTTCTCGTGAATGAGCAGCGGTATGGCCGCCTTGTTGCAGGCTTCCACCATTCGCTGCGCGGCGGAGAGGTCCGGGGCCATGGGCTTCTGGCAGATCACGGGCAGTCGATGGTGGGCGGCCAGGGTCACGAAGCGCTCGTGGGTGTCCACGTCGGTGATGACATCCACGAAGTCCAGTTTGGTTTCGCGGAGCATGGCCTCGGCGTCGTCATAGACGGCCTTGACGCCGAAGCGGTCGGCGACGGCCTGGGCCTTGGATCGCGTGCGGTTGTAGACGGCCGCCAGCTCCACGCCCTCCAGTTCCCGCCAGGCGGCGATTTGATATTGCGACCAGAACCCGCATCCCAACACGGCAAAGCGAAGATTTGGCATGGGTTTCCTCACTCAATCCGGGATGAGCGTTCGAAGATAGGCCACGCTCTGGACTATCCAGTCTTGCTCTTTGGCAATCGTGGCTTGCGAGGAGTTCTCCGGAGGAATCCACAACTCCAGGATTGCGTTGACATCGCGGCCGGCGGCTCGCAGCCGCCCCAGCAACCAGGGCACGTCCAGTTGGCCCGCCCCGGCAGGCGTGCCTTCCAGCGTGAAGCCCAGCTTGTGGCTGGTGCGGAAGATGCGGAAATCCTTGACGTGCAGGCTGACAGTGAACCTGGCCAAACGATCCACGACGGCATGGGGGCCTTCCAGCGAGCCGAAGGAATTCACCGTGTCGAGGCAAAGACCCACCATCGGGCTGTTCAGTTCGTCAAAGATTCCCGCCAGCGTCTCGCTGGTGAACCGGTCGTGATTCTCGATGGCCAGGCAGATCCCGGCGCGCTGAAGTTCCGGCAGAAAGGCGCGGACGGTCCGGACGATCTGATCGGGTGTCGGCTTGAAGTCGCCCCGGTCCACCACCATTCGCAGGATGGGAGAGCCTAACCGCACCGCCAGCGACAGGTATCGTTTCAGACGCTCCGGCCCAAGGCCGTTGGTCCCGACTTCGATGGATATGCCGGCCTCGGTGGCCTTGCGGTGCAGGCGGTCCAGGTCGCCTTCGGACAGCTCATCCAGGGGCAGATTGTCGCAGACTTGCGCCAGGTGGAGGCCCAAGGAGCCAACGTTCTCCAGGAAGCCCAAGACGGTCATCGGGTGGGGTGGCGGCGGCTGGCCGGGCATCCCGATGGACCAGGGATACGCATAGGATCCAATGCCAAGTTTCATGCGGCTCCGCCCTCGCCTCAGGGGATGTCCCCGCAGATCTTCTTGATGCTGGTCATGAGGTTGGCGTTTTCGAAGACCTTCTTCCAGTCGCTCTGGAAGATGTCCTTCTTGGCCTCCTCGATGGCCCGCAGGCAACCGTCGGAGAACCGCACGTTGCCCAGCATCCCAAACAGCACCGCCGTTTCGATGCCCATGTGTCCCAGGATGAAGTCGCGCGCGGCGGCCTCGGGGACGCCGCGGCGGATGATCTCGTCCAGCCCCTCGCGGATGATCGTCAGACAGGTGGCCGCGACGGTCTCGGCCAGCGCCGGTTCCAGCAGCGCCATCTGCTCCACGGTGACGCGGTGGGACCGCAGGATCGGTCCGAACATCGCCACGGCGATGGCCTCGCCCTTGGCGTAGTCGCTCTCCGGCCCCTGCATGAGGGCGCAGACGATGGCCTGGCGAGCCTTGCCGGCGCCGAAATAGTCCTTGCGGGCCTCCGGGTCGGTCTCGTCGTTGAAGATGGGCGGGTGCGCCGGATGGACGACGAAGTACGTCACGTCCTTGCGTGGGGGAAGCTTGCCGTTGTGGGGGGCGGCGGGGTCCAGTCCGATGATGATCGTTCTGGACTTGACCTTGGGAACGATTGCCCCGGCGACGGCGCCGATGAACTTGTCCGGCACGGCCAGGATAACCACGTCGGCCTGCTGGGCGGCCTGCTCGGCGGATACAGCCGTCAGGCCGCGCTCCGCAAGCTTGGCTTCCATGGCCTTATCGGCCTCGACACAAAGAAGCCTGTATTGCCTGAGGTCCTTGAGCTTGGAGCTGATGCGAGTGCCCATCTTGCCGGCGGCTCCGAAGATTGCGACGGTTGTCATGCCTTTCTCCTGTGGAAGACTATGTGCGGCCCGGGTTCATCAACGTGCCGAAGAAGTCTGTCTTGCCATTCTGCCCGCCCTTGAAGACGATTTCCAGGCCATGCACCGGCGTGCCTGGCGCGTGAGTGGTGCACAGCGGCGCGCCGGGCGCCAGCGGGGCGAGCATCTCCAGGGCCTCGATGCCCATCGTCTTGGCGACGAAGGTGGAGGTGTCTCCGCCGGTAACGGCCGAGCGGAGAAGTTTTCCGTCAGACGACGAGCGTTCCAGAATCCGCAGGAGGATGTCGCCCAGTGCGCAGCCGATGATCTCGGCGCTTCGCAGTTTGGCGTCCTGGCCCATCGCCTCCAACCGCTTGACCGTTGCCGCCAGGCGGGGGTCCTCCGGCCCGCGACAACTGGGAAGGACCACGCTGTGGCCCCCGGCCAGGATGCCAAGGGCCTGCCGTACGGATGACTCGATCTCTTCCTGGCGGTGTTGCGGATCGACCAGGCGCTCGGTCTTGAGGGGGATCTCCCTGGCTCCTCGTTCCAGTAGCCAGCCGATCTGCCGATCGGTGACCGGCGAGCAACTTCCCGACACGACGACCAGCTTCTCCGCCGCCTCGGCGCCCAAGGGACGCGGGGCAGGCAGAAGCCCGCGGGACTTCATGTGGGCCGTCATGGCGTATTCCACGCCGGAGGACCCGACCACGAAGAGGGACTTATCACGATTCACCTGGTTCCATATCAGGCGTCCGATGGTCAGTAGGTGCTCGTCGTACAGCACGTCGAAGAGGATGATCGAATGGCCGGCCTCCAGCAGGGACGCAAACCTTGCGTCGGCCTCTTCGGGCGGCAGCGCCAGGGCCAGGACATCGAAAAGCCCTATCTTCCTGGCCGTCTGCTTGCCCAGGTGGACCCGCAGGTCGCTTTCGTCCATGGGCGTGGTGGGATGGTGGCGCATGGTGGGATGGCGGTCCAGACGGCAAGGCTCCGTGTCCAACCCACTGCGGGCAAAAAGGTTGCCGAAGGCGCAGTATCGCCCCAGGATCGGCGCGCCCACAAGCAGCGGCGTGACCCTCGAGCCCTTTTCTCCAAAAACCCTCATGCCGATATCGATGGCGCGCCCGATGCTGCCGACCTGCGGCGAGGAGTCGAACGTCGAACACATCTTGTAGTGCACGATGGGCGTGTGCAGCGCCGCCAGCTTCTCCAGCGACGCCGCCAGTTCCACGTCCATCCGTTCCGGAGACATCGTCCGGCTGGCGCCCGCCAGACCGACGGCACGAAGCCCCTCGTACTTGCGGAGTTGCTCGGCTGTTGGGGGGGCGATGAACATCACCGTTCGCAGGCCCGCGCGGGTCAGGGCCTCCATCACGTCGGTGGAGCCGGTGAAGTCGTCGCCATAGTAACTCAGCAGCAAGTCGTTGGACCCGCTCATAAATGTTCCCTTCCGTCGCTCATTGCCTCGATGGGCCGAATCTTGCCAGCGTCTGCCGCAGCTCCGGGTGGTCCGCGGCGTACTCTTCTAGTGGGATGCTTGCCACGGCTGCCTCCCATGCCTGACGCAGCCCCCGCACGCCCGCGGCCGGTCCACCGGGATGGCCGAGGATTCCCCCGCCGGCGATATACAGCACATCCACCGTCCGGGTGCGGCGGTAGGTCTCCGGCGCCTGTCCGCCCCACTGGCCCGAACCCAGCACGGGCATGGGGCGGGGCATGTCGAACAGGGGCGCCAGGCAAGCCTGAATCGAGGCGACCACCGAGTCGTCGTCTTCCCAGAACTTGTTGGCGATTCCATTGACGTGCAGGTGGTCCGCGCCGGCGAGGCGCCAGAGTTTCTGGTAGGGGGCGAACTCCACTCCCAGCATCGGGTGTCTGTTCCACATGCCCCAACCGTTGCGGTGGCCGTGAATAGCCAGTCCGCATCGGCGGCGCAGGGCGGTCAGACCCACGAAACCGATGCTGTTGAGGCTCACCATCACGCAGTTGCCGCCGGCCTTGGCGACGGATTCCTGATGCCGCAGCATCGCCTCCAGCTCGTCGGTGATGTTGCAGGCGTACATCGCCTTCCTGCCCGTCCGCTGGGCCACCTCGTCGATGGCAGCCAGGACACATGCCACCCGTCGCGCCAGCGGCGAGTGCGGCGGATTGGCCATCACCTCGTCATCCTTGATGAAATCGATGCCCGCTTCGGCCAGTTGCCTGGCCAACTCGCCGGTCTGCTCCGGTGTCAGGCCGAGGTTGGGCTTGATGATCGTCCCGATCAGCGGCCGGCCATGCGCGCCCGTCAGGTTCCGCGTGCCCTCGATGCCGAATCGCGGGCCGGGATAGGCGCTGGCAAAGGCGCAGGGAAGTTCCAGGTCCGTCAAGCGAAGCCCGGAAACCTCCGTCATCTCGTAGAAGTTACCCCGGACCATCGCCAGCAGGGTCGGAATGTTGGTTCCCACGTTCTCCAGCGGCCAGGAGATCACCACCTCAGCCCGTGTGTATCGCAGGGGACCGGCGGCTCCCGCTCGGCCGCGCGAACCGGGCAGGCTTGGCGAATCCGCCTGCCCCAGCGCCTGGACGCTCTCCACCCTCGCGCCGAAACGTTCTCGCAAGGCCTCCGACTCTCCCGGTACCGAGACAAACGTGCCAGTGGACATCCGCGCCAATGCCTCCGCCGCCTCTGCCGGCGACAGGGGCGTCTCGATGAGGTATTTGGCCACGATGCGATCGGTGGGGTTGGTCACTCTTTCACCACGGCGTCTAGCCGGAGGATGCCCTCGGGCGGCAGGTCCAACTTCAATCGGCCATCGGCGGCATCCATCGGCTCGCCCTTATCGCGGCGGAACTCCTCCGGCTTGGACATCGCAAGCTCCACGTTCAAGGGGGCCATCGTCGCCACACGGACATTGGAGCCCCCGGGCATTCGTATCACGACGTTCTGTCGGGCCGCCGTGAAGTTGCCCACCAGCAAGCGACACCGTTTTCCGTCGGCCAGAGCCAAGCCTTCCACTTTCAGGGGATCGCTGGACTGCACCGCGGCGGCCGATCCACGTGCGAATCCGCCAACGTCGGCCAGGACGTGATAGAGCGGGAACACCCCGCCGGGAATCGAGGGGAATCTGTCGGAAAGGAGGCAGCCTTCCTCCAGTTCCATCACCCCGCACCAACCGGTAGTTTCGTAATACGTCACGCTGTCGGCGCCGGCTGCGGTAAGATACCGGATGCTGCCCAGCGTCCAGGCGGCCGCAAAAAGCGTCGGTTGGCGCGGGTCCACCTGGGAGGGCAATTGGCCCGGGGGAGTCGGCTCTTCCGGCCCGGTTGCGTTGGGATTAAAGCGAGGCCGCAGCGTCACGGGCGTCACCAGGATGGGTCTTCCGACGGCAAACTGCCTGGCGCTTTCCACCGTATATGCCTGGGCCGGCAAGGTCTCCGTCAACGAGGCGTTGTCGAAGGCGTGTACCTGCGGGTTGAGGGAGTAGCAGATTGCCTCGCATACCTCGACGGGTGGCCGGTTGCGGTTCAGTTCCGCAAAATAGGCATTGGTCCCCGATACGATCCTTCCCAGGCAACCGCCCATCCGCAGTATCTCCGTGGCAAGCCCGATCCATCTGCGGCTGGCGGTCTTCTCCTTGGCGTGGAAAATCAGCCAATCCGCCACCGGCGGTCTGAGCCTCTTGCATTCCGCCGTCAGAGCGGTCAACTCCGCCTCCGCGTCATCGGCCAGCGTGATGGCGGCCTGGAGCGACACGCCCAGCCGCTGCGCCTGCATGGCGGCCTGTTCCAGCCGCTGCCGCCAGCCCGTCTGGCCCAGCGGCAGGTCCACGCGGAGATGGTCCAGCTTTAGCGCCCTTAGCCTTTCGATCTGGCGGTCGCCCAGCGGTCGGCCGTGACTGGCAACGGCCAGACCGATCTTCGGTAGCGGACAGAGCGCCGCCAAGTCCACCGTCAGAGTCACAGGAGCAGGTCGGGGGGTGTGTGTTGTCGGTCCCGCGGCAGGCGCTACCACGCTGGCCATGTTCAGCCGCAGCGCAACGCTTTGGCGAATCCGTGCCCCCTTGGCTACCTCCACGGGGAAGGGCATCTCCAAAGGCGTGCAGTACGTCTTGTAGGAGGCGTCCGTCCAGTTGCGCTGGTCTTCCATCGCGAAGAGGTCGCCGTCGAATGTCACACCGGCCTCAATCCCAGGCAGGACTGGATGCGATATTCCCCGCATCTCTTTGAACGGTTGGTGTGGCGAAATCCACCGGGGGAAACAACTTTCGAATACCGTTCCGTCCGCTTTGCGCACCGTACAGGGCTTTCCGGCACAGGGTTCTATGGGGTGCAGTACGCAAAACCCGATGCGGTTGCGGAGGAAGTTCGAGCGGGCCAATCCATCAAATTCATAGACCACCGAGCCGTCCGGCGTACCGGTCAACCGGCCCTTCCAGAGGAAATCAATCTCTCCTTCCTTGCATTCCACGTCGAAGGAGACATCGAAGGAGTCATTGCCTTGTGTAATGGCAAGGTTGCACACCTGGGGCCTGACCGTGCCCCAGTTGCGATCCCGAACGGCCGCGTAGATGCCCCGCAGGACCTCCTGCGATCCCAGGCGGACGTATCGAAGAAACGCCTCGCCAGGCTCGAAGACCATTTCCAGCGGTCCGGCCCGCAACTCTATGGCCGAGCAGGGGGCTTCCTTGCCTTCCGACGCCGAGGCCTTTGCCGATGGCTTGCCCATGTGACCTCCGGAGACGCCCTGGTTTCCTAGAAGCGGCAACGCAAGCGTAAATCATACCGCCGCCGGTTTGCCAGTCCAGCGCTGCCGGCCGGCGTTGCGGAAGGGATGGGCTTCATGCCCGCCGTGGGCTTGTTCACCCGCGGGACCATGACGCTGCCGGCATAGGCCGACACGGGTAGTCGCGCATGTTGAGCAAGCTGCAAACGCGGAATGGTAGGGACAGGCCCTGGGCAGCAAAGCGGTTTCAGAACCTGTAGCAGTCTCTGCTACTTCCCAACAGGGCTGTGGTTCTCGGCGGCCGCGCGGAAACCAGTGGCAAAGTCCGCATTCTCAGGCCGTGCCAGTTCGGCTGCGAATTCTTTGGCGGTCAGCGTCTTGGGCATGTTCATGTTGCTGTCGCTGAACAGCACGCAACGTATGCCACGTTTGTGGGGGCTGAGGTCACAGACCACCAGGCGATGGTCCTTCTCTCCCCATGCCAAGGGATAGTAGAAGTAGTCAATCGTCGGCGGTTCACTACAGGTGGACGGGCAGGTCAGCGCGCCTTGCTCGATCAGCCCCTCCGAGACAAGAACCTGCAAATTCTCCGGTGGCTGGTTGTGGGTCTTGGAGTATATCTGGATGGACGTTTCCAAGCCCCGAAGGTTGCTGCGGCACATGGCGTCACTTACCGAATCCATCGACTTGGCGAAACCCTGTTGTACGACAATGGACCATGCCGGCAGAAAGACCACCACGCCCACGAGAACGCCAAGCCACCAGGCCCGTCTGTGTTTTCCGTCGCGGCCTTGAGCGGCAACCGTGCGGAAAACCGTCCCGAGAAGCCACGGCCCGAACAGCATGCCCACCTCGGGAATCATCGTAACGGTCGCAAGCGCGACCATCAGGAAGGCCGGCCAGGCAGAAACCTTGGGCAAGGCTGGCGGCGAGGATGGCGGAAGCGGCGGCGGTTGTGACGGATTCATGGGCCCATCCCTCAGAGGCTCTATGCACATAGAATAGATAGCACGGCGCCGGGCGTCGCGCCAATGGGCTTGTGGCCGCGACGGCTTGGCGGTAGCTTCTATCGGCGGGAGGTTGGATATGACAAGTGCATCTCCTCGCAATTGGCTGCGTGTGGGGCTGTCAGCCGGTGTTTGTATCGCCAGCACCCTTGCTGGTGGCCTGGCCGGGGTACTGGCGACGGCCTTATACCGCTGGGAGCCTGACCAGCAGGCTATCGCAACGGGCGGCTGCCTCGGTTCCGCAGCCGGGTTTATCGTGGGCGTGTTATGGTGCTGGGCCATGTGGAAGTGGACCGTTAGATTCGCCGGCAACGCGGAGGTCCGTGCCCTGTTGCGGGTGCGCGGTCTATTGGCCGGGCTGGTGGCGGGCGCGGTTGCTGCGATCGGCCTGCACCTGGGACTGATGGCGGCAACGCATGAATGGCTTTGGCCGATGCTGCTGGGCGGGCAGGCGTTTGGCATTCCTGCCGGCGTGTTTGTCGGAGTACTCGGCGGTTCGGCGTGGGCGGCCAGCGTGACGAATAGAATAGAGGAGATATCGTGAGCCAAGGCGAGCAAACGAATACACAACGGCCGATCATTTCCCAACGGCATTTTGTCGTAATGATGGTCCTGGTTTGCCTGGCTGGCGCGGCGACGGGGTGGTTTTTCGGATTGCTGTCGGAATCGCTGTCACGATTGTGGGTTGGTGATCCCCCAAACCACCATCATGCGGACCCGTTCATCATTAATGTCGCCGGGATCACCATTAGTGTTGGTGGCGCCTTGGGCGCCGTTTTGGGGCTGTTGGCCGCTGTGGTCTGGAACCTGCGAATGACTCGCAGAGCATTGAGGACCATCCGTGCCGGCGGCAAGCTTGGAAGCCTGGTGGGACGGGGCGTGCTCTGGGGGCTTATCGTGGGCACGGGTTGCTCGCTGGCGGTGCACGCCGGGCTGATGATCGTCTCTGGCAAGCCCTACTCCGAAGCCATAGTCGTCGGCGTGCCGTTCGGCGTGTGCGTAGGTGCTATGGTGGGCTACTTCTCCGGGCTTCTCTGCTACCGAGCGGCCCGTAAGACCGCGGAGGTCTACAAGGCGTGAGTTGGCGGCGTCGATGGCAAACGCTACGGATGTTTCGGCCGCTCATCGGCCGTGTTCCGGCCAGCCACATGCTGTACCTTTGGCGACAGTTGCGGTTCGAGAAACCCCACCGCTTCGCGGGCCAAGTCCGCATCAACACAGGCTTTCCCCCTTGGCCCTCGCAGGCATTAGATCGGTTTTGCGCGGCCGTGGCGGCACGCCGGCGGGTGCCCTACTCCGCATACCTGGCCGTCACAAGCGAGTGCCCTTACTCGTGCCGTCATTGCAGTTATGCCGGCCGATCCACGGCAACAATGGGACATGAGGCACTGTTGGATGTGGTTGGGCAGATCAAAGCCTTGGGCGCCAGCACACTAGGCTTCACCGGGGGAGAACCGCTGCTGCGCGAGGACCTGGAGGACCTTATCGCTGCGGCCAGGCCGGAGATGGCGACTATCGTGTTTACCACGGGCGCCACACTGGACGCGAGGCGAGCCGAACGCCTCGCCGCGGCGGGCGTTACTTGTGTGACGATTGGCCTGGAGTCGGCTGACCCGGCTGAACATGACCGCGTGCGCGGGGTGGCTGGCTCGTTCGCACAGGCCCAGGCGGGGGGGGAGGCATGTCGGACAGCCGGGGTCTATCTGGCCGTCTCGACAGTTGGTTTCCGCCAGAAGATTGTTAGCGGCGACTTGGAGCGCATATACGAACTGGCGGGCGCGTGGGGCGCCGGCGAGCTGCGCGTCTTGACGCCGATCGCTACAGGCGGAATCGCCGGCAGTGGCGAGTCCATGCTTACGGACACCGAGCGGCGGGCCTTGGTTGATTTCCACATCCGCCGCAACAGCGAACACACCGGACCGGCTGTGGCAAGCTTCGCCCGGCTGGAGTCGGACGACCTGTTTGGCTGCGGGGCGGGCTACCACCACTTGTTCATCGACGCCACTGGGGAGGTATGCCCGTGCGACCTGACGCCGTTGAGCTTCGGTAACGCGACGGTGGAGCCGCTGGCAGACATCTGGGCGCGGATGGGCAAGTGTTTCGACCTGCCGCGTCGTGGCTGCCTGATGGGCCGTCTGGCCGGGCTGATCGACGCAGGCGAGCCTCTGCCCCTGCCGCGTGAGCGAAGCGAGCAAATCACCCCGCCTCGTGTGATCAACGAGCCGTTGCCGGAAGGCTATCGGCGGCTGATGAGAACGTAACTGCCCCAAGGGCGCGATACGTTCCCAGGTTGCCCCCGCTAGGCTCTTGACTACACACCGAAGACCATCACGTCCACGGCAGCGGACACGGCCAGGATCAGGCATTCGCCGTAGACGGCGCCAATGGCGTGTCGCTCGCTCTGAAAGGTCGAGGCGACCGCCAGACCCGTTGCCATTGCCGCCCCGGCCAGGTAGATCCAGCGGCAGCCCAGCAGGAACGGCCAGATCAGCAAGACGCACGGCGCCACCAGCATGACATTGGCCACGAGTCGCCAGCGGCGCGGGTGACGATGCACCAATCCGTCCGCCGCGGCCACACGGTCGCCTGGGATGTCGCGGATATCCTTGAGCAATTCGTAGGCGAACGCCGTTGGAAACAACCAGGCCGGGAACACCGCCAGCGACCAGGCCCTCGGCCCGGCCGCCCCGTCGGCCTGGGCCAGCGCCAGCGGGTAGATGCTGGTCATCATCGCTGCAACCAGTAGCGGTTTGGCCCAACCCAGCCGCTTGGAGAATGCGTTGTAGAGCAGCAGACCCACCGCCACCGCCGTCAGTGCTGGCAGAAACGGCCATCGCTCGGTCGCTAGGGCCAAGCCCGCCACCGTAAGCGCGCCGCCCCAGACTCCGGCCAACTTGCGAGATACCTTTCCGGCGGCAATCGGCCGGTGGGGGGCATTGACGCGGTCCGATGCCAAGTCGAACAAGTCGTTGAGAACGTAAGCGGCGGAGATCACCAGCATCGTCGCAGCCGCGGAAAGCCCATCGGCCAGCCAGTGCCCTGCCATGTTTCCACCGCGTGCATAGTACACCGTCAACAGATACGCCATCGACATCGGCACGGCATAGTAGGGACGGCACAGCCGCAACAGGTCCACGATCATGGCTTGGCCCCGATCACCACCAGCCAGCGATGAGTAAAGCTAACCTCTCGATTAATAAACCGCTCGTCGAGTAGCTCGGCGAAGCGGTCGAAAACGGCCTGGCGGTCTTCTGTATCGCAGGCGAATTCAAATCCGGCCGCGGCGCCGGTGGCGGTGAGACGCTCGATGGCCGAGCGGCCGTCGGGAACATGGTAGGTCCTTGCCCCATCCGCCTGCCACCGAACGCCCAATCCATGGATACGGCACAGCACCGCCAGCATCCACGCACCGGGCAGGAAGCGAAGGTTCATGGCATGCTTCAAGGCGCCCGGTCGCTCGGCGAAGGTCTTCAGCGATGCCCAAAGCACACCGGCCAGGGAGAACAGCGTATTGTCAATGATGCCTACTCGCCCGCCGGACCGCAGGACACGGGCGATTTGCCGCACCACGGGGGCGGGATGGGTGTAGCCCAAGCCCCAACCACAGGTGACCACGTCCGCGCTTTGGGGGGGAAGTCGACGAAGAAAGTCCAGCGCGTCGGCCTGGACAAAGTCGCAATTTCCCCCGTGGTTCCGCCGGGCGACGCCGATCATCCCAGCCGATGCGTCGACGCCGACAGGCCTTGTGCCCGTGCGCCGCGCAAGCTCGGCCGCAATGAACCCCGTTCCACAAGTCAGGTCGATGCAAACTGCCCTAGCTGGCGGCGCGAGCCGGTCGAGCATCGTCATCGACAGATCGCGCATGTGCTGCGTCCAGACGTCGTCGTAGCCCGCAGCGATGCGATCGTAGCTGGCCGAAACCAGTTTCAGCGTCCGATCACCCTGGCGCAGCAGCACGGCCACTCGCCAGGCCAGTGACAGCCAATGCCTGTGGGGACGGTCGATGCCGTTGAGCGTCATATACGGGATTATCCGCAAAACCACTGATCGATGCACCGATAAACGCCGAAAGCCTTGTGCGGGTACGGGATAACGACGGGCCCCGGCGGAGCGGTCCGTCGGGCCGTGGCCGGGAGGGCCAAGGTCAGAGAGCGTTTCGCAAGGATACGCTCACTGGAGCAAGTGTTCCTGGGGTCGAAACTATCTCTGTTTTCAACCTGTCTGCGGCACTGGCTTGGCTGGACACGGGGGGCCTAGAGCATTTCACGCTCGGACGTATCCCTTGCCGATAGAGTAGGCATGGAAACCTACTCGATGGACCTGAGGGAACGGGTCGTACGGGCTTACGACGAAGGACTAGGGACGCAAGAGGAGATCGCCCGCCTGTTCAAGGTCAGCGTGCCTTGGATGAAGAAGTTGCTGCGACAACGGCGGCAAACCGGCAGTCTTGCCCCTCGACCACACGGCGGCGGTTGGACGCCCAAGTTCTCCGGGCGAACGCTG
>Ga0315273_10008733_pt1 | contig 12810 bp, 12 predicted proteins | sample YL17G02_0_MG_FD_205753 | JGI IMG/M metagenome (GOLD analysis project Ga0315273, IMG submission 205753) | Sediment microbial communities from Yellowstone Lake, YNP, Wyoming, USA - YL17G02_0 | ecosystem: Environmental > Aquatic > Freshwater > Lake > Sediment | place: USA: Wyoming | collected...
GCGGCTCTGCAATCCCCCCTGGCAGGATTCGAATGGCTAGGTCTCCGCTCCGCGGAGACCGCCATGGCGGCCCTGCGGGCCTAGCCACCTGCGATACAGGTCCGGAGGCCTGCGCCCTATCCACTTGGCCACAGGGGCACGTTCAGACCCTAAGATCACTACTCCGTGCGGCTATGCAATCGCCCCTGGCAGGATTCGAATGACAGAGCAGATGGTACCCCTGGCAGGATTCGAACCTGCGATACAGGCTCCGGAGGCCTGCGCCTTATCCACTTGGCCACAGGGGCACACTCAGATTATACGGGCGCTGCCCAACTCGGTCAACCGCACCCCGCGTCGCCCTGCGCGAGGCGCGCCCCGGATGAAACCCTCACGCCACCAGCCCTGTGCTGTCCGAGTCCGTCCGCCCCGCCACCAGAGCGGCGTCGATCATCGCGTAGATCCACAGCACGGCCAGCAAGATCGTGACCAGAAGTGTGCTCCCCGAGGAAAGCGCGGAGCCGATCGTGCTCGTGCTCAGGCCTTGCCCATACCCCAACAACCCACCGACGGGTCCCGCGGCCATCTCCCTCAGCACCGCCAGCAGCTCCAGCGCCAACAGGAGGATGGACGCCAGCAGCATCGCCAGTCCCTTCATCAGCTCCCCGTTGTAGAGCTGCCCCAGCCCTGGACCGAAGAAAGAGAGCATCGCCGCCACCCCGGGGCTCTTCTTTTCCTGCGGCTTCACCTTCCCCTCGAGGATCGCCTGGGACATCTCGATCGTCTGCTGCCGCGCCGCGCGTTGCAGCGCCGCCCGCGCAATCTTGTCCTCCAGCACCGGGCGATCCGGGTGCAACTCCCTGGCCCGCTTGAACGAGGCCATCGCCTCCGCGCCTCGCCTCAGGTCGAGCAGCAAGTCCCCCCTCAGCTCGTGAGCCTCGCTAGAGGTATCGTCGAGGTTGATCGCCTCCTGCACCAGCTTCAGCGCCTGCTCCCGCTGGTTCCGCGCACGCGCCAGCGTCGCGCGCCCCAAAGCCTCGCGCACCTTCGCTTCGATCTCGAGCCTGGTTGGCTCACCCGGGTTGCTCATACCTGGGCTTCCGATAGCTCCCTGCGAGGCGCATCGCTCCACAGCCGTTCCAGGTTGTAGAACTCCCTCTCCTCGGCCGCGAAGACGTGCACCACGATATCGCCGTAGTCCAGCAGCACCCAGCTCCCCTCCCGGTAGCCCTCGACCCCAGATGCGCGCACCCCATGCTTCTCTAGTTCCTCCGCCACCGAGTCGGCGAGGCCGCGGATGTGGACGCTCGACGTCCCCTGGCAGATCACGAAGTAATCGGTGATCACGGTCAGCTTGCGCATGTCCAGCACCACCGGCTCCACCGCCCGGTGGTCCAGCAGCGCCTCCTCGGCGATGGCGACCTTCTCCTCCGTCGTCATCGAGCTGGTTCCGACCGCCGGCCTACGGCCATGCTGCTTCATGGGCCCTGGTCTGCCTTGGTAAGATAGTCGCGCCCGACGATCACCGTCACATCCGCCGGGTTATCGCCCTCCGGCTGCACCGATATCACCCCCAGCCCGAGCCACTCGGCCACCCGCTCGGCCCGCCGCGCTCCCCCTCGGCGGCTCACGACCAGCGTGGTATCACTCTTCTGCTCGGAGTTGGTTGTCTCCGTGATGTCGCAGCCCACCTCTTCCAGCCTGGACGCCACCTTTGCCCCCAGCCCGCTGACGGTCGTGCCATTCAACACCTGCACGCTCAGCCCCTGGCCTCTCAGCACCCGGTCCACAGTCTGCCGCACCTGGTCCGCGTCGAGCTCGATCATGCTCTGCCCGTGGATCATCTTCGGTACGCCCGGGAGCGATTCGGCGCGAATCCCATCCGGCCCCGCCTGCTCCATCAGCTTCTTCAGGGTAAGGATCTCCTTCGATGTCAGGTCGGTGCTGACGGTCTCCAGAAACGCCTGTGACAACTGCGGCAAGCGAGTCACATTGCTCGGATGCGAAAGCTGCGTGATGACGGCCCGGAGAAAATGCCGCTGCCGCTCCATCCGCCCGATATCCCCGGTGGCATCATGTCGGAACCGCACATACCCCATCGCCTGCATGCCGTCCAGGTGCTGCATCCCCGGCTGAAGGTCGATATTCAGGTTTCCGCGGCGATCGTGGTAGTTCATCCGCTTCTCGACGTCGATGTCCACCCCCCCGATCGCGTCCACCAGCTTCACGATGCCCGGCACGTTGATCTCGATATACTTGTCGATCGGCATCCCGACCAACAGCTCGACCGTCTGGATCGTCAGCGGCATTCCGCCAAACACGTGCGAGGAGTTGATCCTGTGAACGCCGCGGCCCGGGATCTCGACCCGGCTGTCGCGCGGGACCGAAAGCGCCGATATCTCGCCCGTCTTTGGGCTGACGACCATCACGATGATGGTGTCGGCTAAGCCTTTGTCCGACGAGTTATCACACCCCACCACGAGGATAGTGACGCGGTCCATGCCGCCGAAGACCGGGTTCAGCATCTGGCTGAACCAGCCGCCACCAGCGCCGGAGGAACCCGACGACACCACGCCCAGGATCGTCCCACAGAGGAAAGTGCAGATCCCGGCGGCCGCCCAGATCAGCCACCACCATCTGAAGCTAACTCGCCCGGCCGGCGCAGGCGCTCTCTCACTCGTCATTGCCGAAGGCACAGCCGTCTCTTACCTCACCGCGTCCATGATACCGTCACCTCGACCTGGCGCGCAAGCCAGCGCCCCCCTACTCAGTGCGATAGAGCCCGCGTTCTTGAATATACCCCACCACCGCCTCCGCTGTCAGATACCGCAGCGGCTTGCCCGCAGCGACTCGCTCCCGCAGTTCCGTAGACGATATGTCCACTCTCGGCATGTCGAGCAGGTGCGTCCGCGCTAGCATCTCCGGGCTCAACGCCGCCCGCAGGCATCCCGGATCATAGCCCGGCCGCGTCACCGCCACCAGTTCGCACCTCCGCACCAGCTCCTCCGGCTCATGCCACGTTCGCAGCTCCAGCACCGCATCGACGCCGGTGATGAGATAGAGCTTCGTCTCCGTCCCGAATCGCTCGTCGAACGCCCGCACCGTATCGACGGAATAGGAGGGGCCCGACCGATCGATCTCGACCCGCGACGTTTCGAAATAAGGGTTCGAGGCCGTCGCCAGCACCACCATTTCGTACCGCTGTTCCGCCGAAGTGACCGCGTACCCCTTCTTATGGGGAGGATGGCCATTCGGGACGAAGATCACTCGTTCCATCCCGAAGCGCACCCGCGCCTCTTCCGCAGCCACCAGGTGACCATAGTGGATCGGGTCGAACGTCCCTCCCATTATCCCGATTGCCCGCGCCATACTCCCCTTCATCTGTGGCTTGCGCCCAAAGACGGCCTACGCCCGCACTTGCCCTTCCCCGTAGATCACGTACTTGTAGCTCGTCAGCTCCCGCAGCCCCATCGGACCGCGGGCATGCAGCTTCTGGTTGCTGATGCCGATCTCCGCGCCCAGGCCGAACTGCCCGCCATCCGTGAACCGCGTTGACGCATTCACGTAGACCGCCGCCGAGTCGATCTCCTGGGTGAACTTCCTCGCGCTCGCCAGGTCTTCGGTGATGATCGCGTCCGAGTTGCGCGTGCTGTAGCGCTTGATGTGCGCGATCGCCTCCTCCAGACTATCCACCACTTTCACCGACAGGATCAGCGCCAGATACTCGGTTGCCCAGTCCTCCTCGGTCGCCGGCTTTGCCCCCGCCAGGTGCTTGATCGACCGCTCGCAGGCGCGAAGCTCCACTCCCATCTCGGTCAGATGCTTGCCGATAGGCGGCAGCAGCTTCGCCGCGCAGTCCTTGTGCACCAGCAGCGTTTCTGCCGCGTTGCACACGCCCGGCCGCTGGCACTTCGCGTTGACCACGATCGGTTCGGCCTTCGCCGGATCGGCGGAAGCATCCAGGTAGACGTGACAGAGCCCCTCTCCGGTCTCGATCACCGGCACTCTGGACTCCCGCTTCACCCGCTGAATCAACTCGTGGCCGCCTCGTGGAATGAGCACATCGACGTACTGGTCCATCCGCATCAGCTCCGCCGCCGCCTCGCGGTCCGTACTCTCGATGATGCTGATCGCGCCCTCCGGCAGCCCGGCCGGCACGGCCACGTGGTTCAGCAGATTCGCCAGCGCGACGTTGGAGTTGATCGCATCCGAGCCCCCGCGCAGGATGGTCGCGTTGCCCGACTTAAGGCACAGCCCGGCCGCGTCCACCGTCACGTTCGGCCGCGACTCGTAGATAATCCCGATCACGCCCAGCGGAATGCGCACCTTCGAGACTTCGAGCCCATTCGGCAGCCGCCAGCCCTCGATGATCTCCCCCACCGGATCATGCAGCTTCGCCAGATCGCGCAGCCCCTCCGCCATCTCCTTCACCCGCCCCTCGTTCAGCATCAGTCGATCGATGGGAGCGGCCGACAGGTTGCGCTCCTGCGCGTTCTTCACGTCCTTGGCGTTTGCCGCCAGTATCTCATCCTGGCCCGCCTCCAGCGCCTCCGCCATCAGCAGCAGCAGCCGATCCTTCTCCGCCCGCGACATCGCGCTCAGCCGTCCCGCGGCCTCTCGCGCTCGCTTCGCCTTCTCGGTGACTTCCTGAATCGCTCCGGCTGCCATGACTCCTCCTCACTCCACGAAATCGAGCCTCACCGACCCGATCTCCACCTTATCCCCATCCTCCGCGCCCAGCGCCCGCAGCTTCCGAATCACCCCCATCCGGTCGAGCTGCCGATGAAGATACCTCACCGCGTCCTCGTTGTCGAGATCGGTCATGATTACCAGCCGCTCCACCTTCTCGCCGCTTACCGCGAACAGCCCGGGCTCGACCTGTTCCACCCTCAGCGCCGGCCTGCGCGGGGCCACCGCCTCGGCCGGTTCCACCTCCGGGATCGGCGCCGGCAGCGCCCCTAGCAGCGTCGAAGCCTCCCCGACCAACCTCCGCAAACCCTCTCCCGTCAACGCCGAGATGCGAAACACCCGGTAGCCCTCGGACTCCAGCGCCGACTCGACCCGCGTCACCTCGTCCTCATCGGGTCTGAGGTCGATCTTGTTGAGCGCCACCAACTGCGGCCGCGTCGCCAGGTCACTGTCGTGCATCACCAGTTCATGGTTGATGACGCGGAAATCCTGGAGCGGATCTCTGTCCTGAGCCATGATATCGATCACGTGGATAAGCACTCGCGTCCGTTCGACATGCCGCAGGAACTGGTGGCCCCGCCCCGCTCCCTCGTGCGCCCCTTCGACCAGGCCGGGCATATCCGCGATGACGAAGCTGACCCCTTCTTCGATCTTCACCACACCCAGGTTCGGGACCAGCGTGGTGAAGGGATAGTCGGCGATCTTGGGCCGCGCCGCCGAAACGTGCGCGATCAGGCTGGACTTCCCCACGTTCGGCAGGCCGATAACCCCCACATCGGCCAGCAGCTTCAGCTCCAGGCGCACCTTCAGCTTCTGGCCCGGCTCGCCCTTCTCGGCAAACCTTGGGGTGCGACGGGTCGGGGTCGCGTAATGGGCATTGCCTCGCCCACCTCTGCCGCCGCTGGCAAGCGTCACCTGCTGGCCAGGCTTCACCAGATCTGCGAGTGTCTCGCCGGTGGCGGAGTTGCGGATCACGGTGCCGATGGGCAGGCGGATCTCGATATCGGCGCCGTTCTTCCCATGCCGGAGGTTGGCGCCGCCGCGGCCGCCATCGTCGGCGGCGAAGCGGTGCCGATAGGTGAGATCGATCAGTGTGCGCAGGTGCGCGTCGGCCACCGCGATGACGCTCCCTCCCCGTCCGCCATCGCCCCCGTCCGGGCCGCCGCGAGGAACGTGCTTCTCATGACGAAGGCTGACGACACCATCACCGCCGTCGCCAGCCTTTACTTCAATTTCGGCTTCGTCCAGGAACACGATAGCACTTCGGCCATCAGGCCCTGAGGCCCGCCTGGCCAGGCCTAGCTTGCGACCGGAACCACGTGCGCCTGGCGGCGGCCGCTCGGCTCGCCGGTGAACTGGATCACACCCTCGATCTTGGCGAAGAGCGTGTCATCGCGGCCGATGCCGACGTTCTTGCCCGCCTTGATCGGAGTGCCCCGCTGGCGAACGATAATGCTGCCCGCGGACACCAGTGTGCCTGCGTAAACCTTCACGCCCAAGCGCTTGGCCTTGCTGTCTCGGCCATTGCGTGAGCTTCCCATTCCCTTCTTGTGCGCCATTTCGGCCTCCTCCAGCCCACTGCGAAACCGGCCCGTCGTGTTTGCTACTCGCCGGCTCCCACCAGAATCTGCTCGACCTTTAGCTGCGTGTAGGCCTGTCGATGGCCCAGACTGCGCTTTTGGCCGCTTTTCGACTTGTAGGTGAAAACGTCGATCTTGCGATCGCGCCCGTGCGAAACCACCCGGCAGACGACCTTCGCCCCCTCGATCCAGGGCGTGCCCACCTGCACCTTGCCGTCCTGCTCCACCAGGGCCACCCGGTCGATCTCGACCGTCCCGCCCTTCTCGACAGTCAGCTTCTCGACCTGCACCATCTCATCGGGCTCGACCCGATATTGCTTTCCGCCAGTCTCAATCACTGCATACATAGCCATATCTCTCCGGAAGGCCCATGGTATCAAAATGCCGTTCGTGTGTCAAACGGTCCCCTGTGCGCGCGATCCGGGCCGGCAGCGCTTACTCCCTCACCTTCAGCACCGCCGCGCCGCTGATCTCATCATGCTTCAGCCGTCGCAGCGCCTCGTTCGCCTCTGAGAGAGGGAAGGCCTGCGTGTGCGCCCGCAGCGGCATCTCCGCCGCCAGCCGCAGCAGCTCTCGCCCATCCTCCCGCGTATTCGCGGTCACGCTCCGCAGTGTCCGCTCCCGGAAGAGATGCTGGTCGTAGTTCAGCGAAGGGATATCGGTGAGATAGATGCCCGCGATCGCGCACGTGCCGCCCTTGTCCAGCGCCTCCATGATTGGTGGCACGAGATGCCCCACCGGAGCGAACAGAATCGCCGCGTTCAGCTTCACCGGCGGCCGCTCCCCATCGCTGCCCACCCACGTCGCGCCCATCTCCCGCGCCAGCCTCTGATGCCTCTGATCGCGACTCGACACGTATACCTCGCAGCCCCAGTACTGCGCGATTTGGATCACGATGTGCGCCGACGCGCCAAACCCGTGGAGTCCCAGCCGCTCGCCCGGCCTCACCTCACTCCGTTTCAGCGCTCGGTAGCCGATGATCCCCGCGCACAACAACGGCGCCAGGGTCATATCATCGACCTCCCTGGGAAGCGCGTAGGCGAACGCTTCGTGCGCCACCGCGTACTCCGCGTAGCCGCCGTCAACATCGTAGCCCGTAAACACCGGCGCGTCGCACAGATTCTCGCTCCCTCGGCGGCAATAGGCGCATGTGCCATCGCTCTGGTGCAGCCACGCCACCCCCACCCGGTCGCCAACCGAGAACCGGCGCGCCCCAGGCCCCAGCTTCTCGATCCGGCCCACCACCTCGTGCCCCGGAATGACAGGCTGCTTGTGCAGCGCCAGCTCTCCCTCGACGATGTGCAGATCCGTCCGACACACCCCGCATACGTTGACGCGCACCAGTACCTGCTCCGGCCCCGGCGCCGGGGTCGGAACCTCCCGCACCACCAGCGGACCCGTTTCCACCGGCCCCGGCTTCTCTAGCACCATCGCCCTCATCCCGTCCCTCCGCGCTCCGGCCGGTGAACCCTACCCCTCCAGCAATCTCCGCGCGCCCTCGCCCAACTGATCTGCTATGTACTCCACGAGCTGCCGGCCCAGCTCCGGCGTGGCTTCGAGCGCCTCCTTCGAGCACCACAGGAACTGCCCTGTGTCCGGGTCGGGACAGCGATCCATCTTCACCAGGTCGGGGTACAGCCCCCAGAAGATCGAGGTCTCCCACTTCCCCGCGTGATCGCCCCCCACCACCACATCGCCGGACAGCTCGGGCTCGTGGAGCGCCCAGATCTTCACCTGGCTCTCCCCCATGTACTGGCGCGCGGCGTTCTTCACCGCCTGCACCTGCACCTCGGGGTAGTGCCCGGTCAGCGCCACGATCACCTTGAAGCCCGCGAATTCGACTTCCCTGAACATCGAGACCAACAGGCTCATCAGCAGCCCCTCGTTGATATAGACGCTTCCCGGTGGCTGCTTCCCCGTCGGCCGCCCGTCGTTCAGTCCCTGCCGGTAGATCTCCGCCCACCAGCCGTGCGTCCCCCAGTGCAGCGGCGGCAGCACCACTCCTCCATGCTTTTGAGCCGCCCGCACGCATAGCCCCTGCGCCTTCATCGCGTCCTGCCCGAATGGCAGATGCGATCCGTGCCGTTCCAGCGTCCCCAGCGGCATATAGCACACCGGGCACTCCGTGATCGCCTCCGCAAACTCCTTCGGGAACATCCGGTCCCAGCAGACCTCACGCCCGGTCTCAGCCATTGTTCAGCCTTTCCCCGCGCCGTAATGGGAAGGGCAGGAGATCCACTCCTGCCCGCACCCTTCGTCTTTCGCCATCAGTCTAACAGACCGCCTCAGGCGCCCTGCCGCGCGTCTACCTTCGCCCGCCGATCGTCCTCGCGCCCCGCCTGAGCAGCCCTCGCCGCGGCGGCGCTGCCGGCTCCGCGGCCGGCGGAGGGGTCGGCTCTACCCGCGCCGGAGCCTCTGGCACGGTCGCCGCCACTGTCTTGCTGCGCGCCCCGCGCCTGAGCAGACTGGTGCGCCTCGCTGGAGTAGGTTGCTCGCTCGCGGCATCTTGGCTCGCCGCCGCTGGAGGCTCGAGGGCCGCTGCCGGAGGGGACTCAGCTTCCGTCGCCTGTGTCTCCGGCTTCCGCCTCCCGCCCCGACGCGACCCACCCCGCCGTCGCCGTGGCCGTTCCGGCGCCGGCTCAGCGGCCGGCGTGGCCTCAGGCTCGGGCTCAACTGGAGGAGTGACGGCGACCTCAGCCGGCTTTGGCTCTGTCTCGGTGACGGCCTCCGGCCGCCTCCGGCCGCGCCCTCGGCCACCGCGCCTGCGCCGCGGCCGCTCCGGCGCCGGTTCGGCTGCCGGCCCAATCCCAGGTTCCAGCTCGGCCGGCGGGACGACTGCGGTCTCAACCGGCTGTGGCTCCGGCTCGGAAACAGCCTCCGGCGCGCGCCGTCCGCGACCCCGGCCGCCTCGTCTGCGCCGCGGTCGCTCCGGCGCCTGCTCCGCCGGCGCCATCTCCGTCAGCGTCATTTCCGCTGGCGTTGCGAGCTCGGGCCCCGTCGGGGGCGCGAGTGCGGCCTCAACCGGAGCCAGCTCTGGCTCGGGAGCGAGCGTGACTTCCGCGCGCCGCCGGCCGCGTCCCCTGCCCCGGCCTCGCCGCGACGGCCCCTTGGGCTCCTCGGGCGTCTCCACGCCCTGCACTCGTCCCTTCCCGAACGAATGCCCAGCCTCGGAGAGCACCACGGTCTGCGGCTCAGGGCCAGGAATCGCGCCCTCGATCAGCACCCGGTAGCCCTCCGACCACCCATAGGTCTCGTCGGGACTTGACGGGTCGCGCGGGTCGAGGTGGTCCACCACCACCTCGTCGCCCTTGTGATGCAGTTTCAGGTCGCGCGCCACATGCGCGAGCGTGGTGGGCGCGATCTCCTGGTCTTCGACCGGCATTCGCTCGTCGCCCCGCAGGTAGATGGCGCTGCCCGTCGCCTTCTCCAGCGCCGCTGCCCGTTCGCCATCATCGCCGATTATCACCGCCGCCACTCGCGGCGCCGCCCTCACGATGATCGCCTGCTTCTTGTCTTCCGCCGCGATCCGGCGCACCTCGCGCTCGATCTTCAGCGCCACCGTAAGGCTATTGCGAATCCGGCCCAATCCGGCGCAGTGGGGGCAGGTCTCCATCAGAATGCCCAGGAGGCTTTCGCCTCTCCGCTTGCGCGTCATCTCGATCAGGCCCAGTGGGCTCAGGTGGAGAATCTTCGTCTTCTGCCGGTCCCGCTTCAGCTCTTCCTCGAACGCCTTCATCACCCGCTGGCGATGGCCCGGCCGGTCCATGTCGATAAAGTCGATGACGATGATCCCGCCCAGGTCCCGCAGCCTGAGCTGCCGCGCCACCTCCTCCGCGGCCTCCAGGTTGGTGCGCAGAATGGTGTCGGCCAGACCGGTAGAGCCGGTGTACCGGCCCGTGTTGACATCTATCGCGGTGAAAGCCTCGGCCTGGTCGATGCTGATGTATCCCCCCGCCTTCAACCACACCCGCCGGCGCAGCAGCCGGTCGATCTCCCCCTCGATGCCGTGCTTCTGGAAGATCGGAAGCTTTCCCCGGTACCGCTTCACCCGCTTCCGCAGTTCGGGCGCGATCGCCTCCACCAGCTCCACCGCATTGTCGTGGGCGCTCTTGGAATCGATCAACAGGCTCTTCACATCATCCGTGAAGACATCGCGGATCACCTGGTAGGTCAGCGTCAGGTCCTGGTGGATCAGCGCCGGCGCCCGCGTGTGCTCGGCCTTGGCGAGGATGCGTTGGCGCAGATCCAGCAGCACCTTCAGGTCGGCCTCCAACTCCTTCGCCCCGCGCGTCTCCGCCTCCGTGCGGACGATCATGCCCATCCCGTTGGGCCTGATCTTGTCCCCGATCTTGCGCAGCCGCTCCCGCTCTTTCCGGTCTTCGATCTTGCGCGAGATACCCACTTGTCGGCCGTCGGATAGCAGCAGCACCAGGTAGCGCCCGGGAAGGGCCAGGCGCGTGGTGGCCCGTGCGCCCTTGCTCGCCACGGGAGCGCGCACGATCTGCACCACTACCTCCTGATTCTCTTTCACCCGCTCCGAGATCGTCAGCGACCTGGGCGCGCCTCCCGACGTCACCCCATCTCGGCTCACGAAACCGACGTCGTCCGCGCACAGAAAGACGTTCTTCGGCAGCCCAACATCCGCGAATGCCGCGTCCATTCCCGGGAGCACGCTCACCACCCGCGCCTTATAGATGCTCCCGACCATGCGCAGCTCGCGCTCGACATGCAACTCGGCCAGTTGGCCGTCCTCTAGGATCGCCACCCGCGACTCAAGATCGTCTGCGTTGACGATGATCTCTTTTCTCATGAACTTTGTCTTTGCACTCCCGTGCCCATCGCCTTTTTCACCCGGCTTTTCTGCCGGGGTGTGACCGTAAGACTTGGGTCGCAGACACGCGCTATCCTTGCGCGGTCGCACCATGCCCTGAGCGAAGCCAGGGTAGGTGGCAACTCAGCGAAGAGGGTCACACTCTTCTGCCCCGCGTCTGCGTCCACCTCCGCCTGGTTGGCGCCGGCGGGCGCTGCGGGGATTCCTGTCCGCTAGCATACAGGCCTGTCCGGTGGTACCGCACCGGATGCTCTCCGTCTGTGATTCCGAGCAGGCTCAGCACTTCCTGGGGCCGCGCGCCACCGTGGCTGCCGGTTTTCAGGCGCATTTTCAGGTCGATTTCCTCACCCCGCGCATCCACCACCGACACGCTCAGGATCAGCGGGCGCAGATCGACCGAGCGCTCCGGCCTCTCGCCGCCCCGCTGGACGACCAGCTCCGCGCTCGCCATCAGCTCCGCCACCCGCGCGCCCAAAGCCTCCGCGCTCCCGCCTCCTCGCACCTTGACCAAGTACTCCGCTACATCTATCTCGCCGAATGTCTCCTTCTTCCTGTAGGCCGGCACTGTCCAGGCTTCCACCACCTGCACCCCCGGCGGAAGCTGTGCGTTCAACCGCTCTTTCAGCACATCCGGCGACATCGCCACCTCGAGATGCACCGCGAACATCTCGGCATCGCCGGTAACGCCGACCGACAGCGGCGGTCCCAGGCTCAGCTTGGGATGCGGATTGTGGCCCTCGGTCAGCGCCAGCGGAAGCTCGGCCCGCCGCATGGCGCGCTCCAGGGTGCGCTTCACGTCGAGGTGGGAAATCCACCTCGCCTCTTCGCTTTTCCGGTAGCGGCAGACGACCTGCCCCATCACTCGCCCCCCTGCGCCAGCGCCCGCTCCGCCTCCGCCCGTAGGTCATCCTTTTGGTTTCCGCAGTCGATGTGGTCCCACGGCAGCGGAGTGTCGAACGCGAGCGCCGCGTTCGCGTAATCGCTCATCTCGATCTCGGCCTCGTCGAACGCCTGCTGCCACCGCCCGAAGTCGAACCGCTCGCTCCAGGCATCGAACGTCGCTCCCGATCGCCAGGCCGCCTCTATCGCCCGACCCACCCGGCGGTCGCCCCGAGAGATCGCCGCCTCCAATCTGCTCACCGCGGGGTCAGTCCACGACAGCTTGATCGCGCGATCGCGCAGTCCCTGCTGCAAGATCCGCTGCCTCCGCTCCAGCGTCTCCGGCGCATCCTGCGCCATCCACTGGAACGGCGTGTGCGGCTTGGGCACGAACGCGGCCACGCTCACGCCGATCTGCAGCCTGCTCCGTCGGCTCCCCAGCGCCCCTCGACCGAAGTCCACGAGCCGGTTCACCAGGTCCGCGATCGCCGTCACGTCCTCCTCGGTCTCCGTCGGCAGACCGATCATGAAGTACAGCTTCAGCCGATTCCATCCGCTCGCGAAGGCCGCCTCCGCGGCAGAGAACAGGTCGTCCTCGGTGACCTGCTTGCGGATGACATCCCGCAGCCGCTGGGTGCCGGCCTCGGGTGCGAAGGTAAGGCCGCTCTTTCGCACCGACTGGATCTGGTTCGCCAGCGCCACCGAGAACGCGTCCACTCGCAGCGACGGCAACGCTACCCCCACGCCGCTGTGCCCGAATCGGTCAACTAGCTGCCCGACCAGCCCCTCGATATCGCGATAGTCGACGCTGGTAAACGCCAGCAGCGAAATCTCGTCATACCCCGTCGCGGC
>Ga0315273_10008734_pt1 | contig 12810 bp, 6 predicted proteins | sample YL17G02_0_MG_FD_205753 | JGI IMG/M metagenome (GOLD analysis project Ga0315273, IMG submission 205753) | Sediment microbial communities from Yellowstone Lake, YNP, Wyoming, USA - YL17G02_0 | ecosystem: Environmental > Aquatic > Freshwater > Lake > Sediment | place: USA: Wyoming | collected...
GTGCGACACGCTGTTCTGCGCGATCTGCTCGGGCGTCCCCGTCGCCACGACGAAGCCGCCCTCCTCCCCGCCCTCGGGGCCGAGGTCGATCACGTGGTCGGCCGTCTTGATGACGTCGAGATTGTGCTCGATGACGAGCAGCGAGTGCCCCGCCTGCAGCAGTTTCCGGAACGCCGTCAGCAGTTTCACGATGTCGTCGAAGTGCAGCCCGGTCGTCGGCTCGTCGAGGATGTAGAGCAGGCGTTCGCCGGTGTGCGACGACAGGTGGGCGGCGATCTTGACGCGCTGCGCCTCGCCGCCCGACAGCGTCGTCGCCGGCTGGCCCAGGCGCAGGTAGCCCAGGCCGATCTCGTCGAGCACCTGCAGCCGGCGCACCACCTTGGGCGAGCTGCCGAAGAAGGCGAGCGCCTCGCGTGCCGTCATGTCCAGCACCTGGTGCACGTTCCGGCCGCGGTACTTCACCTCCAGCACCTGCGGCTTGAAGCGCTTGCCGTCGCACACGTCGCACGGCACGAACACGTCGGCGAGGAACTGCATCTCGACGCGCACCTGCCCCTCGCCCTCGCACGCCTCGCAGCGCCCGCCCGGGATGTTGAACGAGAAGTGGCTGGCCGTGAGGCCGCGCGAGCGCGCGTCCTTGGTCGAGGCGAACAGCTCGCGGATCGGGTCGAAGGCCTTCAGGTACGTGACCGGGTTCGATCGGGGCGTGCGGCCGATCGGCGTCTGGTCGATCAGCACCGCGTCGCTGATGTGCTCGGTGCCCTCGATCTTCTTCACCGCCCCGACGCGCTTCTCCCAGCTGCCCTTGGCGCGCTTCACGCCGGGATGGATGATGTCGTGCACCAGCGTGGACTTGCCCGACCCGCTGACGCCCGTGATGCACGTCAGCGTGTTCAGCGGCAGCTCGACGGTGATCTTCTTCAGGTTGTGCTCGGCGGCGCCGATGACGCGCAGGAACTGGCCCGCCCCTTTCCGCCGGGCGTTGGGCACCGGGATGGCCAGTTCCGTGCGCAGGTACTTCGCGGTGAGCGACCGCGGCTCCTGCAGCAGCCCGTCGAGCGTCCCCGAGTAGACGACCTTGCCGCCCTGCTCGCCTGCGCCGAGCCCGAGATCGACGATATGGTCGGCCACCTTGATCATGTCGGCATCGTGCTCGACCACCAGCACCGTGTTGCCCTGATCGCGCAGGAGCCGCAGGATGTCGATGAGGCGCTGGTTGTCGCGCGGGTGGAGGCCGACGGACGGCTCGTCGAGCACGTACAGCGTGCCGACCAGCGCGGAGCCGAGCGAGCTGGCCAGGTTGATCCGCTGCGCCTCGCCGCCCGACAGCGTGGACGACAGCCGATCGAGCGTCAGGTAGTCGAGGCCCACGTCGCGCAGGAACGTCAGCCGGCGCCGGATCTCGGACAGCACCTTGCCGGCGATCGTCGCGTCCTTCTCGCTCAACTGCAGGCCGGCGAAGAACGCCTGCGCGTCGCGCACGGTCAGCGCCGACACCTCGTCGATGGCGCGGCCCCCGACGCGCACGTCCCGCGCCTCGCGGCGCAGCCGCGCGCCCTTGCACTCCGGGCACGTCAGGTAGCCGCGGTACCGCGAGAGAAACACCCGGACGTGCACCTTGTACTTCTTGCGCTCCAGCCAGTCGAAGAAGCCGCGGATGCCCTCGTAGTTGTCGCCGTTGCCCTCGACAACGAAGCGCCGCTCCTGGTCGGTCAGGGCGTGCCACGGCACGTCGAGCCGGACGCGGGCGGCCCGCGCCGCCCGCTTCAGGTCGGCGAGGTTCGCCCGGTAGTGCGGCTTGGTCCACGGCTCGATGGCGTCCTGCGCGATCGATTTGGTCGGGTCGGGCACCACGAGATCGAGATCCAGCTCGATCACGTTGCCGAAGCCGTGGCACGTCGGGCAGGCGCCGAACGGGTTGTTGAAGGAGAAGAGCCGCGGCTGCGGATCCTCGTACGAGAGACCGCACGGGCGGCACTCGAAGCGCTCGGAAAAGAGGTGCCAGCGGGGCTCTGACGGCTCCGACCGGCGAGACGCCGGTCCCGCAGCGTCGGGCATTTCGTAGGCGAAAGCGCCGCCGCCACCTTCCAGATACGCCACCTCGATCGAATCCGTCAGCCGCCCCTGCACGTCGGGCTGCACTCTGACGCGGTCCACCACCACCCGCAGCATCGCGCGGTCGGCCAGGCGCACGCGCCCTGCGGGGCCGTCGGCGTCACCGGCCGTCTCGTCCGCGTCCAGGTCGATGTCCTCGAACGCCACCGCCGCGCCGTCCACCAGCAGGCGGCCGAATCCCTTCCGCCTCAAGGCGTCCAGCGTCGCGTGAACCGCCCCGGCCTGCGCGGCCTGGCTGGCCGCCATCGTGGCCGCGGCCCCGGTCCCGTTGCCAGTGCCGTTGCCGTTCGCACCGGGCAGCGCGTCGCCTTCGACCTCGGCCCCCTCGTCGGCCGCCTCGTCACCATGGCCGTTGCCGTTGGCGTGTGCGGGCGGGCCGGCGACGACGGGCATCTCGAAGCCGAGCACGAGGCGCGTGCCCTCGGGCAGCGCCGCCAGGCGGCGGGCCACCACCTCGGGGCTTTCGCGCACCACCTCCTGCCCGCAGTTCCGGCAGCAGGTGCGCCCGACGCGGGCATACAAGAGCCTCAGGTAGTCGTGGATCTCCGTGGTCGTGCCCACCGTCGAGCGCGGATTCCTGACGCTGTTCTTCTGCCGGATGGCAATCGCCGGGCAGAGCCCGTCGATCTTGTCCACGTCCGGCTTCTCCATCCGCTCGAGGAACTGCCTGGCGTAGGCCGAGAGCGATTCGACGTAGCGGCGCTGCCCCTCGGCATAGATTGTGTCGAAGGCGAGCGACGATTTCCCGGATCCGCTGACACCGGTGACGATGATCAGGCGCTCCAGCGGCAGCGCCAGGTCGATGTTCTTGAGGTTGTGCGTCCGGGCCCCGCGGATCACCAGTTCGGTGGCGTTGGCGGGCGCAGGCAGTTCGGGCATGGCCCCTGTCGGGAAAACCGGGAGATCGGCAAAAGGAAATGGTACTTCAGGGAGGAGGGGTGTTCAAGCGGAGGCGGGCAATCGTCAAGGCGGGCAGAGGGGCTGAGGCGGGTGGGGCGGGTAAGGGGGCTGGGGCGGGCGCAGGTGGAGGGCCTGCCCCAGCTCCCCTACCCGCCCCAGCTCCCCTATCACTGCCGCTTCACCGCCGCCCAGATGAGCTGCATCTGCCCGGCAAAATCCATCGACCCGATCAGCTTGCCCTCCTTCAGGGCGCCGATCATCGTCACGTTCCCGCCCATCTGCTGCATGACGAACGTCACCGTCAGCGCACCATCTTTCCAGGTGCCGGGCGTGAGCGGACCCCCGCCCTGGTCGGACGTGATCTCGCCGGTCACCTTGTCGCCCTCGAGCTTGAGCGTGAGAAGAAACGGCGCCGACATCTGGTCGGATCCCGCCACCCCGTCCCACACGCCGGAGATCGGGTCGGCGGCTGCCGCCGCCGGCTTGGCGTCGGCCCCGGCGGCCGGCTTCGCGGTGTCGGGGATGACCTTGGTCAGCGTGCAGGTGCCCGAGGTATCGCCGAGCGTGTACTGGCCGGTCACCCGGCCGTTGGTCATCGTCCCGCTGATCGTGCCGGCCATCCCGCCCATGTCGATGTTGAGGACGATCTTGTCCCCGGTGAGCGTGCCGCCGGTAATCGCGATGGGGCCCTGCGGGGAGTCGATGGTGCCCGCCAGCTTCCCGTCGGCGATCTTCAGTTCGCAGCTCACCGCCATGTCGCCGTTCGGCGAGCTGGCGGTGCCGATGTACTTCCCGGCGAGCGAGTCGGGCAACCCCTGGGCACCCACGGTGCCGGCCTGCCACAGGACGACGACTGCGACAATGGCCATGAGACAGCCAAGACGACCGAAAGACCGACGGCCCATAAACGTGTCCTCCTGAAGCGCGAGAAGTGCGGAAACCGACCGCGTGCCAGGAGCGTGTCCGAGTCATGCCCGACACGCTCCTGGTATTGCCGGCTGCGCCGGCAGGGACCGTAGAATCCTCAGGGAATCTCGCGCGAAGCGCGATTACCAGGAGCCCGTCGGAGAAGGCTCGGACGGGCTCCCAGCGAAGCGCCGCATCAAACCCCCGAGTAGAACGTCCTGCTCCGCCTCGGTGGGAGCCTTGTTGGTTGGCCCCGCGAAGCGCGGGGCTGACATCTTCCATGGCCCACCGTTGGTTCGGGGTCAAGCCCCGAAGGGGCCCAAGACAGATTCCAGGGCGGTCGCGTGAAACTTGCTTCAACCGTCACGACTCCAGTCCTGGAAGATGTCCGGCTGCCATCATAATACGTTCCACGACAGAATCGGGTACCCCCATCGAAATGCCCCACGCCCCGGCCACCAGTGATATCCTCCGTCTGCCCACTTTCCTTTCCGGGAGTACACGCATGACGCCATCACATCCTCGTTCGCCGGGAGCCGGGCGCACACCGCTGGCGCCGCCACCCGGCCGCGTCGCGCTCGTCGCGATGCTTCTCTGTCTGCTCCTGGGCGCGATGATCACCGCGTCGCAGAAGCCGGCCGCACAGGCGCCGCCGAAGCCAGGGGCGGCGGCCGCCACGATCACGTTCGGTGAGCTGCACTCGTTGGCGGCAACGGTCGACTACCTGAAGAAAGCCGCCGCCGCGTCGCCCGGCCTCACCGATCTCGTCGAGATCGGCAAGAGCGCCGGCAACCGGCCGATCTACGTGCTGGTCGTGTCGAACATGAAGACCGGCGCGACCATCGACGCGCTGGTGCCGCTGCAGCACCCGCGGACGCCGGCGGTGACGAACGTCACGCCGATGAAGCCCTACCAGGGCAAGCCGGGCCAGTGGATCGACGGCGGCCTGCGGGGCATGGACCGCCTGGGCACCGAAGCGTGCCTCTACATCATCGACAAGCTGCTCTCCGGCTATGCGTCCGACCCGGAGATCGCAAAGCTGGTGGATGGCACCGCGTTCTACATCTGCCCGGTGCCGAACCCCGACGCCGTTGCCGCAATCGCCGACGCGAAGCCGGGCACGAAGGCCACCTCCGGCCCGGATCCGGCGAGCAACTTCCCCGAGGGCTGGTGGAAAGACGACGAGACGCAGGGCGGCACGGGCGACTACCCGTCGTCGGTGCCCGAAGCGCGCGCCATCCTCGAGTTCTTCACCAACCACACGAACATCCTGCTGTCCCAGTCCTTCGCCGCGACCGGCGGGGCGGGCGTGCGGCCGTTTGCGCGCTGGCCCGAGAGCCGGCTGGAGGCGCGCGACGTGGCCGTGCTCGACCGCGTGATCGGCAAGAAGTACCTGGAGCTGATTGGCGAGACGGTGCCCGCGTCGTGGAGCACGCTGACGCCCGCGACGACCGGCGGGACGCCGGTCCCACAAGGCGGGACGCCGGTCCCACAAGGCGGACGCGGGCGGGGCGCGTTCGCCGCGCCCGCGGGTGAGCAGGCCACGCGTCGGCCGGCCGGACCGCCCGCGGACCAGCCGAAGGCCTGGCGCAGTCCGTACAACGCCGAGCGGCAGGCGCCGGCAGGCTTCGGGCTCTTCTACGACTGGGCGTACGGCCAGTTCGGGGCCTGGGCGATGAGCATCCAGCTGGCCCCGGAGGGCGTGACCCCGAGCACCGCGATCGCGAAGGTGTGCGACATCGCGTGGCAGCTCGAACGCTTCAAGGCCACGCTGCTGCCGCGTGTCGAGATCAAGGATGCCACGGCGAAGGTGCTCTATACCACCAACCAGGCGACGCGCGCCGCCGCCACGCGGGACGGTGACACGGTGGTGTTGAAGAAATCGGCCGCGCCTGGACGCTACAAGATCATCCAGGTGACCGCCACCGTCGAGAACACCGGCATGCTGCCGACGCACGTCGCACGCGGCACCACGCTGCGCGGCAATCGCGAGGACGTCATCTGGCTGCTGGGCGACGGCACGAAGGTGACCTTCCTCGAGGGCTCGCGCTGGCTGCGGCTGGGCGTGCTCGATGGCACGCTGGCCCTGCCCGCCGCGCCGCCGACGGCTGAGGGAGGCCGCGGCGCGGGTGGAGGCGGTGGAGGGCGCGGCGGACGCGGAGGCGTCGCCCAGGCGCCGCTGGCGCAACTCCGCCAGCAGCCGCCGGAGGCGGCCGCCGTGGGGCAGGCCGGGAGCCGCCGCGTCGTGTCGTGGCTCGTCGCCGTCGAAGGCGACGCGCCGCTCAAGCTGGCGCTCACGTCCCAGAAGGGCGGGACGAGCGTCCGGGATCTGACCGTCCAGTAGCGCTCGGAGCGTGTCCGAGAAATGTCGCCACGCTCCGAGTGTGCCGGCTGCGCCGGCAGGGACCGTAGAATCCTTAGGACATCCCGCGCGAAGCGCGATTACTAGGAGCCCGTCGGGAGATACTCGGACGGGCTCCTAGGAGCACATCATGCACACCAAGAGACTGCGCAATTACCTGCTGGTGCTCGCCGTGGTGCTCGTCGCCATCAGCGTCTGGACGAGCCCGGTCCGAGCCCAGAAGAAACTCCAGACGAGCCCCGGCGGCAACCACGGGGAGTTGGACTTCCCCATCAACTGGAAGCAGTACTACAGCCACGCCGAGAAGACGAAACTGATGCAGGGGCTGCAGAAGCAGTATTCGGCGCTCGCCGACATCTCGTCCATCGGCAGGAGCCGCATGGGCCGAGATCAGTGGATGCTGACGATCACCGCCAGGTCCACCGGCGCGCCCGAATCCAAGCCCGCGATGTGGGTGGACGGCGCCATCCACGGCAACGAGATCAACGGCGTCACCTGCTCGTTGTACCTCGCGTGGTACCTGCTCACGCGCTACGACTACGATCCGTACGTCCACAACCTGGTCGACACGCGGACGTTCTACATCCTGCCGGGCCTGAACGTGGACGCGAACGATTCGTACGCCACCGAGGCGAACACCGAGAACAACCCGCGCGAGCCGTACCGCCCGGGCGACGATGACGGCGACGGCCTGTACGACGAGGACCAGACCGAGGACGTGGACGGCGACGGCGAGATCTCGGCGATGTGGATCGAAGATGCGAACGGCACCTTCAAGCTGTCGCCCGACAAGCGGCGGTTCGTGCCGGTCACCGACCCGACCGAACAGTGCGTGAAGTTCCGCCGCCTCGGGATGGAGGGCTACGACAACGACGGCGACGGCCGCATCAACGAGGACGACCTTGGCGGGCCCGACCCGAACCGCAACTACCCGTGGGGATGGGACCTGCAGAACGGCTGGCCGTACCCGATGTCGGAGAACGAGACACGCAACGTGTTCGAGTTCCAGTTGAAGCACCCGAACATCTTCGCGAGCGTCCACTACCACAACACCGGCCGCCTCATCATGTTCATGGCGCCGCCCGACGTGCGGGCGACGACCATGACGGCCGAGCAGCGGACGGCGCAGGAAGCGCAGGTGGCGGCGCGGCTCGCCGAGATGCGCAAGACGGATCGCTACGCGCAGCTCTTCCCGCGCGTCGTCGCGCCCGCCGGGCAGAACGACTACGAGTCCCAGCTCGCCATCGTCACGCAGGGCGCGTACATCCTCAAGGACTACACGCCGACCTTCAGCGGCCTGTCGGGGCAGGCGCAGGCCAGCTCGTACGGGATGCTGGGCGCGTTCTCGTACCTCATCGAGCTATGGGGCCAGCCGCCGCTGGCCGAGGTGGACCGCAACAACGACGGCCGCGTGGACCAGGACGAACTGGAGGCGTGGCACGAGTCCGACCTGCTGGGCGAAGGCTGGATCGCGCCGCACAGGGTCAAGCACCCGGACCTGGGCGACATCTGGATCGGCGGGACGGCGAAGAAGCACACGGGACGCACGCCGCCGGCGCGCTACATGGAGACCGAAGCGCTGCGCCAGACGCACTTCGTGCTGTACTCGGCCAGCCAGTTCCCGAAGATCGAGATCGACAAGGTGACGGTCACGCCGGTGACCGGCGACCTCTTCTGGGTGGATACCGTGGTGAAGAACGACCGCGTCTACCCGACGTTCTCCGATCGCTCGCTGCAACTGAAGCGGGCGGTGAAGGACAAACTGACGCTGTCGTCGTCGCCCAACGTGGCGGTGGTCGAGGTGCCGCCGGGCGTGGTGCGCCTGGACACGTTGAACGACCAGACGGCGGCGACGACGCTGGCGTCGAAGACGACCGAGTTCCGGCTGCGCGGTCGTGACTCGGTGCGCTACCGGTGGCTGGTGAAGATGACCGGCGCCGACGGCTGGGTGGAGGTGAAGACCGAGTCGAAGGCCGGTGGCACCGACACGAGGCGGATCACGCTGAAGGTGTCGGGAACGTAGCCGTCGCGACGGCGAAAAGGGGAAAAGGGGTCGGGAGTAATTAGCCCCAATTACAGATCTGTAAGACAGTTTCGTAATCGGAGCTAATTACTCCCGACCCCTTTATCCTTTATTTCACGCCCGACCCCTTTATTTCACGCGGATCAGGACGACGTCGTGGGAGGGGACGCGCGCGGCGAACGTCCCCTTCACGCGGCCCATGTCCTGCTTTGCCCACACGTCGCGCACCATCGGCTCGGCGTCGTACGCCAGGCGGACCTCCTGCCACGACACGGCGATGGACGCCTCGGCGTTGCTGCGGTTCAGCAGCGCGATCGCCTGCCCGCCGTCCTGCATCTTCTTCACCCAGATCTCCAGCGGCCCGTTCTTGCGCACGCGCTGCGCCTGCACGCCCAGCGGATCCTGGTCGATGGCGATGACGTCCTTGTTGGTCAGGATGTCGCGGACGTCCGGCGTCAGGCTCCGGATGTCGTTGCCCGCCATGAGCGGCGATGCCAGCATGCACCAGAGGGTGAAGTGCGCGCGGTTCTCGGCCAGCGTCAGGTTGCCGTTGCCCACCTCGAGCATGTCCGGATCGTTCCAGCCGCCGGGCCCGGCGAACTTCCACAGGTCCACCTGCTGGTCGAGCAACCGCCCGAAGCTGTTCCAGGTGGGAGCGATGTCCCCCGTCGTGCGCCACAGGTGGCCGACGCCGCGCGCCCACGTCCACGGCTTCGAGGTGCCCCATTCGCACATGCTGAACACGATGGGCCGCCCGCTGGCCTTGAGCGCGTCGCGCATGGTCGGGTAGGCGATCTTCGGATCCACGCCGTCGCTGTTGCACCAGTCGTACTTGAGGTAGTCCACGCCCCACGCCGCGTACTGGCGCGCGTCCTCGGTCTCGTAGCCGTTGGAGCCGGGCCGGCCCTCGCACGTCTTCGACCCGGCATCCGAGTAGAGGCCGAACTTCAGGCCCTTCGAGTGCACGTAGTCGGCCAGCGCCTTTATGCCCGACGCGAACCGCTGCGGGTCGGCGACGATGTTGCCGCTCTTGTCGCGCGACACCTGCCAGCAGTCGTCGATGACGACGTACTGGTAGCCGGCGTCCTTCATGTCGCTCGCGACCAGCGCGTCCGCCGTTTCGCGAATGAGCTGCTCGCTGACGTTGCAGCCGAACTTGTTCCAGCTGTTCCAGCCCATAGGCGGCGTCTTCGCCAGCTCCATCCACGCCACGCGCTCGAAGACCGGCGTCGGCGCGAGCGCCTGCGCCGTCGGGGTCGCCGGCTTCTGCGCCACGGGCTTCACCGCCTGCGCGCCGACGAGCACGATGGCCACCACCGCGAGCATCAAGGCAAGACCGCCAACCGAGACCATCTTCCGCATGCATCCTCCTCTGGGAGCGTGTCCGAGTGTTCAGCGACACGCTCCTAGAAGTAGTTCGTGTACTTGCTCCACAGATCGTCCGCCAGCTTCCAGTACGCGTCCACCGCGCCGTTGGCGATCCCGTGGCAGTGCTTCGTCAGGAACTCGCGCGATTTCTGCGGATCCTGTTTGAACAGCCGCACGGCTTCCTCTTCGATCGTCGCCTGGTCGCCGAACGCCTTGTCCTCGATCGGCTTCCACACCGCCTCGATGTCCTTCACCATCGCCTGCCAGCGCAGCGACGCCAGCTGGCTCGGCTGCCGGAATGCCCACCATGCGCAATCGCGCCGGAACTTCGCCCGGCCGTCCACCATGTACGAGGCCGGCATCTGCGAGATGCCGATGTAGAACGGGATGTGGGGCGTCGTCACGGGGTTGTCGTAGCCGAGCCACACGACGCCGCCGACGGGGTTCGGCAGCCAGCCGCGCGACTGCGTGATCTGCACGTAGGTGGCGCGCTTGCACGCGATCGTCCGCTCGGAGGTGATGTTGAACGCCTGCAGGTAGTCGCCGTTCATGAACGGGTTGGCGATGGGGTTCTTCGACACCTTCCCGTCACGCCCGATGATGTTGAGCGACCGCGTCATGTCGTACGACGTGTCCTGGTAGACGTCGCGGAAGATCTCCAGCACGTCCTTCACCGAAAGCTTCTTCTCGGCCTTCACGGAGACGGGGAAGTTCTCCGCGTTCGGGTCCAGCTTCAGCGACGGCGCGATGCGGCTCAGCGCCCGCCACTCCCGGCGGCGGCTGCCCATCGCCGTGCGCGACCCGTACGCGTAGCAGAACTCGAACTCCTGCCCGCTCTTCGAATCCCACCAGCCCAGCTCCTGGGCCAGCGTGTACACGTTGTCGGACGCCATGTAGCGGTCCTTGTCCTTCAGATCGATCCGCCGGATGCGCGGCGCGTTGGCCGACACCGACACGTGATCGTCAGGGATGCGCACCGCGGCCCACACGGCGCCTGTCTTGCCCTTGCCGGGCCCGAGGATCTCGAACAGCCACACCTCGTTCGGGTCCGCGAAGGTGAACGCCTCGCCGGCGTCGTTGTAGCCGTACTTCTTCGTCAACTCGTCGGCCACGCGAATCGCCTCGCGCGCGGTCTTCGCGCGCTCGAGGACCAGGCGGTACAGCTCGGGACAGTCGATGATCCCCTTGTCGCTCACCAGGTCGCGCTTGCCGCCAAAGGTCGTCTCGCCGATGGCGAGCTGGTGCTCGTTCATGATCGGGTAAGCGGCATTGAGGTAGGCGTAGGTCTCCGGCACCTGCGGGATCTGGCCGGTCTCGATCCGATCGGGATCGTCGGGCCCCTTGGTTTCCTTCGGCTCGTAGTAGACCTTCGCCATCTCGCCCGGCTTGTGCTTCTGGTTGGGGACGATGGTCATCCAGGTGCGGTCGGAGGTGCTGTCGCACGAGTGGGACGTGAGGGTGGAGCCGTCCACCGTGGCCAGCTTGCCGACCAGGATGCTGGTGCACCGTTCGCCGTCCTCGGCGTCCTGCGCGGCGGCACGCCGAACGGGCGCACTCTGGCTGACTGCGACGTTCGGAGCGGCCAACACGCGAAGGGCCGCCTGCGGGGCCGGCGCCATGGCCGACCCGGCGGGCATCGAGAAGAGGGCGATGAAGACGGGAAGCAGCAGGAGGAAGAGTCGTCGGAACTTCAGAGGCATGAGCATGCGGGCACTCCTTGCGCGCGTGGCAGCGGGGCGGGCGCCGCGCGTTTGCCGGGAAGATACCACAGGAAGGGCTTAGGGCTTAGGGCTTAGGCCCTCGCTCCGGGTCTGCCCGCCTTCGCTTCTTCGCCGCACGGGGCCATCTCGGCTTGCAGCTACGGCGAGGCCACGCCGTAGCGCGGCCAGTATCTGCACCGCGCGGAGGCGGGAAGACCCAGGGCCTACGAGGCTCCGGCAGGGCAAGGCGTTCCGCCTCCGCCCGGCAGTACGACGAGCCGCGCTACGGCGAGACCCGCAGTAGTTCACCCGATATCCGTGAACGAAGGCGGGCAGCTTTGCCCGTTCGTCAGCCGCGCCGCAATGCGGATCGTCTCCACGTGCAGCCGAACCGTGGTGCCGTCCCGCTGGTAGCCGCCAGCGAGGTTGATGACGGTCGGGATCCCGCGGCGCACCGCCTCCCCGATCACCAACCGGTCGCGCGCCGCCAGGAACTCCGCGTCCACGCCGTCGATGCCGCCCACATGATCGTGCTCGTGGCAGTCCATCCCGGCCTGGTACTCGATGAGGTCCGGACGGACGGCGTCCACCATGGCCGGCAACTCGGTGAGCAGGCGCGCGTACGTGTGGCGATCGCGCGCTACGCCGTAGCGGCGGCCCGGGGCGCGACGTTCCCCGATCCACGCCGCTCCCGCGATGTCGAAGACCGCGAAGCGCTCGTCGCCCTCGACCAGCTCGCAGGTGCCATCGCCCTGGTGGGCGTCGAGATCGACGATGAGGACGCGGCGGACTGTGCCGCGATCGAGCAGCCGGCGCGCCGCGCCCACCAGGAAGTTGAACGTGCAGTAGCCGCCGCCGCGGCCGCGGCTGGCGTGGTGGGCACCGGACACCGGGTGCAGCACCAGGCCTTCGCCGAGCGCCAGCTCGCACGCCGCCGCGTGCCCGGCCCAGATGCGCGCGACGGCGTGCGCGAACGCGCCGCTCCAGACAAACCCCTGGCTCTCGGCCAGCGCCCGCGGATGGCCCTCGCGCACGGCGCGCACGTAGGCCTCGTCGTGCACTGTCGCGATGTCCTTCCAGGTCTCGTCGGTGACCACCGGCGAGGGGACCAGTTCGATCAGCCGCTCGTCGAGCGCCGAGTGCACGACCTCGGCCTGCTTCGTGGTGCTGATGGTCGGCGCCGCGTCCGTGCAGTAGTCGTCGTTCCAGACCGTGGCGATCCGCCGCGTGAGGATGTTGGCCAGGACCCACCTCCGTTGCCGAGGACATGGGGGAGACCCACGTTCCCCCCCACATCCGACATTCCATATTCCACATTCAATCTAGACCGACTTTCCGCGAGTCACGAGTCGGATATCGTGCGCAGGATCCGGTCGGTTTCTTTGAGCGAGAGCGTCTCCATCCGGCGAACGAGGGCCTGTAGGGCCCGGTGGTTC
>Ga0315273_10008735_pt1 | contig 12810 bp, 11 predicted proteins | sample YL17G02_0_MG_FD_205753 | JGI IMG/M metagenome (GOLD analysis project Ga0315273, IMG submission 205753) | Sediment microbial communities from Yellowstone Lake, YNP, Wyoming, USA - YL17G02_0 | ecosystem: Environmental > Aquatic > Freshwater > Lake > Sediment | place: USA: Wyoming | collected...
CTGGGCAACTTCACGATCAACCACTACGCGGGCCTCCGCGTCGGGACGGACCGCATCCTCGTGGATCTCGTGATCGACCAGGCGGAGATCCCCACGTTCCAGGAGCGGATGCGGATCGATGCCGATGGCGACGGCACGCTGTCCGCGCCGGAGATCGAGGCCGAACGCCTGGCTGCGTGCCCGCGACTGGCAGCCGAGGTCGCGCTGACGGCAGACGGGGCGTCGCTGGCCCTGGGTCCGGCGGCCGCGGGCCTCTCGTTCCCGGTGGGTGCGAGTGGCGTGGAGACGATGCGGCTGGTGTGCGAGTACGCGGCCGTGCTGCCGTCACCGCTCGCGGGCCCCACGGCGATCCGGTTCGAGGACCGCTCCAGCGCCGACCGCATCGGCTGGCGCGAAGTCGTCGTGGCGGGCGACGGCACGACAGTCACGTCCACCCTGCCGTCGTCGAGCGCCTCCGAACGGCTCACGAGGTACCCCGCCGACCAGCTGTCCGGACCGCTGGACGTCCGCTTCGCGACGCTGATCGCACGGCCGGGCGGCCAGACACTGCCGGCGTGGTCACCGCCCGACGCGACGCCGCTGGCGGGTGCGACGGCGGTGCCACCGGGCGGAACGAGCACCGACCCGGCCGCCCCGGAGGCATCCATGGCCGTCGCGGCACCTGCGGGCGGAGGACCCTCCGGCGGCGCATCCGTGCCGTCCTCGGCCGCTCCACCGGCCGTCGCGCCGCCCGCCGCAGTGCCCGGGGGCGTTGCCGCGGAGATCACCGGCCTGCTCGGGGCCTCCGAGCTGACGCCGATCGCCGTGGCGCTCTCGTTCCTGACGGCCGTCCTGCTCGGCGCGGGTCACGCGCTCACGCCGGGACACGGCAAGACGATCATGGCCGCGTACCTGGTGGGCACAAAGGGCACCGCGCGACATGCGCTGGGCCTGGGCCTCGCAACGGCGGTCTCGCACACGATCGGTGTGCTGGTGCTGGCCCTGCTGATCGTGCTTGCCGGGTCCGCGCTCCCGGCAGACCGGGTCTACCCGGTCCTCACGGCCGCCTCGGGGATCATCGTGGTGGCGGTTGGCGCGTGGCTGCTCGCGACGCAGGTGACACGCTGGATGCGAGCCTCCCGTCGAAGCGCGCTCGTGACGAGCCCGGCCGGCGGAGGGGCACGCCTCGAGTCACAGGACCACGCAGACCACGACCACGACCACAGTCACGAGCACCACGCGGACCATCACGACCATGGAGTCGCACGAGCCGCTGCCGCTGCCGCTGCCGGGACCGCAGTCGCGCCCGCGGTCGTCGGGACGGCCACCCCCGGCGCGGGCGCAGACGATGGGATGCACCGGCACGGCTGGCGCGTGCACAGCCATTCCCCGGCCGACGCCGGGGAGTCGTCGCTCGGGTGGCGCAGCCTGGTGGCGCTCGGGCTGTCCGGGGGCCTCGTGCCATCCACGAACGCCCTCCTGATCCTCGTCGCGACGGTTGCGGTGGGGCGGGCGGCCTACGGTGTCGTCCTCGTGGTGGCCTTTGGCCTCGGGATGGCCGCCGTGCTCGTCGGCGTGGGTCTCGCCCTGGTCTACGCGTCGGGGTTCCTCGCCCGTGCGCCACGACGGCCCGTGCTGGGAGGGCTCGTCGCACTCGCCCCGACGGCCGCCGCCCTCGCCGTGCTCGTGCTGGGCCTGTACCTCACGGCACAGGCGGTCGGCGGCAGGACGATCCTGTAGGGCGTCCCCAGGCGCGCGGCGGCCGGAGCACCGCGACATCGAAGGAGTGACCGCGACGCTGGTGCCGGACTGCGTGCACGAGCTGATCCCGACGGGCCAGCGCCGGGAGGGCCGTGACGGCGTCAGATCGGCGCCGCCGGCGAGCGCGCCGGTCGCGCGCACCTCACTCGGCCGGCGGACTTCCGGCGACGACGCAGAACTCGTTGCCCTCGGGATCCGTCATCACCGTCCAGCGCGCACCGGACTCCGACACCTCCCGGAGGACGCCTGCGCCCAGGCTGGAAAGCCGGGCGACCTCGCGGGGCATGTCCGGGGTGGTGAGATCGAGGTGGACGCGGTTCTTCACGATCTTCGCTTCCGGCACCTGCTGGAAGAGGAGCGTCAGGCCACGAGCCTGCGGGTCGTGAAGCTCGGCGAACGGTCCGCCTGCCCAACCCCGCTCGTACCCCAGCGCCGCTTCCCAGAACGCGAGGGCGACCTCCGGCCGGTTGCAGTCCAGCACGGCCTCGGCGATCCGAAGGTTCGGGCGCGATTGCGCGCTGCGGTCCGCAGCCACGGACGTGCCCGGGGGATCCGCCCCCGGTTGCGTCATCGCCAGGTCCTCGCCTGGTCGGGGTACAGCCGCACGCGCCGGTACGGCTCTCGTCCGCGCGAGCGCGACACGAGGTTCGCCCGTTCGGCCATCTGGTGCTGCAGCCGCCGGATGAACGCGTTCTGCGGCGTCAGCTCCACGGGTTCGGATCGCGCCAGCACCAGGTCGATGGCGTCCTCTGTCTCGCGCAGGGCGGCCTCGCGCGGGTCCACCTCCAGCGCGAAGATCGACGCGAGGCTCGCCTGGATCTGGAGCATCGTGTTGCTCTTGAGGACGTAGATCGGGAGCGACCGCTCCTCGGCCTCGCGCAGGGTCGGCGTCTTCTGGCGATATTCGCTCTTGAGCGTCATGACCACCTGGGCGTCGTCGGGGTCGTGGGCGATGATCACCGGCAGCTGCAGCTCCCGGACCGCCTGTTCCAGCCGTTTGCGGCTGATCCCGTGCGGCAGCACGCGGATCGTCGGCAGGATGCCCGCGCCTTCCACGCGCAGCACGGCGTGCTCGTCGCCGGCCACGGCCTCGTCGTCGTCGTCCTCGTCGGACTCGTCGACCGGCGCGACGGCCGGCGCGTTGACCGGAGCCGTGCCCTCGTCCGCCTTCAGTGCGGTGATGGCGCGCACCGCCTGGTCGCGCCACGCACGCTGCCGTTCCACCTCGCGCGCCTCGCGGGCGCGGGGCTCCGGGACAAACGCGGGTGCGCCGCGCTCCAGTGGCCCGCGATCCGCGATCTCGCCGGCCACGAACGGCAGATCTGCAGTCAGCGTGCTCCCCCGGGGTCGCGTCGCCGCGGAGCCGCCGGACGTCCCGCCACCTTCGCTCGTGGGCGGCACCGCGAACCGCTCACCGGGCATCATCCCCGATTCGCCATATCCGGCTGGGCCGCCCCCCGAATCGGCGCTACCGCGGACGCCGGCATCGCGCGAGCCGCCGTCACGCCCGAATCCCTCGCGGCCTCCCTCGCGTCCCGCGGACTCGCGCCCGCCTTCGCGCGAAGCTCCACCGCGCGTCTGTCGCCAGCCGCCGCTCGCGCCGGGCCGGTAGCCGGGCCGGAACCCGGATCGCTCCGTCTCGCGGAAGCCGCCACCCCGGTACGTGGATTCGCCGCGCCAGCCGGGCTCGGTCCGCCATCCCTGGCCGCTGCCGACGAGGCCCGCGAACCGTTCCGCGCCCAGCTGCTCGCGCGGGGAGGGCCGGGGGCGGCCCTGGGAGCGATGGACGCCCTCGTCGTCCCGCCAGCGCAGCTCGGGCGCCACGGGGTCGCCGCGGAGCATCGCGTCCACCGTCTCGGCAACGTCGGGATGCGCCATGACGCGTTCGCGATCCACGATCTCGATGATCACGTCGAACGTCGGCGGGGCCTTGCGCTCGAGGACGCTCTTCTGCGTCCGCCGCCGCCGGGCCTCCTCGTCGCCCAGCGTCACGCTCTGGATGCCGCCGATCAGATCCGAGAGCGTGGGGTTGAGCATGAGGTTGTCGAGGTTGTTGCCGTGGGCGGTGCCGATCAGCTGGACGCCGCGCTCGGCGATCGTGCGCGCCGCCTGGGCCTCCAGCTCCGTCCCGATCTCGTCGATGACGATGACCTGGGGCATGTGGTTCTCGACCGCCTCGATCATCACCTGGTGCTGCAGAGCCGGCGTCCGGACCTGCATGCGGCGGGCCTTGCCGATTGCCGGATGGGGAATGTCACCGTCACCCGCGATCTCGTTCGACGTGTCGACGACCACTACGCGCTTGCCGAGGTCATCCGCCAGGACGCGCGCGGCCTCGCGAAGCATCGTGGTCTTGCCGATGCCGGGCCGGCCCATGATCAGGATGGACTTCCCACTTTCCACGAAGTCGCCGATGATCTCGATGGTGCCGTAGACCGCGCGGCCGATGCGGCACGTGAGGCCCACGATCTTGCCGGCGCGGTTCCGGATCGCGCTGATCCGGTGCAGCGTCCGCTCGATGCCGGCCCGGTTGTCGTCGCCGAACGTGCCGATGTGGTCCACCACGTACTGGATGTCGGCCTCGGTGATCTCGCGGTCCAGCAGCGTCTCTTCGCTGTCCGGGAATCGCGCTTCGGGCCGCCGGCCGAGGTCCAGCACGACCTCGATGAGGTTCTGCGAATCGCGGAGTCGATGGACCGCGTCGACGATCTCCGGCGGCAGGGCCGCCAGCAGCGCGCCGAGATCGTCGATCAATTCCCGACGTTGCGGCTCGGGAGCCATGTGCCCTCCCTGCCCGTCGCTGCGGGCGATCCGAACTGAGGCACGGTCGTTCGTTGCCATGGGTCGTGGTTCGTCACCGGACTGCCGGGACCAGCGCGGGTTCGGCCACCCGGATCATCATCTCCTTCATCAGCAGGGTAACCGTGGACACCGAGTGGAAGCCAACACCCTCCAGTCCCCGGTCGATCGGTGATTCGTACGTTCGCACCGCGGCGATCACGCCGTGATCAGGCCGGTGGCCGCCACCTCGCAACCTCGCCGCGATGACGCCCAGCCCGAAGCGGGCGAGCGACTCGATCGCGATGCCCGGCTGCGCGACGACCTTCAGGTAGTGCGGCTGATCCTCCTTCGCAACGGCGACCTGGAGGAACGCCTGCAGCAGCGTCCCGTCCCGGCCGCCGCCGGGCGCCTCCTGGACGTACGCCTCGACGTCGGCGAACCGAAGGATCGGCGTCAACGACGAGCGCGGGACACGCCACGTCGACCCCTGGCGCTCCCAATCGGTGAGCCGGTAGGCCTCCAGCCGCTGCACGGGCTGCGGGGTCGCGGCAGCGTACAGGCGTGCAAGCGCGAGCGCGTCGACCGGCAGGCTTGGCCGAATGCCGCACTCCTGCGTCTCCTCGTCGCTCATCGGCTCCGGGAGCGGCGGATCGGACGGCCGGAACAGGACCAGCTCCTCGCCGTAGCGCGCGAAGCCTGCCTGCATGAACAGCTCCACGTTGCCGTCGGCGTCCGCACACGCGACGTGGAACCGCATCGCGCCGCGCCGGGGCCCGTCGCGGAGCAGGTGCTGGATCAGGCGGAACCGGATGTCGCCGGCGTCCTGAGACCCGATGGCGTCAAGCTCGACGATCGTCCACTCGTCGCGATGCGGCTCGCGCTCCACGCGGAGAAGCCCGGCAAGCCGCCCGTCCTCCTCGTACACGTAGAGGAGGTCATGCGGCCGGAACGCGCCCAGCGGCAACCGGAAGAGGCTGAACACCCCGATGGGGCGCCCGCTCACCGGCAGACCGAGGGACCGCGTGTCCGGCTGGTCGCTCTGGCACAGCCGGGACAGCTCACCGAGCGCCGCGAGATCCGTAAGGCGCGCAGCGCGAACCTTGCCCGACCTGCTGCTCACAGCGCTCGCCGGACCTTCTGAACGCGGCCACCGATGCCGCTCACGGAGCCTGCCCGGAGCGTCGCGTGGGATGCGGCCGCCGGCCTGCCCCCTCGCCCGGGTCCTCGTATTCGGCCGCCATCGTGGCGACGAGGCGGTGGAACCGGGTCTCACCGGCAAGCTCCGGGTGGAAGGACGTGGCGATGACGTTGTGGTCGCGAACGGCCACGATCCGTCCGTCGTCCAGCCTCGCCAGGACATCCACGCCGGGACCCACCCGCTCGATGACCGGCGCGCGGATGAACACGGCATGGACGGGAACGTCGCCGAGGATCGGCACGGGCAGTTCTGCCTCGAACGATTCCAGCTGACGGCCGAATGCGTTGCGCTCCACGGTCACGTCCAGCAGCGGCAGCACTGGCTCCTCGCCGCCGGCGATCTCGCGGCTCAGCACGATCATCCCCGCGCACGTGCCGAACAGCGGTGCGCCGCTCTCAGCAAGGCGCATGATCGGCTCGCGGAGCCGCCACCGGTCGATCAGCTTGCGCATCGTCGTGCTCTCGCCGCCCGGGATGATCAGGGCCGAGACGCCCTCGAGGTCCTCCGGCAGGCGGACGGCCACTCCCTCGACGCCGATCGCGGCGAGGGCGTCAAGGTGCTCTCTGAACGCACCCTGGACCGCGAGGACTCCGATCTTCATCGCTGCGCGAGTGGCACCGGGGCCGTCAAGCGAGGGCGAGCCCCGCTCGTCATCGAGCGGGTGCGCCGCCTGCCTGCTCGCCTCCTACCAGCCTCGCACGGCGAGGCGTTCCTGCGGCGGGATGGCCTCCATCGCGATGCCGCGCATCGGCGCTCCCAGGCCCTTCGAGACCTCGGCGATGATCCTCGGGTTGTCGAAGTGCGTGGTGGCCTGGACGATGGCGTTGGCCGTTCGAGCCGGATCCTCGGCCTTGAAGATGCCGGAACCCACGAACACGCCCTCGGCGCCCAACTGCATCGCGAGCGCGGCATCAGCGGGAGTGGCGATCCCGCCCGCAACGAAGTTCACCACGGGCAGCCTGCCGTCGCGTGCGACCTGGCGGACGATCTCCAGCGGCGCCTGGAGCTCCTTCGCGGCGACGTACAGCTCGTCCTCGCGCATCCCCTGGAGCCGGCGGATCTCCGCGAGCACCGTCCGGATATGGCGCACGGCCTCCACGATGTTGCCGGTGCCGGCCTCGCCCTTCGTCCGCATCATCGCCGCGCCCTCGCCGATGCGACGAAGCGCCTCCCCGAGGTCTCGCGAGCCGCATACGAACGGGACCTTGAACGCGTGCTTGTCGATGTGGTTTTCCTCGTCGGCCGGGGTAAGCACCTCGGACTCGTCGATGTAGTCGACGCCGAGCGCCTCGAGGACCTGCGCCTCCACGAAGTGGCCGATGCGCGCCTTCGCCATGACCGGGATGCTCACCGCGGCCATGATCCCCTCGATCAGCGTGGGGTCGCTCATGCGGGCGACGCCGCCCGAGGCGCGGATGTCGCTGGGGACGCGTTCCAGCGCCATCACGGCGACGGCGCCCGCATCCTCCGCGATCTTCGCCTGATCCGGGGTGACGACGTCCATGATGACGCCGCCCTTGAGCATCTGGGCGAGGCCCTTCTTGGTGGCCCAGGTGGAGGTTTCGACGGTCATGTGAGGTTTCTGTCCTCTGGTGCTGGCGGAGTCCGGGGGCCGGGTCCGCCAATCGTCGCACCCGAAATCGAGCCTTCCGGAACCCTCGCATGCAAAGTATGGCACGAGGCGCCAGTGCCTCCCAATCGCGAGCGCCTCGATGCCTGGGCGGCCGGATGGTTCCACCGCGCGCCCTGGGGCGGCCCCTACCCCTTCCCCCGGCGGCCCCGCCTGTCGATCTCCTCGCGCAGCGCGCCCAGCACCTCCAGCTCGATCCGGTCCTTCGGGCGACCGGCCGCGCGCTTCATCGCCATCAGGTCGTCGAGGCCGGCGAAGCGGACTCGGACGCCGACGACCTCCGCCTCCTCCGAGCTTCGGAGCAGCGTGTCGTAGTCGAACCCGGGATCCGGGTTGGCGAGGACGTCGAACGGCCCGAACCTCGTGTCCAGGGTCAGCAGCGAGGTCGCGCAGAGCGTCCGGGCGTCGAGCGGCGGCATCGGCGGTGCGTCGGCCGGCAGGCCGCGGCGGATCGCAAGGACGTCACGGAGAACCTCGGCGAGTCGTTCGAGGTTCTCGCGATCGCGGGCGAAGCAGACGTCGAGGTCGCGCGTGATCGACGTCGAACCGTGGGCCTGCGACGCCAGCCCGCCGATGAGGACGAAACGGACGCCGGCGTCCACGAGCCGGCGCAGGATCTCCTGGGGCTGGAAGCGTTCCGCCTCACTCATTCGGCGACTCGCCTGAACTGGCGACGAAACTCGATCATGTTCCGATCGTCGTCAATCGCAAGACGCAAACGCTCGGACGGCGTCAGGTCCAGCAGCCGCTGGAACTGCGTCCGGTCGATGCCGATGCCCAGCCGGGGCATCACCTCGAGGCCCATCTCGCAGGCTTCCAGGAGCCGGTCCAGCGTCTGCACGCGCGGATCCGATCGCCCCGTCTCGATCCGCGCGATCGTCTCCTGCGGGATGCCGGCCTTCGCGGCGAGCTGCCGCTGGGTCAGCCCGGCGCGGCGCCTCGCGTAGCGGACCATCCGGCCGGCCATGGACATCGCCCAACCTCCCGTGCTGATGATCTTCTCGTCATCATAGGGCAGTCCGAGCCGCGCGAGCAGTCGGGCATTCAGTCGTTCGGTTGACGCAGCGCGGCCACCACGCGCCCCACGACGGCGTGGGCCTCCACCGGGTGCCGCATGGGCCGCTCCAGGTGCACCTCGTAGTGTGTCCGCCGGCCCGCGCGGGTGCGGTCCAGGTATCCCTCGCGCTCCAGATCCGCCAGGATTCGCTGCGCGGCGCGTTCTGTGATCCCGATCGCATCTGCGAGGTCGCGGACGCGCAGGCCCGGATCCGCGTCGAGGAGCACCAGCACGTGCGCGTGGTTCGACAGGAACGTCCAGTGCGACGGCTCGGGAGCGGACATACGACTCACAATACATGAACTTCTTGACAGGTATCGCCGCCGTCCGCGATACTCGCCGCAGCCAATCGGAGGGGAGTACCCAACTCGACGACGCGTCATCACGGTCGCCCACCCGCGACCCGCTGTCGTCGCCGCGCGCAGGAAGCTCGCGGGGGGAGACCTTCGGCCACTGAGCCGGAGGTTGCACCGTGTCGTCTGAACTGCTCGCCTGGGCCGTCCTGGGGGCGCTCATCCTCGGGATGCTGGCGCTGGACCTGTTCGTCTTCCACCGCGATCCGCACCGGGTCTCGGTGCGCGAAGCTGCCACGTGGAGCGTCGTGTGGATCGCGCTGGGCCTCGGGTTCGGCGCATTCATCGCGATCGCGTGGGGTCCCGACGCGGGCGGCGAGTACTTCGGCGCCTACCTCCTCGAGAAGAGCCTGTCGCTGGACAACGTCTTCGTGTTCGCGCTGGTCTTCTCCTGGTTCGCGGTCCCCTCGGAGTACCAGCACCGCGTCCTCTTCTGGGGCGTGATCGGCGCGATCCTGTTCCGCGCCGTCTTCATCGCTGCCGGCGCAGCCCTGCTGGAGAACGCGCACTGGGTCATCTATGGCTTCGGCATCCTGCTCGTCGTGACCGGCATCCGCATGGCGCGGGCCCGGGGCCATGCAGTGGACCCGGACCGGAACGTGGTCCTGCGTCTGCTCCGGCGGATCATCCCCATCTCGGACCGCTACCACGGTCCGGCCTTCCTCGCCCGTGAGGCGGGGCGGCGGGTGGCCACACCGCTGCTGGCGGTGCTGGTCGTCGTGGAGACCAGCGACATCTTCTTCGCGATCGACTCGATCCCGGCCGTCTTCGCGGTCACGCAGGACCCGTTCCTGGTCTTCAGCTCGAATGCGTTCGCGATCCTGGGGCTCCGCTCGCTCTACTTCCTGCTCGCGGGCGTGATCGACCGCTTCGTCTACCTCAAGGTGGGGCTCGCAGCGCTCCTCGTGGTGGCGGGCGCGAAGATCCTCCTCGCCGACATCGTGGCGATCCCGGTCTGGGCAACGCTGTTCGTCATCGTCGGCATCCTCGCGGTCGCAATCGGTGCGTCGCTCTGGGCGACGCGGGGCCGGGAGACGGGCGGCCGGCCCCAGGCGGCCGGTGGGGTCCACGCAGGACACGCGGGAGGCGCCGGTGTCGCCGGGCCGGAGGGCGGGCACTGACGGGCCTATGATCCGGCCGATGGCCGTCCTGAAGAGCCGCCTGGACCCGGGGGCTGAGGAGAGCCGCGCGAACCGCACCGCGATGGACGCGCTCGTGGCGGACCTCCGGCAGCGCCAGGCGGAGGTGGCCGGGCGAGGCGCCGGCGGTGACGAGCGATCGATCGCCCGCCATCGCGAGCGCGGCAAGCTGCCCGTCCGCGAGCGGATCGACCGTCTCATCGATCCCGGCTCGGCGTTCTTGGAGCTCAGCCCGCTCGCGGCGAACGGTGTGTATGAGGACGAGGCGCCGTCCGCCGGGATCGTGACGGGCCTCGGCCGGATCGAGGGGACGCTCGCGGTGATCGTGGCGAACGACGCGACGGTGAAGGGCGGCACGTACTACCCGCTCACCGTGAAGAAGCACTTGCGCGCGCAGGAGATCGCCCTCGAGAACCGGCTGCCGTGCGTGTACCTCGTGGACAGCGGCGGGGCGTTCCTGCCCCTGCAGGCGGACGTGTTCCCGGATCGCGAGCACTTCGGGCGCATCTTCTACAACCAGGCGCGCCTCTCCGCGGCGCGCATCCCGCAGATCGCCCTCGTCATGGGCTCGTCAACGGCCGGCGGCGCGTACGTCCCGGCGATGAGCGACGAGACGGTGATCGTGCGCGGGACGGGGACGATCTTCCTGGGCGGGCCCCCGCTCGTGAAGGCGGCCACGGGCGAGGACGTCACCGCGGAGGACCTGGGCGGCGCGGCCGTCCACGCCCGGCTCAGCGGTGTGGCGGACCACGAGGCGGCCGACGACCAGCATGCCCTCGCGCTGGGGCGGTCCATCGTGGCGAACCTCAACCGGCGGCGACCCGACCCGCCGTGGGACCGGCGCACCCCCGAGCCGCCCGCAGTCGCCCCTGCCGGCCACGCGAAGGCCGCGCACCTGTACGACGCGATCCCCGCGGACCTCCGGCGCCCCCTCGAGATCCGCGAGGTGATCGCGCGTCTCCTCGACGGCAGCCGGTTTCACGAGTTCAAGCCGCTCTACGGCGAGACGCTGGTGACGGGCTTCGGCCACCTGGACGGCTGGCCGGTGGGGATCATCGCCAACGACGGCATCCTCTTCAGCCAGTCCGCCCTCAAGGGCGCCCATTTCATCGAGCTGGCGGCCCAGCGCCGGATCCCGCTGGTGTTCCTCCAGAACATCACCGGGTTCATGGTGGGCCGCGAGTACGAGGCGGGCGGCATCGCCAAGGACGGCGCGAAGATGGTGATGGCCGTCGCCTGCGCACAGGTGCCGAAGTTCACGGTCATCGTGGGCGGATCGTTCGGGGCCGGCAACTACGCGATGGCCGGCCGTGCGTATGGACCGCGCTTCCTCTGGACATGGCCGAACGCACGGATCAGCGTGATGGGTGGCCAGCAGGCGGCCCGCGTCCTCTCCACGGTCCGTGGCGACTTCCCCACGGAGCAGGAGCGGGACATGTTCGAGGCACCCATCCTGGAGTCCTACGAACGCGAGGGCTCGCCGTACTTCGCGACGGCGCGGCTCTGGGACGACGGTGTCATCGACCCGCTGGACACGCGCCGGGTCCTTGCGATGGGCCTGGATGCCGCGCTGCACGCCCCGATCCCGGAGACGCAGTTCGGCGTCTTCCGGATGTGAGGTCGTGATCCCCGCGTGACGGTGCGCATCGCCTTCGCCACGTGCCGCGAATACGCCGACCTCGATCCCGACGATCGCCTGCTGCTGGCGCCGCTCGCCGCGCTCGGCATCCGCGCCGAGCCCGCCGTCTGGAACGACTCGGCGGTGGACTGGCGTGCGTTCCACGCCGTGGTGCTGCGGTCCACCTGGGACTACCCGGACGCATACGAGGCGTTCCTCGCGTGGGCCGCGTCCGTGCCGCGGCTGATCAACCCGCTGCCGGTGATCCGCTGGAACACGGACAAGCGGTACCTCCAGGACCTGGCGGCGGCCGGCATCCCGATCGTGCCGACTGCCTTCGCCGGCCCGGGCGAGGACTGGCACGTACCGGACGGCTGGCGCGAGGTGGTCGTCAAGCCCGCGACCTCGGCCGGGTCTCGCGACACCGCGCGCTACGAGCGGTCCGATCCCCGCGTGGCGGTCCACATCGCACGGCTCCAGGCTGCCGGGCGGGTGGCGATGCTCCAGCCGTACCGCCACGAGATCGAGGACGCCGGAGAGACGGGCCTGGTCTACGCGGGCGGTGCCTTCTCGCACGCGTTCCGAAAAGGCCCACTCCTGGCGCCGGGCGGCCGGATCACGGACCAGCTGTTCGCGCTGGAGGAGATCTCCGCCCGCGATCCCACCCCGGACGAGCTTGCCGTGGGGGCGCGCGCGATCGCGCTGGTCACGGAGCGCTTCGGAACGCCCGCCTACGCGCGCGTGGATCTCCTCCCGGGGCCCGTGGTCATCGAGGTGGAGCTGACGGAGCCGTCGCTCTACCTCGCCTACGGGCAGGGATCCGCAGAGCGCGCCGCGGCGGCGATTGGTGCCGCGATCCGGGCAGCCGGATAGGATGGGGACCATGCCGGAACGAGACGTGCACATCGCCGTGGCCGAGATGCGGAGCGGCCTCGCGGAACGCCCCCTGCCCGCCGGCACAGGCCGCGTGGTCCAGGTGAGCACCTCGCCTGGGGGCGTCCCGAAGCTTCCCGTCGCCGCGGCGCGCGTCCACGCGCTGGGCCTCGGGGGAGACGGCCACAACGACACGGTGGGACACGGTGGGCCGCTGCGCGCGGTCAGCCTTCTCGCCGTGGAGGCGATCCGGCGCGTCGCCGCCGAGGGTCACCCGATCGCACCCGGAACCACGGGCGAGAACGTGACCACCGAGGGGATCGAGCTGGGCGCCCTGCCATACGGGACCCGGCTGCAGGTTGGCCCGGACGTGATCCTGGAGCTCACCTCGGCCGCGAACCCGTGCACCACGATCGCCCAC
>Ga0315273_10008736_pt1 | contig 12810 bp, 14 predicted proteins | sample YL17G02_0_MG_FD_205753 | JGI IMG/M metagenome (GOLD analysis project Ga0315273, IMG submission 205753) | Sediment microbial communities from Yellowstone Lake, YNP, Wyoming, USA - YL17G02_0 | ecosystem: Environmental > Aquatic > Freshwater > Lake > Sediment | place: USA: Wyoming | collected...
CCCCTCGTCGTGACCCCAAGCATATTGCTATACACGTTGCAGGAGGGCTAGACTTCGCATTTAAAGGAGGCCTCCATGCAACTTCGATCTCAACAAAAGCCCCCCTCTCACCCCCGCTACCCCAGGATGACTCTCTCCACAGATTCCATAAATGATAACGGCTCGTTTGATCCTCGCTACACTTGCGACCTGGATAATTCCTCACCAGAACTGCACTGGGATCAGTTTCCGGAGAACACCGCAGGATTTGCCCTCACTGTGGAGGATTCTGATTCCCCGGTCAAAAACTTTACCCATTGGTTGATTTACAATATTCCACTAAGCATAACTCATCTCCCAGCCGGAATACCGCCGCAAGAGGCACTTCCTAATGGTATTCTTCAGGGAATCAATAGCCTCGGAAAACTGGGTTATACCGGGCCCTGCCCACCCCCCGGAGACCGGCCCCACCGTTATCTATTTCGAGTATACGCTCTCGCCACCCTGGTAACCCTGCCCCGCCGGACCGATCGAGACACTCTGCTCGAGGCAATTGCCCCCTTCGTCCTGAGCACCGGTGAAATTGTGGGCACTTACCACAGGCTGGCTCAAAAAAAAGCGGGATAAACGCACCCCAAAAGCAGTCTGGCACTCCGGTTGCATCTGTTCGGTACACTATAAAAGCTTCAAAAAAGGAGATTTCATGAAAAAACTCATAGCAATTGCTTCACTCAGCCTCAGCTTCGGATTTGCCTTGGCGCTAGCAAACACCGAAGACCCCGCCATGAACCGTGACTCGGAAACTTCCAGTGTCACTACCGAAACACGCCAGGAAGCCGGAACTGCCGGAGTCGCATCTGACACCAATCCACAAAACCCCGGCACAAACATGCCCGGCGATACTTCCCGCTCAGTCAGCGAATCCCCTGAATCCACTGTATCCAAAAACACGAAAATGTCGGAGTCCAGAATGCCTAAATCCTGCACCGACGAAAAAGGGGTCATGTACCGAGAGGGACAAAAAGGCTACAAAGAATGCATGGAAGGGGAAAAAAATAAACATCCTGAGCAAATGGGGGGTACCTCGGAAGGCGAAAGTGACATGCTGCAAAAGACCAAAGAACTCTATAAGAATATGCCCTCTCCTAAATCTACCGGGAAATAATTTTCAAAAAATATCCCTCTGACGCACTCTCTGCCGAGTGCGTCAGTTACTCTAGATCTAAAGATAATCCTTGAGGAGAGAGGAGTTCAAATAATGTCTTTTGGGCCGTTTAGATTTGGATCCCCGGCCCAAAAACATTATTTTGAACTCTATCACTGCTGGTTATTTGAAAAAGTGCTGAACTCTGTTATTCCGAATTTAGATGAAAAAAATTAAAGAAATTCGAGCGCGGGAAGTTTTAGATTCCAGAGGTTTTCCTACCGTCGAGGTCAACCTCTTTATGGAGGATTCAAAGTACCCGGGCGAACTCGTCCAGGGCCATGCAATGGTCCCCTCAGGCGCATCCACGGGAGAAGGGGAAGCATTAGAACTGAGAGATGAAGACCCGAAGCGGTATTTGGGCAAAGGGGTCTTGAAGGCCGTAGAGCATATTTCTAAGGAAATTCGACCTGCCCTCCTGAATAGAGACCTAGGAACCCAGGCCGAGCTTGACCGATTCCTTTGCCAGCTCGATGGCACGCCCAATAAAGCCAAACTAGGGGCCAATGCGATTTTAGGCGTGAGCATGGCGTACGTTCGGGCACAAGCGCTTGACTTGCGAATTCCTACCTACCAGTTATTGGCCAAGGAATTTGGCAGCGCGGGGACCGTGTTGCCGGTACCCATGATGAATATCATCAATGGCGGCAAACATGCCGATAACGGACTGGCGATTCAGGAATTCATGATTGTCCCCGCAGGGTTTACTCGATTTTCGGAGGCCCTCCGTGCGGGGGCCGAGACGTTCCATCAGCTTAAGAAAATACTGAGCAAAAAAGGGAAATCAACCGCAGTGGGCGACGAAGGCGGATTTGCGCCGTCACTGACAGGCCCCCATCCCCACAAGCAAGCATTATCCCTGATAATGGAGGCAATACAAGCCGCGGGTTACCAGGCCGGACGGGAGATTTTTTTAGCCTTGGACTCGGCCGCCAGTGAATATTCCATAGAGAAAACTTCTTACCAATTTGAGGGAAACCGTCTATCATCAAGTGAAATGACCTCAGTTTATTCGGCTTGGACCAAGGAATATCCGATCATCTCCATTGAAGATGGCCTGGCAGAGCATGACTGGGCAGGCTGGAAATTCTTGACCGATACCCTGGGCAAACGATGTCAGCTCGTCGGAGACGACCTTTTTGTCACCAACACCACCTACCTGAAAGAGGGGATCCAGAAAAATGTCGCTAATTCAGTACTCATCAAACTGAATCAAATCGGCACCGTCTCGGAAACCTTGGAAACGATGAGAACTGCTCAACAAGCGGGTTATAAATCCATCATCTCCCACCGGAGTGGGGAAACCGAAGATACCTTCATCGCTGATTTAGCCGTGGGCACGGATGCCGGTCAAATCAAAACCGGCTCCGCTTCACGCACCGACCGCATCGCCAAGTATAATCAACTTCTCCGATTGGAGGAAGAACTGGGAGCGCGTGGTAGTTTTGCGGGATTGAAAATTTTTGAAAGGTTTAAAATGTGATTGGCTTCCCAAGAACCCTCTCCATTCATCAAAAATGGCTTGGGGTTTTCGGGGTTTGGTTATTTATATTATCAGGCGCATCGACGGGATTTCTGGGCTCTCCCGGGATTCTTCAAACCGTCCGTCTCCACAGCCTTTTGAAGTTCAAAAAAGAGCAGCTCGCCAAATCTCTAAGCGAAACGCATGATCTTGAATTTGATATCAATCAGCTGGAAAAAAATCGCTTCGTCCAGCAAAGGGAAATCCGGCGCATCCTAGGCTACGCCGCCAGCGACGAAATTATATTCGACTTTTCAGCGGCAAGCAACAAGCCGAACCCATAAATAGAGAACTCAAGAAAGGGATTATCTTTAGATCTATAACACTCTAACTCCCTAAACCCACCTTTCTTAAAAAATGCAGAATTTTTGAGGGGACTTTGACACTTTGGGAAAATACAGCCAGACTCATGGAGTGTGAAATGCAGGATTTAAATTGGGATCTACACTCATCCAAAAGGAGAGAATTTACCCTATGGCTGCTGGTAAGGTGAAATGGTTCAACGAGGCAAAGGGATTTGGATTTATTGAACGCAAGGAGGGCGGTGAGATATTTGTTCATTGGACAGCGATACGCCGTGATGGATATAAAACTTTGATCCCCGGACAGGATGTCGAATTCGATATTTATGAAGGACAAAAAGGGCCGGAAGCACAAAATGTGATGAATCCGGAATTTTAGTCTGAGGCAGCCCCCTCTGATCTCTGAAAATTAGTAGGCCCAATAGGGCCCCAGCCCAAACGGTGAGGTCTTGCCCTCTATTCCGACAAAAACTCGCCTACCCAGAAAAAACGGCAATCCCCAAATCAGATTGTTGTCATCAAAGCCAGAAGACAGCGTAGATGCCAGGTTGTTGAATACCTTATTTGTCGAAGCCCCTCCCAGGACATTCCCCACTGAGAAGGAAACGGTCCCGGAATTTCCGCTAGGCAGTCCGGTCGTGGTGGCCGTAAAGCTGAGCGGGGCTCCGACTGGGCAATAAAAAGAGGAGAATGCACCGGTACAGAGAGCTAGTCCGGAATTAGTGGAAAAATTAAAAGTATTGGTACCACTATCGATAAAACTATTTACGTAAGTTTGGGAGAAAACCGCTGTCTGAAAGTACCCTTTGCTATTGGCTGCATAAACAGTCTCACTCGCTTTGGTATTATTGGTGCGGGTACCAATACCGAGGTACAAAGAACCACTCACCGAGGTGGTTCCGGCCGCCCCTACGCTGGGCAAATCCAAGAGCACTCCATTATTGTCCACCGGCAGCAACCCCACTGGATTGGTGACTTGAGAGGCAACACTGATCGACGTACTCGTACAAACTCCTGCACTCGTGCAAGTATAATACATATTGTTCGTGGCACTGCTCTCGCAAGAACTGCCGCAATCGCCCTGCTTCAGCCCTACCCCCAAGATACCATTAAATCCGCTCGCCCGAGGGGACGTTGCCACTTGACCACAGGACGCGGGGACAGTGGCAAAGGCTTTATCCATGACCTGAATTGAAGCTTTGACCGGTGGTTCGCCTGCCAGCTGGACATTGGCCACCATAACTGAACCCCAGGTGGTTAAACTTCCGAACGTGGCACATTCCGCCACCGAGTTGCCCGGGGCAGCACTCAACGTTGACAGCGTCGCGCAGAGCAGTGGATTCAGGGCTTGCACGAAAATCCTCAAGCCGTAACTTCCAGTATCGACCAGGATATCGGGCAGAGTCTGGCACCCCGAGCTACTTCCCACCGGACAAACTGTAACACTGGTACAGAGAAAGTTAGACTGGGTTCCACAGAGCGCTCCTGAGCCGACGGTAACACTCAGCACATTGGACCCTGAGGAGTCCACTCCCCCACTCGCAGAAGAACTGGAGGCGGCCCGACTGCAAACTCCTAAACCCGCCGAACTTCCATCCGTGGACACCACGCCCGAACAACCCAAGGCACCCAAACTTTCTACTATTAAAAACAGGTTAATCGTCGAAGTTATTTTGCCCATTTACTTGAGTTGATCGATTTCTACCCCGGGAGGAACGGAGTTCACTAAATAGGCTATTCCATGAACGGCCCCCATATGCCCCCCTTTTTCCACCACGAGCTGGGAAGTGGCAATTCGTTTCAGTGACTGACCACGGCTGCCTTTCACTTCGGCATCCGCTACGGAGTAGTCCTTAAAATAGGAACCCAATAACCGCGAGAGATCGGGATGATTCAGGCCTTGCCAGGTGATTGCAAATACAATTCCCTGCGGGTCAAGGTGCTGCTGGACTTCATTCATCTCAGAGGTCAGGGAGTAAGTCTGCACTTCATTCGATTCGGACAATCGCGGCGATTGGGCGCCTTGAAAATTTCGCGACGAACTTTTATGGAGTTTTGCGTGGATTTCTTTGGCATTTGCCTGAATCGAACTCAAGCCCTGACCCAAGCTCGCAAATGAAGAAGAAGCCACCAAAAACGACAGAATCCCTAACGACACTGAAAACATGACGACTCTCGCTCTATTATTTTTCTTAAGTGATACGTTCAGCTCGCTTCACGCTGCGAAGATTCTGATTGAGAATTTTCTTACGAATTCGAACTGATTTCGGAGTGACTTCAATCCACTCATCTTCGTCAATCCAGTCAATACATTGTTCGAGTGACAAGTCTCTGATACCCGCAAGAGTGACCAGTACTTCAGTATGGGCGGAACGAATATTAGTCAATTTTTTCGGACGACAAGGATTCACGTTCATGTCGTTGTCTTTATTGCTTTCGCCGACAATCATACCTTCATAAACAGGAACACCCGGGCCGACAAACATGATGCCGCGGTCTTCCAAGCCCATAAGACCGTACTCAACTGTATCTCCGCTTCGATCCGAGATGAGGGCACCGTTGTTTCGATGAGCCAGCTCACCCTTGTGCACTCCGTAACCCAATAAGATCGTGCTAAAAAGACCGGCCCCACGCGTTACCGTCAAATACCGGGAACGCATTCCCAGCAAACCTCGGGTAGGAATGTCAAATTCCAAACGAACTCGTCCGCTGCCCGAACCCCCGCCTTCGTACTTCGAGAGGAGGCCTTTTCGGCTTTGAAACATATGGGTCACATCGCCCACGGCAGTTTCTGGAAGATCTAGAACGGCTCTTTCCATGGGCTCTAGGCGGTTGCCTTCTTCGTCTTTTTTGTAAAGAACAGTGGGTTTACCGATCATGAATTCAAAATTTTCACGGCGCATTTGCTCAATTAAAATCGCAAATTGAAGTTCGCCCCGGCCTAAGACGCGGAATTGATCATTGGTTGCGGTTTCTTCCAAGCGAAGTGCCACATTATTTCGCACCTCACGAATGAGGCGATCGCGTAATTTACGGGACTGAATGGCCTCGCCTTCCTTGCCCGACAACGGAGAGGTGTTCACCGAGAAAATCATTCCCAAGGTAGGTTTCTCAACGTAAATCCTAGGTAATGCCACATCAGCATCAGAGCTCACCAAGGTGTCACCGATATCAGCTTTATCATTCCCGGCAATCACACCAATGTCACCGGCCAAAACTTCATTCACTTCCACCTGCTTTAGACCTTCGTAGGTGTAGAGCTGGGAGACGGTGAAATTTTCATTGACGGGATTGCCTTGTTCATCAATCCCGCGGCGGATCAGACGTTGATTCTTCTTAACCGATCCTGAAACGACTCGACCGATCGCTAACCGACCCACGTAGTCGGAATAGGAGAGATTTGAAATCAGAGTAGTAAAGCCAGGAGTTTCCGAAATGAGAGGACCCGGAATATCTCGGATAATTTCATCAAAAAGAGGCTGCAAGCTCCCCTTCTTCTCGCCTGAGAGCATTTGAGGGACTTCCTCGAAATTCAACGTGCACCAACCCTGTCTCGCACAGGCATAAACGATCGGGAAATCCGCTTGCTTTTCCGAGGCGCCTAGATCAATAAACAAGTCAAAGGCTTGGTTCACCACTTCCTCAACCCGGGCGTCCGAGCGGTCGACTTTATTGATGACTAAAATAACTTTTAAGCCCTGCTTCAAAGCCTTCTGCAGGACGAAACGAGTTTGGGGCAAGGGGCCTTCAGCAGCATCCACGAGCAACAACGCGCCATCCACCATTCCCATGATACGTTCCACTTCGCCACCGAAGTCAGCATGGCCCGGAGTATCGACGATATTAATCTTAGTATCGCCGACTCGGACGGACGTATTCTTAGAAAGAATCGTGATTCCTCTTTCGCGCTCCAAGTCCATGGAGTCCATCACCCGATCCGACATGGCCTGATGGGTTTGAAAGGTTCCAGCTTGACGGAGCAGGAAATCAACCAGCGTAGTTTTACCGTGGTCGACGTGTGCAATAATGCAGATGTTTCTTAAATTCTTCGAGTACTCCATGGACCTGACTTCTTTCTAGGCTTCGTTGAGTGCCTAAGCTTCTTTGAGAGCTGTTACTAAAGATTCACAAGTTGACTTGGCATCACCAAAAACAAGCGAACAATTGGGATAATAAAACAATGCATTGTCGACGCCCGCGTAACCCGCTTTCATCGATCGTTTGCTGACAAAAATATGTTTGGCTTTATATGCATCTAAAATAGGCATCCCATAAAGTGGACTAGACTTATCACTTTTTGCGGCAGGATTCACTACATCATTTGCACCGACAATTAAAGCCACGTCGGTTGATGAAAATTCGCTATTCACATCATCCATTTCAAAAACACAATCGTAGGGAATATCCGATTCTGCCAAAAGTACGTTCATATGCCCCGGCATACGACCCGCCACGGGGTGAATCGCAAACTTCACTTCCACGCCTTTTTCAGTCAAAATTTCATAAAGTTCTTTAATCGCATGCTGCGCTTGAGCCACTGCCATTCCGTAACCTGGAATAATGACCACCTTTGAAGCATTTTCCACCATAAAGGCGACATCTTCCACGGAAGCAGACTTGACGCCCTTCCCTGCAGCACTTGCCGCGACGGAAGCCACCGCGCTCTCAATACCCACGCCTCCGAAAATCACGCTTAAAATCGAACGATTCATTGCCTTACACATGATGTAGGAAAGAATCGCTCCGCTGCTCCCGACCAAGGCCCCAGTTGCGATCAACAATTGATTATTTAAGATAAAACCAGTCGCGGAAGCCGCCCAGCCCGAATAGGAATTCAGCATCGAGACCACCACCGGCATGTCGGCTCCTCCAATCGGCAAAACCAGCAAGAAGCCTAGAGCAAGTGCAATCCCGGTCAACAAAGCAAACGAAAGCAAACTCTGGGTAAGCGTGAAATGAACAGTCAACCCCACCATTGAAAGGGCCAGAATTAAGTTCAAAATGCGCTGCCCCTTGAAGACCAGCGGGTTGGATTTAAGGATTTCCTGCAATTTACCAAAAGCGACCAAAGATCCTGTAAAAGTAATCGCCCCAATAAAGCTGCCAATCGCCAGCTCCACCCTGGCAATGGATGATAAACTTTCAACCCCTCCATGAGCCAGATAAGTCCCCGTGGCCACGAGTACAGCCGATAAGCCCACAAAACTGTGCAGGGCCGCCACCAACTGAGGCATCGCGGTCATGCTAATTTTCAAAGCCATGGAGACACCGACAACTGCGCCACTGGCTAATCCAGCCAAAACCCAGGTGTAGTTTTTTACCTCAGGGTGAATCAGGGTCACAACCACGGCCAGGGCCATGCCAAGCATCGCAGCAAAGTTACCCCGTAGTGCAGTCTTCGGAGAGCTGAGGCCCTTCAGGCCATAAATAAAGAGCATCGTGGCGATTAAGTAGGCTACGGCAAAAAAATCTGGACTCAATTCCATATTCATCATGACTCCAATCCCTACACTCTCTATTTTTTCTTTTTAAACATTGCGAGCATGCGATTTGTCACGACAAACCCGCCGAAAATATTAATCGAGGCCAAGAAAACCGCAAAAAATCCGATTGCACTGACCCAGATTGAATCTACGCCCCCCGCACCCGAACTCGCTTCACCCCCGGCCACTAAAATCGCACCCACGACCACAATCGCACTAATGGCGTTGGTCACCGCCATCAGGGGCGTATGCAAGGCAGGGGTGACCCCCCAGATGACGTGGTAGCCCACGTAACAGGAGAGAACAAAAACATAAATTCCAATTATGGTCGGCGACATAGGTCTCCTTTAAGAGTGACCAAAACGGCGGCTATAATATCGTCTTGGAGATTAAGATTCAGAGCCTGCTTACCTTCCTTGCTTTCAACCAAAATGCCTAAAAGGGAAATCAGATTATTCCCGTAAAAATTACTGGAGTCTGCCGGCATCAGGGCCGGATAGTTGGTGAGCCCCACTAGAGTCACGCCATGCTTGACGACGACTTTGCCCGCTTCGCTCAAGGGGCAGTTCCCGCCATTTGCGGCAGCCATATCCACAATCACGGATCCCGCTCTCATTCCCTTGACAGCGTCCTCGGTAATCAAAACCGGCGCGTTGCGACCAGGGATATTAGCAGTCGATACAATAATGTCACATTTTTTAAGCCGCTCGGTTAAAAGCTGCTGCTGACGTTTTTTAGCCTCTTCAGAAAGCTCCTTGGCATAACCGCCCGTGCCCGAACCCTCTTCTCCTACATCTAATTCGACAAATTTCGCACCCAAGGACTGGATCTGCTCCTTGACTTCGGCTCTCACATCATAGGCTTCAATCGTGCCACCCAAGCGTTTGGCCGTAGCAATGGCCTGAAGACCGGCCACGCCCGCCCCCAAAACCATGACTTTGGCGGGTTTAGAGGAACCCGCCGAGGTCATCATGAGCGGGAAAAAGCGCCCGTAACGAGCCGCCGCCTCGAGTACCGCACGATAACCTGCAATGTTGGCTTGGGACGACAAAACGTCCATCGACTGCGCTCGTGAGGTTCGGGGGATCAATTCCACGGCCATGGTGTCTATCCCAGCTTTTGCCAGTTTCTCCACAAGTCCGTCTTTCGTGTAAGGTTCAATACAGCAAATGAGCAGGGAGCCTTGGACCATTAGCGCGATTTCGTCGTCCGAAGGGCGAAGCACTTTCAAGACGATTTCCGCCGAAAAAGCCGCCCTTGTGTCGACGAGCTCGACCCCTTCTCCCACATAATCGGAGTCTGGAAATCCTGCCAAAACGCCGGCGGATCGTTCGACCAGAACACGAAAGCCTTTTTTACAAAGCTTTTTAACGTTATCCGGGCTTAAGGCCACCCGGGTTTCTTCTGCACGTTTTTCTTTTGGAAGCCCAATCATCATCATAATAGGTAAGCTTTCATACTCACTCTCGCATCCACCTTCAGGTTAAGCCCCCACGGGACCTACCCAAGGTTGATTTTCGCAGTTTTTAAGTTTCGGCAGTCGTGTATACCCGATTAGACCATTTTATCCTACCGGATTATCACTTCCTGCAGGGAATCTAATAAATACCTGAGAATCAGTGTAACGTGTTCTTGGAAAATCCTCAAATCTAGCATGGAAATAATTTATTCTAGTATGAACCCGGAAATCTCCCACGCCTGATCATGAACAACATGATCATGAACAACATGATCATGAACAACATGATCAGGAACAACATGATCAGGAAAAACAGACTTGCCGGGATCTTAGGCAGTGACTGCCTTAGTGCGGATTATTTTCCGTCCGCCCCATTTTCAGGAACCACGCGGGTGGCAGAAATTTGTCACGTGGGAACGGCAAGCCATTGAGCTCGATCTCGTCCATGAAACTTGGAATATAGCCAGTAGGAATAAATTCCCCGATGATCTTGCCCTCAGCGGACCGCCCCCTTTGAACAAACCTAAAGATATCGCGGATTTGATATTTTCCAAGCTCATCCACTTCGGGGATGACTTCGGTGATATTAGTGACTTTTCTGCTGCCGTCACTCATGCGCTTGATCTGAACGACGAGATGAATTGCCGAACAAATCTGCCGGCGAATAGCGGCAATTGGAACTTGAGTATCCCCCATCATCGCGAGAGTCTCCAAACGCACTAAACCGTCATAGGGGGTATTAGCGTGGGTCGTGCCCATCGAACCCCCATGCCCCGTGTTCATGGCCGTAATCAAATCGAGAGCCTCGGGGCCCCGTACTTCCCCGACCACAATCCGGTCCGGTCGCAACCGAAGCGCGGACCGGATCAGGTCCCGGATTGAAATCCCCCCCTTACCCATTTCGTCGGGGTGCTTGGTCTCGAAGAAAACAACGTGCTCGGTGTGAATTTTTAACTCCGAGGAGTCCTCTATAATGAGGAGTCGCTGGGACGCTGGAATGCGGGAACCTAAAACGTTGAGCAACGTGGTTTTTCCAGAGCCCGTACCCCCTGAAATAATGATATTTTTGGCCAGGTAAATACAAACATCCAAAAACCGGGCACCTTCCTTCGATATAGACCCACGATTGATTAAATCCACGAAAGAAGGAGTCCCCTTGGAAAATTTACGAATCGAGAGCGTAGTTCCCTTACGGGAACAAGGCGGCAAAACCGCCGCCACCCGGCTCCCATCGGGGAGACGGGCATCCAAAATGGGATTATCCTCGTCGATACGGCGCCCCACGAACTGGGCAATATTCCGAATAGCCGCTTGCAGAGCCTGTTCGTCGTTAAATTTGGCCGGGGTCCGCTCCAAAAGCCCACTGCGCTCAATAAAAACCTCGTGGGGTCCATTGACCAGGACTTCGGACACGGAGTCGTCGTCCAAATAGGCTTTTATCGGACTGAGAAACGCTCCGACTGAGTCTTCGAATACGCCCATTTGATTTTAATCTACTCCAAGGGTTGTGCTGTGAGTTTTAATATGGGTAGTACCCTGGATTGCGTAGTTCCCTTCCTTAACGAGTAAGTTCCCTTCCATGCCATTGATCGGGCAATAATAGCGGAATTGTCCAGCCTGGGTTGGTGTAAACGTTAGCTCCTCGATTTTCTGGGCGCGGATCTGTTTGCGCACTTTCAGAATATCTAGATCCATCATGAAACAAAGATTTCTCTTGGCAGCTCCCGTGACATACATTCTGACAGGAATATTACGAGTAACAAAGACAGCCTTAGGGAAAAACCCGAGATCCCCCGCAATGATCGCGACTTCTTGAATCCCCGTGCGAGCCGTTGAGCTTTCAGGTTTAGGATTTAAATTCGCCGAAGAATGCGGCATGCCTGGCTCCCCGATCACGGGTTGCGCCTGAGCGCTCCCGACCCTACCGGCTTCTTGGGTAAATTCAAGCCCGGCAGGCCTGCGGTTTGAAACTAAAGCGTCGTCCGTGTCCTGAGTCCCGCCGGATTCATCCTGCCTGAGGGTCTCCATCGCGTTGGTGACGAAGCGAGAGCGCCCCTCAGCATCCAGTCGACTCGGAGGCGAGCCAAAGCGAGACTCCGGAAAGGTTTCTTTATACTCGTGATTCTCGTGGCTCTGATGGTTTTCAGGGCTTTCATGGTATTCATGGTATTCATGCAGGAGAGCAGCATCAGACTGGGATAACCCCATGCCCGAGGCCAGGGCCTGATGAAAGGTGCTCAGTCCCCCTAGGGTAAGAAGGGTCAATGCCCAGCCCCGGATCAACAAGGAACCCAGGGCAAGTACCCGCGAAACTACTCGAATCAGCAAATTTGTCGCCTTCAGGCAGGATCTTTCCATAGAATCCGCTCCTTCAAAGGACTTATCGACAGTTTCAATAAAACTTAAATAGGTATTTTTGAATGCGTAATGCCCGGCGCTATGCCCGTCGCTATGCCCGGCGTACTGCCCGTCGCTATGCCCGGCGTACTGCCCGGCGTACTGCCCGGCGTACTGCCCGGCGCTATGCCCAGCGTATTTTTGAACGTGTTAGAGAATCAGAGTAGCTGAGCGGCAGAACTACAGTCTTACGGCCTTGGACGCCTGCTCGTATGTCAAATGCCGACGATAAGATCGAGCGAGATTTCTCAGCTCCGTAGTCTCCGCAGATTCTTCCAGTGCTTTAAACAACACGTGGCCCCGGGCAATCAGCTCGGGAGTGAGATGACCTTCGTCCGCTCGCGCCTCTTGAAATTTCACCATTTCTTCCAATAAATCCAGCTTATCCATGCCCAGGATCTTGGCCCGGTACTCCAAGTCAGCTTGCTCGACATTTTTCTTATTTTCACGCACAGCACTCAACG
>Ga0315273_10008737_pt1 | contig 12808 bp, 12 predicted proteins | sample YL17G02_0_MG_FD_205753 | JGI IMG/M metagenome (GOLD analysis project Ga0315273, IMG submission 205753) | Sediment microbial communities from Yellowstone Lake, YNP, Wyoming, USA - YL17G02_0 | ecosystem: Environmental > Aquatic > Freshwater > Lake > Sediment | place: USA: Wyoming | collected...
GGTGCTCTTCACGGCGACGGGCGTGGCGGGGGCGGCGACCCAGATCGCGGCGAACTCGGTGATCACGCAGAGCGCCACGGTGACTACGGCGGTGGCGGCGCCGCCGTCGGTGCTGGTCCGGGATGCGGGCAACAACCCGGTGGCGAACGTCCTGGTGACCTTCCTGGGGACCGGCGGGGGCGGAAGTGTGCTGCCGGCGACGCCGGTGGCGACGCTCGCGAACGGGATCGCGACGCTGACGTCGTGGACCCTGGGCCCGGTGGCGGGGGCGAACACGGTGACGGCGACGGGGGCGGGGACCCTGAGCGGCAACCCGCTGACGTTTACCGCGACGGGCACGTCGAGCAGCGCCTTCAACATCGACCTGCAGCAAGTCGGTTCCCTGACCGCCCGGCAGCTGCAGGCGTACACTACGGCGGTGACGCGGTGGCAACAGGTCGTCACCGGGGACCTGAGCGACATCCCATCGCTGACCATCGCCGGGGCCTCCTGCGCCATCTGGCAGCCTGCCATCAACAGCCGGCCGGTGGACGACCTGCTGATCCTCGTCACCGTCCGGGCGGGAGACGGCCTCGGCGGCGTCCTGGCCTCGGCGAGCATCTGCGCCGTGCGCGCCAGCGACAGCCTGCCGATCGCGGGGGTCATCGAGCTGGATGCCGCGGATGTCGCGACCATGGAGGGCAACGGCACGCTCGACGCTGTCGTCCTGCACGAGATGGGGCACGTGCTCGGCATCGGCCCGCTGTGGCAGACAAAGGCACTGGTCACGGGGGCAGGTACGGCGGACCCGAGGTTCACCGGGTTGGCTGCGGTCGCCGGCTACTTCGGCCTTGGGGGGGTCGGACAGGTTCCCGTCGAGGGCACCCCCGCCCCCGTCGGGAGCAGGGACGTGCACTGGCGTGAATCGGTCCTGGGCTCCGAACTCATGACCAGCTTGGTCAGCGCCCTTCCGATGCCGCTCAGCATCGTCACGGTGGGCTCCCTCGCCGACTTGGGGTATGCCGTCGACAACTTGGCGGCCGATTCGTACATCCTGTCGGCGGCGCCCATGCCGGCCGGGGCGGTCACGCCGGCGCCGGCCGCCGGTCCGTGGGAAATCCTGACCACGCCGACGATCGTCGTCGACGACCGACCCCCTGGTGCCCCCAAGTAGGCAGCAGGGCACGCGCTGAGGCAGCACCCACACGCGAAAACGGAGTCCCCCAGGCGCCGTTCGACCTGAGCTTGGTCCGGTCGTGGTACCCGAGATGCGCCTGTCCGGCCTGGTCTTCTCTGGCGTGGGATAAGGGTGGGTTGGCGGCGGTTACCTATCCGTCGCTCACGGCGAAGCGGTGCCCGCACTGCTCCCGGCGTCCGTTCCAGGCGCGGGAGCAAGTGGGGTCAGTGGTGGGGTGGGGAACCTCTGTTGACGGCGACGTCGTCGCCGGGATCCCGCGAGGGCCCGGCGCGACAGCCAGTGCGCCGGGGTGCTCGGGGGCGAGTGACTTACTTGGCGATGCACGCCTGCGCGGCGCCAAGCGGGCTCTCTGCCGTCGGGGAGCCGGTGAGAACGCCACGGAGCATCGTTACATCTCCGCTCGAGAGTTTCGTCCCGGCGAATTGCGACAGAACGACGCCGTCGTAGTCCGTCATCTTCTGCTGGGCCTCGCCCGCCTTCGGCGGCGTCTTCGACATGTCATAGTACGCATCGTTCGCCTTGATCTGGAAGCCGTCCTTGAGTTTCTGGAGGCCAGAGGCGGATGTGGCACGGGTACCAGTGATGTTGGCGCTCACGGTATAGAGGTTGAAGAGCTCCGCGTAGCACGGCTTGGTGACATCACCGAACGCGTACGGGTGGGTCCCCCCCTTCGCGAGCATCACATCACCCGGAGCGAGCGCGGAGGGGCCAGTGCTCCCCATCGGCGCGTCGCAGCCGGCGACCAGCAGCACCGCACCAACGACCGCGATACGAGAAAGTCTGGAACTGCCCATTTGCTCCTCCTTGAGAATGAAACGACACGCCTGCCCCTCCGCTCCTGGCCTGTGGCCCGGTGGCGGGAATGGGCGGGATTCACGGGGTGCGCTGTAAGGGATTGCAAACCACATGCCGATGGGTCAATTTGAGTCGTAACTTCATTTACTGCAATATGTTAGACAATATTCCCCGATGAGATTTCATCGGCTTCCAGGCGCTGAACGAGGCTTGGCATGCCTCATCCGAGGGCACCGCGCCACAATCTGGAGCGCCCGGTCCGGCCCCAACCCCGTCCGCCGCCCCGGGTGACTCAACGGGGGTCGAGACGGCGCGATTTGAGGATCTCCATGGTTGTGCCGCCGCCCATCCGCACGACCGCCCGAAGCCGGCTCACCACAACGCCACCGTCCGCGGCGGTGATCGTCAGTTCGAGGTCGCGCGGGGAGAACGCGATCCGGGCCTCGAACTCGTCGAGCTCGCGCTGAATCCGGTTGGCGTCTGCGGGTGGCAATGCTGCAACCAGGTCGAACACGTTCTGGAAGGCGCTCTGCCGGCGTCGGGCCACGAGCCGGTGGGCGCCTTCGAGGCTGATGCCGGGCAGGGTCGCGAGCACGGCGGCGGGGGCGGAGTTCACGTTGACTCGGCCGTCCCCGTCGGCGTCGACGAGCGGTGCGAGTCGCGCGGCGAGCGTGTCGCCGACGCCGAGCACCTCCCGGATCTCCGCCCCGGTCTCGAAGGCACCGTTGCGTGGAGCGGTCGGAGGCCGGAGGTCGGCATAGTCGGGCGCCTCCGCACCGTCCGGTCGGCGCGCACTGTCCGGATCACGCCAGTCGAGGACTGCCGATGTCAGCGCGGCGGCCTTGGGACCGGCCACGCCCATCACGTCCAGCAGCCGCCGCAACTGGAGGCTGTCGGACAGGTTCAGGTTGAGCCTGGAGCGGGCATCCACAATGTCCACGCGGGTATCCAGTCCGTTCATCCGGAATCGTACCGGCGGCGCGGTGGAGTCGGCGGGTCGAGTCAGGACCTGGAGGGAGTGCTCGGCGGAGCCGTCCTGCAGCTCCTCGAGCAGGATCGCGAGCCCAGCCGCGGTGGCCCACCGGGTCCGCGCCTCCAGGGCGGCATTGATCGTGGCCCGGCGTTCCGAGCGCGCCGCGGCCATGACGGTCACGGCGACGCCCGCCAGCACCGCCAGCACCCAGAGCGTGGTCAGGAGCGCGAAGCCGCGCCGGTCGGAGAGCGGCATCACCAGAGGGCGCCCTCCACCGGAACGGTCAGGGGCAGCTGGAGGAGCGGCGGGAGGCGGGAGGCCTCGACGGTGCCGGGACCGAGGCGGATGGCGTCCAGCGTCGAGAGCTGGAGCTGCACTGCGCGCGGGAGCACGTCGCTCGACTCCCAGGCGTCGACCCAGGCCGCGCCCCTCGGTTGAGGCACCAGGTAGCGGAGCGCAAGCGCGGTCACCGCCGGGGCGATCGTCAACGTTTCCGGTGAGACGACCATGCTGTCGCGCACCGGAGCCAGTTCGGCGAGCAGCCCGGCCCGGGGGGTCGTGGGGTCGCGGTCCACCCACAGCCCGACGCGGCACGGTCCCGGGCGGAGGGCGCCGCAGTCGCCGGCGTCGAAGGTCACTTCGTCCGAGGACTGCCCGGCACGATAGACATCCACGCCCCGGAACGGCCCCGTGCCCGGGAGGAACGTGGCACTCCGGAGCCAGCCCTCGAGCGCGCTGCGGGCGGCGGCGCCGTTCAGGACAGGCCTGGTCGCCTGATGCGACCGTGCCCACCCGTCGGTGATCGCGGCGAGCCCGGTGTGCGCAGCCAGGACCACGACGCCGGCCACCACCAGCGCGACGACCAGTTCCACCAGCGTGAACCCGCCCCGGCCCGTCATTCGGGAGCCGCCCACACGGCCAGGGCGGGCCACTCCCGCCGGCGGAGCAGCGTCTCGAGCGTGTAGTCACCAGACCGCCATTCCACCCTGACGGCGGCCCGCCAGAGGGCACGGGTGCCAGGTTCCCGTCCGAGCCGGGTGTGCCAGGCGTAGTCACGTCCGGCGAGCGTGATGCGGCCCGACCGTTCGGGCAGCCACGCCGAGAGTGAATCGCGGGGGGCGGCCGAGAGTTCGTTCAGCTTGGCCTCAGCCAGGACGACGGCTTCCCGCTCCCGCAACGTCGCCGTCTGGCTCCGGAGAATCTGGGAGGTGGCCTCGAGCGCCGTGACCATCGCGATCCCCAGCACCGCGAGCGCCACCAGCGCCTCGATGAGGGTGAAGCCCGCCTCAGCGGGTCGTCGCGACAAGTGACGCCGTCCAGGCATCGGCGGTGATCTCGCGGCGGCGGGAGTCATCGGACACGACCAGGCGGTCGCCCCGGGCGCGGCCGAGCCCGTCAAACCGCAGGAGCGCCCACGGCGCGGCGGCCGGCGCCTCGAGGCGGACGCCGTCGGGCAGTCCAATGGCGCCCTCGGCGAGCGGGGTCGCGCCAGCCCGCGGCTCGGATCCGGCAAATATCATGAACGCGCCGGAGCGCGTCTCGATCGCAATGGTGACCGGCTCGCGCCGTGAGCCCGCCAGGTCCCGTGCTCGCCCGGCCGCCGCGAGCAGGTCCCGCACCGTGCGATCGGCGCCGGTCGGCGTCAGCCGTGCGATCTCCGGCCCGACCACCGACGCGACGGTGCCGAGCATCGCGAGCACGACGAGGATCTCGATCAGCGTGAATCCGCGGGCCGGTGTCCGCCCCTGCCGCTGGCCGCTCACTGGGCCCTCACCGTATCGGCCGGCACGACCGTGAGCGTGTCGTGGCGGAGCAAGGTGAGTGTGTCCCCCATGATCTTGTCGATCCCGGGCAGCAGTTGCCGCAGCTCGTTGGTGGTCCGGTCGCTGTCCTCGTCCGAGTACAGGACGTGCGGGGTGAGCATGATGAACAGTTCGGACGCGACCTTCCTGGTCTGACTGGACCGGAACAGCCAGCCGACCAGGGGGAGGTCCTTCAGGACCGGTATGCCACTGCTGGTCTTGTCCAATTGGCGATCGACCAACCCGCCGATGACGACCGTGTGCCCGTCCCGCACCGAGAGCCGGGTCACCACCTCCCGCGTATTGATCACGGGTGCGCCGAACTGGACCTCGGATGTGGCGGAACTGACTTCCTGGGTGAGCGAGAGCGTGACGAAGCCGTCGCTGTTGATCGTGGGCCGGATGCTGAGCTGGGTCCCCACGTTGCGGTACTGGACGACCTGGTCGCGCACGTTGTTGTCGGTCGGCAGCACCCGCGACACCTGAATGAAGGGGCGCTGGTCCCCGATCAGGATACGGGCCTCTTCCGCGTTCTGGGCGAGCACGACGGGGCGGGAGAGAATGGACACATCGCCCGAGGCCGCCAGGGCCGTCAGGATGACGTCGGCGTTGACCGCGCCGAGCCCGAAGACCTTGAGCGCGAAATCGCCAGCGGAGGCGCCGGTGAGCGTGGCGATGCCGCTGTCACCCACGTTGAACGGGATGCGCCAGTTGACGCCGACCTGGGTGTTCTCGTTGCGGCGCACCTCGGCGATCAGCACCTCGATCATGACCTGCATCGGACGGCGATCGAGCTGCTGCACGGCGGCGTGGATCGTCTCGTAATCCCATGGCATCGCGCGAATCAGCAGCGCGTTGGCCGAGGGATCCGGGACGATCGTGACCGGCCCGATCAAGTCCGCCATGCCCACCGTCGCGCTGTCGGCCGCGCTCTGGGGGCGGGGGACGAGTCCGCGCGGCTGCCCGCTGGGGGACTGCTGGTACGGGGCCACCTCCTGGCGGCGCAGCTGCTGCGACAGCGGCTCCGGCGCGCCGCCCTGGGACTCCGCCGCGGTGGCCCCCCCCCCGCCCACGCCGTAGAGGCGCTCCAGAATCTCGGCCATCGTCGTCGCGTCGATGAAGCGCAGCCGCTCGACGAACAACCGGGAATCCTGCGAGGGCTGGCTCCCGGCGCCCAAGGCCCGGCGTGGCTGGTCGGCGACATCCGCCGTCGAGACCAGCTGGATCAGCCCTCCCTCCTCGACGATATCCAGGTCGTTGGCCCGCGCCACGCTCTCGAACAGCATCCGGACGTCGGCCAGCGGCACCGGCTGTCCGGTACGCAGCGTGACCGCGCGGGTCGGCAGCTGTCCGTAGACCACATTGAGCCCCGCCACCTGGGCGAGCGCGGTCATGACGAGACGCAGATCGGCGTCCTGGAAGTCGAAGACGACGCCATTCGCGGTCTGGGTCACGCCTTCGAGTTGCTGGGCCATGAGCCCGGGAGCGGGGCGGCCCAGGAGGGCCAGCAGGAGCAGCACGGCCCGGCGGGTCATGGAATCGTCCTTTGCACACGGAACGTCACCAGCGTGTCGGGACCCTGGAAGTCGGCAGCACCCCGCTCCACCCGGAGCAGCCGGAAGCCATCGACGGAACCACCCACCGACACGACGCGTGAGCCGCGGCCGGGCAGGTCCAGCATGGCCAGCCCACCCCCGGACTGCAGGACGGTGCCGACCAGACGGGCCCGAAGGAAGGGATTCGGCGGTACCGGCATGGCCGGGGCGCGCCGGTCGCTCGGCAGCTCATAGCGGATCGAGGGCGGGTTCCGGTCCGGCCGGAACGGGGCGCGCGCGATGGCGGCCAGCACGGCGAGCCCGGACACCGTGCCGACACCGGCATCCTGTCCGGCGCGCTCGGCGCGGGCGATCGGGGTGGTGGCCTCGGGCAATGGCGCGAGCCACAGCGCGCCGACGGCGGCGGCCACCGCCACCCCGCCGGAGGCGAGGGCTCCGCCCAGGGCCCAGCGGCTCCTCGGTCCCCAGCGTCTCAGCGGCGTCATGGCGATCCCCGCTTCCGCTCTGCCGCGCCGGGACCGGTGTCCGTCAGCAAGAAGCCCTTCGCCACCAGGTCGAATTCCAGGACCTCCGCTTCAGCGGGGGCCACCAGCTGCCCCGGGCGGGACGACCGCACGCTCACCGACTCGATGCGGAGGAGTTTCGAGCTGTGCTCCAGTCCGTGCAGCAGGGTCAACGTCCCCTCCAGGTCGCTCTCGCCCCGCAGGTGGATGGGAATGGCTGCGAGGCCCTCGCCGGCGGGCACCGGCGCTCCCGGCTCGACGCGCGAGAGGTAGACCCGATTTTGGTGGGCGGCATACTCCAGGAACCCGGTCAATGCGGCCGCTGCCGCCCGCTCGTTCCGCCCCCCGATGAGGCGGGGCGCCACGGCGATGAGTTCTGCCGAGAGCCGGCCGAGCTCGTCCGTCGCCGACCCGGCCGAAGCGAGGAGCCCCCGCTCATCCGCCAGGAGGTCGCGTTCCACCCGGAGCTGCTGCGAAACCGCCCGGGCTTCGTGCAGATAGGGAGCGACCGCGACGTGCCACGCCAGGCCGGCCAGCAGCAGCGGCAGGGCGATCCGGAGCGCGCGCCGGTCCCGGGGCGACAGCGCGGGGATTCCGCCGGAAAACGTATTCATGGCTGCACCGTCGGGGACGCCGGGGCGCCGGCCGCCGCGCCCGGCTGGACCGCGATGGTCAGGGCAAACCGCTCCATGTCCTCGGCCCCGGGAGAGCGGAACGCCGAGACCAGGGTGACGTCCCGGAGCTGTGGGGAACGGGACAGCGCGCTGGCCGCACTCGCCGCCGCGGGCGCCACGCCGTCGAGGCGGACGCCGGTACTGTCGGCCGTGAAGGCCACGAGAAACGCGGAGTCCGGGAGCGTCTGCGCCACCGAGACCAGCACCCGACTCCAGCGTGAGACGCCCGACTCCGCCTGACGGACCGCCTCGAGCCGCGATCGCACCGACTGGATTTCTCGGGCGATGACGAGCGCGGTCCCGACCGCTTGGGCGTGCGCCTGTCGCTCCTCCACGACAGCGGCCAGCTCCCGCCGCAGACCCCAGAGATGCGCGACCCCGGCCACCGTCAACGCGACCACGGCCACCGCGGCCAGCAGGACGGCCCGCAGCCGTTCAGCCCGCGCCGTCTCCTGCCAGATCCGCTCCGGGATCACCTGCGGCGTGTCGGCGGTGCACTGGGTGGCGCCGAACGCGGCGAGGGCCGCGGCATCGAGGCCGTCCACGGCCGGAGGCAGCCGAAGCAGGGAAAAGGCTCCTCCGGAGAACACGTCACCGTCCGGATCCCGGCGCGGACCGACGAGGGGGATCACCGAGAGGGGTCCCCGATCGGAGGCGGAACCCAACACACTTTCCGCCAGGCGCGCCGCAGCAACCACGAGATCGTCGTCGTCCGAGCCCGTCCACGGCTCGACCGCCAGGATCGTCCGCCCGCGCACCGCGATCCCCTCCTGCCAGTCCTCCGAGCGCACCGCGATCAGGACGGGGGCGCGCCGGCTGGCCGGCACCAGGCTTCGGACCGCCTCCACGAGCGCGCACGAGGCTGGCGTGACCGCGACGCAACGCAGGCCGGCCTCCCGCACCGCGGCGAGGACCGCCTCGACCACCGCCGCCTCGGCGCAGGTGGCGAGCGCCCGCACCGGCGTGCCGCGCCGCCCCGACCGCTCGGGGATGGCATCGGCGAGCGACTGGTCGGTGGCGGAGAGGAAGTAGCGCCGCGCGTGGCGGGTCACCAGTCCCCTCAGCTCCGTGCGCGCCAGCCGGGGCACGGTGATCGTCTTCGCGTGCCCCAGGCTCCGATGCAGCGCCACGCTGACCTCGGTCGCGCCGCCGAAGGGTTCCAGCAAGCCGCGCAGCGCCTCGAGCAGTTCGGGCCATGCGCCCTCGGCGGGGCCGGCCGACAGCGCACGCTCGACCCGGCCGGAGACCTGCGGGCCGCGCGCGGTCCGACGCACGAGCACGGCGACCACCCGGTCCCGGGCGATTGTCAGGCCGAGGACCGCACTCATCCGACCCTCACGCCGTAGAGCGCCTGTAGCAGGGCCAGGGCCACGAGACCGATCACGGCGCCGAACACCACGATCAGGGCCGGCTCCACCAGCCGGACCAGCCGCTCCATTCCCCGTTCGAGCTCCTGTTCCGCCAGGCTGGCGGCGCGATCCAGCATCTGCGGGAGCTGCCCGCTTTCCTCTCCGAGGGACACCATCTGGAGGAACACGTAGGGAAATACCGCCGCGCGGCTCAGCGCGGGGCCGAGCCGATGGCCGCCGCGGACTTCCTCGCGCGCTCGCACCACGTCCTCGACCACGGCCGTGTCGGTGAGCCCCTGGGAGGCCAGGTCGAGCGCGGTCAGGATCGGCAGCCCGCCGGCCAGGAGCGTCGAGAGGGTCCTGCCGAATCGGGCGGCGGACAGCCGCTGGCGCAGCGGGCCGACGAGCGGCAGCCGCAGAAGCGTGGCATCCCAGTGGCGTCGGCCCGCCTCCGTGCGGCGGTAGGCGGCCGACACGGCCACGCCCGCGAGCGCGGCGCCGAGCAGCAGGATCCACCAGCGACCGAGGAAGCCGCTGGCGCCGAGGACGAACGCGGTGGAGCGCGGCAGGGCGGCGCCGGTATCTTCAAGCAAGGTCGCAAATCGGGGCAGCACGTAGAGCACGAGCACGAGCAGGGCGGCGCCGCCCACCACCGTCAGCAGGGCCGGGTAGATCAGCGCCGACACCAGCTGCTCGCGAATCCGCTCTTCCCGTTCGAGGTGTGCGGCCAGGCGGTTGAGCGCATCGGAGAGGTGCCCGCCGCGCTCGCCGGCGCGGCTCATCGCCAACGCCAGCGGGGGGAACACGCCGTCGGCGGCGCCCAGGGCATCGGCCAGGGACTGCCCGCCCCGCACCCGTTCCTGCACGCCGCGGAGCGCGGCTCCAACGTCGGGGCGGACCACGACCCGGGCGGTGGTGCCGAGGGCGCGATCCAGCGTGAAACCGGCCTCGACCAGGATCGCGAGGTAGCGCACGGCCTCGACCACATCCGCGCGCCGGCTCCGCCCGCCGCCGGGCCGCGCCGCCGCCTGGGGCTCGGCGCGCAGCAGGTGCATCCCCCTCGACGCGAGCGCGCGCTCCAGGTCCGTGGCCGAGGTCGCCTCCTCGATGCCGCGGCGGGCCAGCCCACCGGGTGTGACCGCGCGATACTCGAAGGTCGCCATGGCTACTCCCAGCTCCGGACGTCGGCGTCTTCGCCCTCGCCGCCGTCCGCCCCGTCGCGGCCGGAGGTCAGCAGCTCGTAGGTGTGGCTGGAGTCGAGGGCAGGATACCGGTACACGTAGGCCCGTCCCCAGGGATCGAGGGGCACGCGCTTCTTGAGGTAGGGCCCCCGCCAGTTCCGCGGCTGGGGCGCCGAGACGGGCGCCTCCTGGAGGGCGGCGAGGCCCTGCTCCGTGGTGGGGTAGTCATCGTTGTCGAGCCGATAGGCGTCGAGCGCCGCTCCGAACAACTCGACCTGGGAGCGCGCGGCGGTCGACTTGGCCGTCCCCACGTTCCGGATGATGTTCGGCGCCACCAGCGCGGCCAGCATCCCGAGCACCAGGATGACGACCATGATCTCGATCAGGGTGAACCCCGCCCGCTGGCGCGCTCCTCCGCTACACCGAGGTGACACGGAGCACCTCCTCGGGAACCGTCATCCCGGCGGCCACCTGGCGCCAGCCATCGGTCCGCAGCGGCCGCATGCCGCGCTCCACCGCCAGCGCCCGGATCCACCCGGCGCCCCGACGCCTGAGCACCTCGGAGCGAATATCTTCGTCGACGACGAGCAATTCGTAGATCCCGGTCCGGCCCCGGAAGCCGGTCCCCCGGCACGCGGGACACCCCCGCGCTCGTCGCACCTCAGGAATCATGACGCCATCCGCCGCCATTTCGCGGAGGGACGCCTCGTCCGTGGGCACCACCACCGCGCACGCGATGCAGGTGCGCCGGACCAGCCGCTGCGCGAGCACGGCCTCCACCGTGCTGGTCACCAGGTAGTCCGCGATGCCGAGATCGAGCAGCCGCGTGAGCGCGGACGGGGCATCGTTGGTGTGCAGCGTCGAGAGGACGAGGTGACCCGTCAGCGCCGCCTGAATGCAGATCTCTGCGGTTTCGGGGTCGCGCATCTCGCCGACCAGCAGCATGTCCGGATCCTGACGCAGGATGGAGCGGAGCGCCCGGGCAAACGTCAGCCCCGACCGGGTCTGGACCGGCACCTGCACGACGCCGGAGAGTTCGTATTCGACCGGATCCTCGACGGAGACGACCTTTTCGCGTCCGGTCCGCAGCCGGTCCACCAGGGCGTACAGCGTCGTGGTCTTCCCGCTGCCGGTCGGCCCGGTCGTGAGGATCACGCCCTGGGGGCGGGCCGCGCGACGGAGCAGCTGGGCGCAGGTGTCTTCCGCCAGGCCGAGCGACTCGAGCCCGAGGCAGCGGCGCCCCGCATCGAGCAGCCGGAGGACGATGCTCTCACCGTGCAGCGTCGGCAGCGTGCTGACGCGCACATCGAGCTCGCGTCCGCCGATCCGCAGCCGGATCCGTCCGTCCTGCGGCAGCCGCCGCTCGGCGATGTCCAGCTCCGCCATGATCTTCAGCCGGCTCACGATCGCCGCGCGCAGGTGCGCCGGAGGTGCCGGCATCCGCTGCAGCACCCCGTCAATTCGATAGCGCACGTGGAGCCCGTCGCCCTCGGCCTCCAGGTGCACGTCGCTGGCCTCGAGGTCCACCGCCTCACTGATGAGCATGTTGACCAGCCGGACCACCGGCGGCTGGTTGGCCAGCGCCTCGAGATCGTGGGCCACGTGCGCGCCCTCGGCGTTCCCGGGCCCGGTCTCGAGGACCAGCCCCTCCGGCGATGGATCGCCGGCCAGTCCGTACGAGCGCTGGACCGCCAGCAGGAGCTCGTCCTCCTCGACCTCAACCAGTTCGATCCGGGCGACGAAGAGTCCGGACAGCTCGGCCAGCGCCTGGAGGTCCGGGGCGCCCGCGTGCGCGATCACGACGCTACCGTTGTGTCGTGCAACGGGCAGCAGCCGATACTGCTCGAGGTAGCCGGCGGTCAGCGACTCGTGCAGGCGGGGCACGCGACTCAGGTCCATGTCCATCTCCTGGGGCCAGATTCCGCGGGGTGAACCCCCGCGCTACAGCGACATCGGCGGATGGTACCGCGACGATCAGGGGTGCGGCGGCACCAGGAACGTCACCGGCGACTGGTCCTGCCACCGCACGCGCAGGGCCTGGGAGGCGATCATCAAGTAGTAGGCGCCGGACGCTGGCAGCCGGGTCCGCACCTGGTAGACGCCGTGTTCGACTTCGCTCGCGACCTGCTGCTCGCTCCACCCCGTCGGAGAGGAGAGCAGGACCATGAGATCGGCCACCCCGCCCTGGACCTCGCGGCTCTCGGCTTCGATCAGTCGGAACCGGAGCGGGATCGTGTCACCGGCGACCAGCTGCCCGCCGGCCCAGAGTGGCTCCACTTTGAGCGGCGGCGGCGTGTTCGACTTGTGCCCGGGATCCTTTTCCACCGTGAACCCGACGCACCGGAGCACCCGCGGCTGATCGAGCAGGACGGCGAGGTCGTAGGGACCCGCGGCCGGCGCCTTGAACGTGGCGCTGTAGCTGCCCGGCGCGTGCTCCCGCAGGTCGCGCCCCGAGACCAGCACCGCCTTCGGCTCGAAACCGTAGTTGTTGAGCCGGCCGCTCGGAATCGCCATCCCTTCCATGTAGTGGTAGTAGTAGATGGACTGATCGGCCGGGTTCGGCACGTACACCGCGTCCATCATGTGGGGGTCCGACGCCATGGACGACGAGACGGCCGTCGCGGTGCCCGCAGTGCCGAACTTGTCGGGCGCCAGCTCCCCCGCGGGGAACGACTGGATCTGGACCTGGTGCCCCTCCTCCAGGCTGGCCAGGTTCACCATGGCGATGTCCACCGTGCCGGTGGAGCGCACGTAGGCGAAATTCGGCGTGAAGCTCACCTGGTCCGGAGCGCGGCCGA
>Ga0315273_10008738_pt1 | contig 12807 bp, 10 predicted proteins | sample YL17G02_0_MG_FD_205753 | JGI IMG/M metagenome (GOLD analysis project Ga0315273, IMG submission 205753) | Sediment microbial communities from Yellowstone Lake, YNP, Wyoming, USA - YL17G02_0 | ecosystem: Environmental > Aquatic > Freshwater > Lake > Sediment | place: USA: Wyoming | collected...
CCGCAAATTTTACAAATGGGCAGGGGTGGGTTCGAACCACCGTAGACTTGCGCCAATGGATTTACAGTCCATCCCCTTTAACCGCTCGGGCACCTACCCTACCTGGAGCCGATGGAGGGAATCAAACCCCCGACCATTCGATTACAAATCGAATGCTCTATCATCTGAGCTACATCGGCAAGCTGTAGAGACAAAGTTTGTTGAATATAAATTTAGCGAGTTGGACAAGTCAAAAAAATACTTTAATAAATGCTCGAAATACGGCCGGGTAAAAAAAGCACACCCCAGAAACAGCTATTTCGACGTCTTCTTCAATTCCCCAAGCAACTGTTCCACCCTTTTCATCGCTTCACCGTACCCGGCCCAATTGCCCCGCTTCAGTTCTTCCTGGCCGAGCGTATACTGCCGGCCGGTTTCTGCGATGAGACTTTTAACGTCTTTGGACGATTCCCCGGCTTTTTGCACTATTGAGATATCTTCGCCACAGGCGGTCTTGACTACCCCGAATATCTGCGACAGAGATTTTTCAAGCGTCGCTTCCATCGCGATGCTGTTCTCGAAGGCAACGATGACGCGCTTGAGCTCCGGTACGCCGCCGCTCTGCGAACCGGTCTGCGAAGTAAGATAGAGCGGCTGGACATAAATAAGCGACTGGTCGACCGGAATGACAAGCAGGCTCCCCCTTATGACGCGGGATCCGCCCTGATTCCATAATGTTAATTGTTTGGAAATCTCCGGATCCTGGTTGATGCGCGATTCGATCTGGGACGGCCCGTAGACAAGTTTCTGCTTGGGAAAGTCGAAGACAAGGAGCTTACCGTAGTCCGGCCCATCGCAGCGGGCCGCCAGCCAGGCGATCATGTTCTCCTTCTTCGAGGGACTGAACGGGACCATGAGAATGAACTCCTCCTTGACCCCGACCTCGGCGAGTTTCATGATCGTATAGTAAGGGCTCATGGGACCCGATTGACCTTCCGTATAGCTGTCCGGAATGCGCCACACGTCCTCTTTATTGTAAAATACCTGCGGATCGGTCATGTGATAGACCGAGTATACGCGCGCCTGAACGGTAAAAAGCGTCTGCGGATAGCGTATATGGCTGCGCAGGTCTGCCGGCATTTCAGAAAGCGGCCGGAACACCTTCGGGAATATTTTTGCGTAGGTTTGTATCAGCGGGTCGCCGGGATCCGCAATGTAAAGATCCAGCGTCCCGCTGTAGGCGTCAATTACTGCTTTGACGGAATTGCGGATATAATTTCCAATCCCGAGGACTGACGCCGAGTAGGGATAGGCGTTGCTCGTCGTATAACCGTCGATGATCCATACCAGACGGCCGCCGTCGGTTATGACCATGTACGGATCGTTATCGTATTTCAAAAAGGGAACGGCCTTTTTAATTCTATCAATAATCTGCCGGTTGAACAATATCCTGCTGTCGGCAGCGATGTCTGCGCGTAAAAGTATCTTGAGTTCCTGGAACTTTAATGCAAAAAGGATTTTCCGGAAAATACCGCCCATTCTGATACCGCCGCTGCCGTTGTAAACGGTATAGACGTTGTCGTTGCCCGACGGATAGTCGAATTCCTTGGCGCCGGTCTTGACAATTGCATAATCAGCATCCGTTTCGCCGTAGTAAATCTGCGATCGTGATACGGCGACCGGAACCGACGCAGCGGGAGGAATATTCTTGATGAAAAAATCGGGCAGACCTTCGGCGGTAACGCTGTTCACCGGGCCGAGACACAGGCCGTAGCCGTGCGTGTAGGTCAGGTGCTCATTGATCCAGATGCGGCTCGGCAGGCTGGAAGGAACGAGTTCGCGGGGCGAGAGCATGACCTGACGGTACTGGTTGTTGATCATGTACCGGTCGTTGTCGACGTCGAGGAACTCATAATACGTCCGGATCTCCTGAAGCTGGCTGTAGGTCGTGAGGAGCGGCGCTCGGTCCCAGAGTCTTATGTTATTGATAGTTTGCGCATTGTTCTGCAACGACGTTGCGTTGAGGTCACCAGTTGGGACAAAATGCTTTGTTTCTATTTTGTCCAGCCCAAATGAAGCGCGCGTGTTCTGGATGCTCCAGCCTATGTACGGAGCCTCTTTGGCAAGTTCATCGGGGCCGACGATAAACTTCTGGACCGTCTGGGTCGCCAAAAACCCTGACAGAGCACCGAAAACGATGAGAAGAAAGGAACCGAAGAGCAGCTTATAGGTTTTGCGGGAAATCGTCAGCCACGCCAGAACGGCAGCGATGATACTGATAAATCGCATGGCGTATAACACCGGAAGTCCCGCCTTGATCTGGCTGTACCCTGCGCCATTGACAAGAGAGCCCTGGGCGCCGACCATCTGGTATATCTTGAATTGGAACGCGAAGAACATCGTGAGTATGAAAAAACCTATGAGGACCAGCAGGTGGGCCCGGGCCTTTGGCGCAATGGAAAACCGGCGTCCGTCAATAACGAAATTCAACCGGACAAAGTACACGAGAAGGCCGCCCATAAACGAAAAAAACAGTATCATCACCACGCTATGATAGACGAAGCGTAAAAACGGCAATTCAAACACATAAAACCCTATGTCCTTGCCGAACAGCGGATCATTGGTCCCGAAGGGCACCCCGCTCACGAATTTCAGATAGACGTCCCAGGAACCCGACGCCCAGCTCCCTATGAAGAAAGCGACAATGAGCGAAGCGAGAACCAGCACCACTTTCAGCAAAGAGATTTTGCTCAGGAGCTGGACAAGCTGCGTATCCATGGTAACTCCGGAGAATTGCTGCGAGCGGGCGCTTATCCTCATGGCAACCAGCATATTGCCGTAGATGACGAGCCACGCAACGACACCGGCGACCACGCCGCACCCGATCTTGGAATAAAGTGAGGTCAGGAATACCGTGGTCAGGCGCAGTTCTTTGAACCAGAGAAAGTCCGTGAGCAGATCGACGACCTTGCCCCCGGAGACGTAAAGAATGAGCGCGCCGATGGCAATTGCCCACAATACTATCTTGTTCCTTTTCGACATTCTGATCATAGGGCTCCTTATATAATAACAATATAGAAAGGCGTAATCGGTTCACCTTTCAATGCACAGCGGGGGCAAAATACTTAAAGCCCCTTCTATAAACATTAATCAATAAGAATATCCTGCACTATGCGCTTCACTACATGGAATTTTATATCGAACGTTTAATATGTAGGATCGCCCCGGCACTTGACTTGCCGATGCCTGAATTGTATCTTTTCTCACCTAACCAAAAACAATTTCATGGAGGATGTATGAAAAATATAATTATCGTTCTTGCCGTCTGTTCTCTGGCGCTCTTCGGCTGCAAGGCCCTCACCGGCGGAGCAATCGGTGCAGGCGCAGGAGGCATTCTCGGCGGCGTGATCGGCCACCAGCTGGGTAATACCGCGGTGGGCGCCATTATCGGCGCAGCCATCGGCGGAACTGCCGGCGCTACCATCGGCCATTACATGGACAAGCAGGCCGCGGAAATCCAGAACGACATCAAGGACGCCAAGGTCGAGCGCGTAGGCGAAGGCATTAAAATCACCTTCAGCTCAGGCATCCTCTTCGACGTGGGCAAGTCCGAACTCACTTCGGCCGCCCAGGGAAACGTTACCAAGCTGGCGACCATACTTAACAAATACGCAGACACCAAGCTCCTCGTCGAAGGCCATACCGATTCAACGGGCACCCGCGAACTCAACATGACGCTCTCCCAGAACCGCGCCTCGTCGGTCGCGAACTCCCTCAAGTCGAGCGGCGTTGCAGGCGACCGTATCACCACCGGGGGCTATGGCCCGGACCAGCCGGTCGGCGACAATACCACGGTTGAGGGACGTCAGGCCAACCGCCGCGTGGAAGTGGCGGTCTTCGCCAACGATAAGCTGATCAAGGCAGCCAAGGAGAACAAACAGCTGTAAGGTTTTTCAGGAGCAGGTCGGTTTACAGTGCAGATTTTCCGGGCGTCCCGTCAATCGACGGGGCGCCTTTTTATTTCCGGTCAGGGTTTCAGATTCTCCCGAAATTCTTTCATGACCTCTTCGACGGTAATCATCCGCAGGCACTCGTTCACGCCTTTTGCGCAGATGTCCCCGCGCTGGCGGCATGGACGGCAGGCGATCTCTTTCTTAAAAATATGCACGTTCGCGTGCACGTTCGCGTGCACGTTCGCGTGCACGTTCCTGCCGAGCGGCCTCACCCTGTCGTAGTTGCCGGGCCCCCAGAGAACAAACGTCGGCCTGCCGATGAGCGCAGCGTAGTGCGCGGGTCCGGAATCGTTGCCGATAAACGCCCGGCAGCGTTCGATTTCAGCGAGCAGGCCGGAAACCGAATTCAGCCGCGCGACCCTGCATCCGGGCGTCTTTTCAAAACGCGCCGCAAGGCCGGATCCGTCGTGTTCCACGGGCGTTCCAAGAAGCACACAGCGATACCCCGCATCAAGCAGTCGGCCGACAAGCTCTTCAAACCATGGCCAGCGGCGCGGCGGCCATTTCGCGTACGGATGGACCGCGATTTCGTGCCCCGGTTTTGCCGGCCGGTCAAAATGCGGCTCAGCCCTCGGAACATGCAACAGTTCCGAAAAAAGCCGGTTCGTCACCTCAAAACCGTGCAGGGAAGGATCGTACGAAACCGTGCGGTCGTACAGCAGTTTTGTTCCTTTGTAAACATACCACTCCCGCTCCTGCAGCAGGCCGGCCGTGTGCGGCGCGCGGCTCTGGTTCACCAGAATCCCGCCCCACGCGCTCATGCTCAGGTTCACCGCGTATTCAGGCCGCGCTTCCCGCACCGCGCTCACCGCCGCGCGTACCGCGGCCACGGACCCCGGAGCAAAAGGGACCGACGCAACGTCGAGTCCGCAATGGTCAAGTATCTCCCGCTGATACCGGTTGCCGCACACGGAAACGCGCCAGCCGGCGCCGCGCAGCCGTTTCAACACCGGGAGCAGCAGGAAAAAGTCGCCCATGCCGTCGAATTTGGCGATAAAAAGCGACTTCGCCTCCGGCGGCAGGCGGCGCGCCCGGTTCATTGGCGCCGCGATATACGTCAGATAATATTTGTATAATCGAACGAGGACTTTTTCCATAAAACGAATATACAACAATATTTCATAATAGTATTTATTTTCAGGCAGATGAGTAAAAACGACTTTGTACGCTGGCGCCTCCTGCCCGCGCTGTTCCGCGCGGTCTCCCCCCTGCCTGCGCAGAACTGCAGAAAGCCGGTCAGGTGTGTCGCTTGCCTAAGGCCCGGAAAGCTCGGCGACATGATCGTGGCCACGCCACTTTTTTCCGCGCTCAGGCAGCAAGGCGGCGTAACGCGGCTCGCGGTGCTCTGCAGCGCGGAAAACGAGCAGGTCATCAGGCACAATCCGCATATCACTATTGTCCGGCCGGTCAATTTTCACCGTATCGGCGGCGTTATCAAAGCGGTCCGCTGGCTCCGGCGGGAGCGTTTTGACGCGCTTATTGACCTGACGCCTGGGTTCTCCCGCACCAATTTTATTATAAGTCAACTTTCGGGGCGCGGCGTCCTGCGTGCGGGGATAGAAAAGGGAACTGCCGCCGACCGTTACCATGTCCATATCGGGGGCCGCAACACTCATCTTGCCGACCGGCTCCTCGACGCCGGGGAAGCGCTCACCGGCGCCCGCTTCCCGAGGCCGCGGCCGTTCGAAATTTACACGGCCCCGGACGACAGGGACAGGGCCGCGGAATTCATCGTCAAGAATAAAGGCAGCGGCCCCTTTATCGCGGTCAATCTCTCGGCGGGAAGCCCGGAACGTCAATGGGCGTACGGCAATTTCGCGGAACTCACGCGCAGGCTCGCCTCTGCGGGCCCGGCCGGCGCTAAGCTCGCGCTCATCGCGGTCGGAAAACAGCGGGAATGGGCCGAACGGCTCGCCGCGGCAGATTCTTCTTGCGTCGCTGTCCCGGAATTTTCTTTTTTAACCATAACCGAGATCATCGGCTCGTGTTCGCTTCTGGTCTCCTGCGACACGGCGCTCATCCACGCGGCGACGGCGCGTAAGGTGCCGGTGGTGGGGCTCTATACCGTACACGCAGAGAATTTAACGCGATGGGGGCCGTACGGCGTGGCAAGCGAGGTCATTCGATCGTCAAGCGCAAAAAGTGTCAACGCCATTTGGCCGGAAGCGGTGTGCGAAAAGACCGTTCTTCTCATGAAGAAAACAGGCCTGCGGCTTACCCCTTGAGCGACTTATGAAAAAAACACTGTTCCTTGTTTTCGTCTTACTTCTCTGCGGCTCCGCCAAGGCCGAAGCGGCCATAGATGAGCTGGCGTTGTTCGGCGCCTCCGTTGATTACAGCGAACGCAGGGGATATCTTGATTTCGGGAGCGGTCACCTCGAGGAGGTTAACGAAGGCAATCTTCTCACCTCCGGCATCGTGCTCGGAAAACGATGGAAACTGTACCGCCGCCTGTGCCTGCAGGTCACGCTGGACGTGCGCTACGGCTCGACCTCCGGCGACACCCTTCCGCCCATTGCGCTCGTTGACAACACCGGCGCCACGATTGTCGCGTCCACCCTGCTTAAAACTTCGCTGTTCCACGGCGGGTGCGCCGCGGAGCTCCACTTCCCGATCAATGTCTCACCCGACGGCAGGTGGTTCCTGCTCGCCGGCGCCGGACTCCACGCGGTGCGGGTGCGGGAGACCGAAACGCTCCTTGATGACACTAAAACGACCATTGACGGCGACCCGTACGTCGAGGACAGCCATGCCGCGTTAAGCGCAAGCGTCAACGCCGGGATGGGCTTCGAAATCATCGTGTCGCCGCTCTTCGGGGTGGCGGCCTCCTATTCCCTGCGATACTGGTACCCGGTCCGCTACGGCATGTCAAGAGACCTCTTTCCCGACCATCCGGTCGACTACGCGGAGCGGTTCCTCTCGCACGAGATCAGCTTTGTGTTTCTTGTCAGAAGATAAGGGCTCACGCCGCCGGGCCGGAAAACGGCGGGATCGGCGCGCCGGTCTGCCGCGCGCCGATGACCTGGCTGCACAGGACTACGGCGGCGAGTTCCGTGGTGAGCCGTGTGGGCGCAAGCCGCACCATTGCCGCGCCGAGCGATTTGAGCGCTGCGTGCTCTTCGGGCGCGAACCCGCCGGGAGGACCGACAAGACAGGAGAATATCCCGGCAACGGTCTGCGCATGCGCGTTCAGGACTTCGGCAACCGGGACTCCTTCGGGATCGGCCGCCATGGCAATGCCGGAGATCATCGGACCGGCGCTCTCGAACAGAAGCGGCAGATCAAGCCGCGGCAGATACGGGTAGAGCGACTGCTTCATGGCAACGATCATTTTTTTCCTGAACCGCTCCGACAGGCGCTCCCCTTCCGCGTCGCGCTCCCACCAACCATCCTGGCAGTGCCTGCATACGAGCGGCGTTATCCGTTCCACGCCGAGCGCCGTAAGGCCGGTGATGAGCGTCTCGAACGCGGCGCGCTCCGGCACCCCGGCCAGAAGGTGCAGGCGGCACGCGTGGCGCGGCACTTCCCTGCGGTCCATGATAAGCCCGGTGATCTGCTTCTTGACAATGGATTCCACCCGGCACTCAAAGACCGTTCCCTGGCCGTCCGTGGCCAGAAACGGGTCGCCCTGGCCGCGCCGGAGCACCGCGACCGCGTGCCGCGTCTCGGCCGCGTCGAGATACAGGCGGTCGGATTCGATATGCCCGGTGAAAAAAAGGAAGTGACGGTAGTCGCTCATGGGAGATAAAATAATAAACGTTCAGCAAAAGCTATTTATAGTGCGTCATGTTGTCATATCCAGGCCCCAAGAACCCTCTATACAATGTAAATTGTTGCGGACGCAAACACACAATAAAATCCGGCGTTGCCGGATTTGACCCCTGCACACCGGCAGAGCTCTCTATTCAAACTTTCCTGACTGCAAAAACAGCAGTATTAATTGTAATACTTTAAGGTATTATATTCTTTACTATCATACATAACCGATTAATTCATTTCAATGGGTAAAAATGAAAAAAACAATATCGTTTTTAATTTTGGTTGGAGTAATAGCCGGAAGCGTCTGTGCCAAAGATGAAAACGTAAAAAAAGGAGCAAAAGTCATGGACACCATTAAAATTCAAAGCACGGCATTCAACCCTATGCAGCCCATTCCTTCCCAGTACACCTGCGATGGCGCCGACCTCTCTCCCCCGCTTTCATGGAACGGCGTTCCTTCTGCGGCAAAAAGCCTGTCGCTCATTGCCGACGACCCGGACGCTCCTGCCGGAACGTGGGTGCACTGGGTGGTGTACGACCTGCCACCCGCGATTGACAGCCTGCCGGAAAACGTTCCGAAGACCGACACCCTGGCAGGAGGCGGAAAACAGGGTAAAAACGATTTCAAACGTACGGGCTGGGGCGGCCCGTGCCCGCCGGGCGGAACCCACCGCTATTTTTTCAAGCTCTACGCACTTGACACGATGCTCAACCTTCCGGCAGGAAAAACCAGGTCGGAAATCGAAAAAAAGATGAAAGGCCATATTCTGGCGAAGGGCGAGCTGGCCGGAACATATAAAAGAAAACCATAGATTTCAGGTGCCGCTTGCCGGCAAAAAGAAGTGAAACTGGAAACTGAAAACCGGAAACAGTATATTATTGCCGGAAGCTATATTAGTTTAATTAAATTTTGAGGGCGCAATGCGACCAGAGCTGCCGCCGCAGCGGCGGGTTTTCAAGGACGTTCATGAAGTCCAGAAATTTCTTGCTCCGCTCCGCGCGCAGGGCAAAACGCTCGTTACGACAAACGGCTGTTTCGACATCGTGCACTCAGGCCATGTCCTGTATCTTACCGAGGCCGCGGAACTCGGCGACCTTCTGGTCGTGGGCGTCAACGCTGACGCGACGGTCTCGCGGCTCAAAGGAAAAGGCAGGCCGGTGCGCGACGAAAAAGACCGGGTGCGGGTCGTCGCGGCGCTCAGCATGGTGGACGGGGCGTTTGTCTTCAATGAAGACGATCCCCGCGCGTTTCTTGAAATCCTGCGGCCCGACGTCCACGTGAAGGGCGGGGATTATTCCGAAGACATCATTGAGCGCGAGTCCGTGGAACGGCACGGCGGCAGGATCATGATAGTGTCGTACGCGAAAGGCTTTTCGACAACGTCGCTGGTCCGGAAAATCCGGACGGCATAATATCCGAAGGAGAGTACACCATGGCGGCATTGAAAGCGGCAAGTTCCCTCGAAGAACGACTGCAGAGCAATCCCGATTCGCTTGTCTTTTCACGGGTGGCGGACCTGTACCGGAAAGCCGGCAAGGTCGATCAGGCAATTGACATCTGCCAAAAAGGGATCAAACGGAACCCGGGGTACGTCACGGGCCACCTGGTCCTCGGACGCTGCTATCTCCAGCAGAAAAAGCAGAAAGAGGCGGTCGAAACATTTTCAAATGTCTGCCGAATGGATTGGCGCAACCTCGCCGCCATCAGGATGCTTGCAGGGACGTTGCAGGAGCAGGGATCGCCGGAAAAAGCCGGCGACCTCTATGCCTTCCTCCTCAAATTAGACCCTTACGATAAGCTTGCCGGCAGGAAGGCCTCCCGGACAGGGGAAACCGGAACAATCAACCTGTTGGAAATTATCGGAGAGACCCCGGCCGCGGTGTTCCCGAAAACCGGCCGCAGCATGCCCCCGATGCAGGAAGAAACCGTGAAATTCGACAGGAGAGCCCCGGTAAAAGAGCCTGAAATATCATTTGAAGCCGCGCCGCTTACGACCGGCGCCGGAAGCGCGTCCGAGGAAATGCTGACCGACGCGACCGCCATCAGCGGAAGCGACATTACCGACCGGATCAATTCGCTCTTCGGTGAGGGCACGTCAATGCCTAAAGTAAATAAAGCCCGGCCGGAACCGCCGCCGGAAAAGACGATCCCGGGATTCGAAGCCCAGCCGTACATCGACGCCACGACCGTCACGTCCGATCGTGAGGACATCTTTGGAAAAGATACGATACAGATGCCCGTCCTCAAGGAATCTGCTCAACCCGGAACTCCTCTGGAGGTCGAACTTGAGGAAACCATGATCATGGATGCCGATGAGGCGATGATTCTCAAGGGAGACAGCGGCATCAGGATAAAAGACACCGGCGCTCCGGCAACCCTTAAACCGCCGGCCCCGGAGAAAAAAGAGGTGAATCAGATTCTCGAACAGGCCGGAACGCGGGAAATTCTGAAGGATACCTTTGCTCAGCAGGCCGACATTTCAGCCGTCGATGAATTGGCCGGGAAAACCCCGGAGAACCTCAATGACATAATAAGCGAGATGACCAGGGAAGAGGCGGCGGCGCCCCCTGTCGAAGAGGCCCCTGACGCTGCGGTATTTGAACCAACGAAAGAGCCTTCGGCCTCGGTCAAAGCTGAGCGTAGCGCTGAAGATACAATTTCGGGCGACGATGTGTTTGCGCGGCTCGACGGCATTTTCAAGGACAAGAAGAAGAAACACGAAAAAGAGCCTCCGGCGGCAAAGGAACAGCCGGTCCCGAAAACAGGCAAGGGGAAAACAAGCGCTTCAGAGTTTACTGAGACTATCAGCATCGAAAAGGCGGAAGTAACGAAAGACAGTGAAAAAACCGCAACGCTGCCGTCCCCCGATGACACTATTTCAGGGGATGACGTGTTTGCCCGGCTTGAGGGCATTTTCACCGGAGGGAAAAGGAAGAAAAAGGAAAACGTCCCAAAAAGCGCGCCCGAAAGCGCGGATGAACCAGCCGCGGTGCAGATTGACAAGAAAGAAGAAACCGACACCACCTTCAAACGCGCTGAAACAGTCTCAACGGAGCCACGCGCTGGGAAACCTGCCGCCATAAATGACCTTGGAAAAAACACCGACGAAGGACCGGAAATCACGGTGGTTGAAATGCCGGCGCCGGTAATACCCTCGCCCTTCAACGCCGGTGCGGACCAGACTGAGAGTTTTGAAGAAACACTCATTTTCGAGACTCCCGGCGAGATCTCCGGTTCAAAGAAGGACGAAGACAGACCGACTGCGGATCACGAAGACACGCTGTCCCTGAGCGAAACTATCAACGCCACTAAAATTGAGCCTCCGTCTTTAAAAAAGGACGAAAACAGACCGACTGCGGACAACGAAGACACGCTGTCCCTGAGCGAAACTATCAGCGCCACAAAAACGGACGATACCGATATTGACAAAAAAGCTCCGGCGCCGGGAAAACTGAAGGACGAGGACGCCAAGGAATCCACGGCCGTCTTTGAGGATTTCGCGCCAGGACCGGCCCCTGAAGCGCCTACAGCGCCCCCTGATGTTCCGGCCTTCGAACCGAAACCTGACGCCCCGGCGGTGACGGACATCATCGCTAATATTGACAAAAAGGACAACCCCGACGACCTTCCCGACCAGGTACTGTCGCCCACGCTCGCGAACATTTATCTCGAGCAGGGACAACCGCAGTTCGCCCTAAAAATCTACCGGCGGCTTGCGGCCAAAGACCCGGGGAACGAGGAATTCCAGCGGCAGATCGGGGAACTGGAAAAAACGATTGCCCATGGCGCTGATGCGGTTCGTCCTCAAAAACCGAAGCGCAGCAAGGCGCGGAAAAAGGCTTCGCCGGTCAGAACCCGCTCCTCCGCACGGCCGGGCGAAAGTAAAGATATTCTGCCGCTTGCCGGCGTACGTCTCAGGAAAAAATTGAAGCCGAAGCGCAGGGGTTTCGCCAGGAGACGGAAGTAATCCGGTGCAAATAAAACGGTTTGCGGCGGCGCGCCGGATCATGCGGGAACACCGGTGCACTCACCTGCTTATCACCGACTCCTCTTCCATAGAATACCTGAGCGGATTTTCTGCATCGCAGGCAGTACTGCTCATTGCTCCGAAAACAAACACTCTCTTCACCGATTTCCGCTACGAGGAATCCGCCCGGCGTTTCTGTTCCGCAGATCGCCTCTGGAAATTCGTTCCTGTCAAGGGATACGGGTTCTCGTTTCTCGCACCCCTGGTGGCGCCGGGATCCGCCGTTGCCTTCCAGTCCGACGCGGTGACCGTTGACGAATTAGGAAAACTTAAACGTGCGGTCCCGCACGCGCGGTTTGCAGGCGTTCCGCGTGAAATCTCGGCCCTCGGCATTGTCAAAACGAAAACCGAAGCGGCGGCAATGAAAAAAGCCGCACGCATCGCGGAAACCGCGTTCGCGCAATTCCTGCGCCGGCACCTGCGGTCCGGGATCACGGAGCGCGAAGCCGCCGCCATGCTCGACTGTACCTGTGCCGCGCTCGGCTCCGAACGGTGCGCGTTCGATACCATCATGCTGTTCGGGGAGCGCACCTCGCTGCCGCACGGCCGCCCTGGAAACAACCGCCTTAAAAAGGGCGCTTTGGTACTTGCGGATTTCGGCTGTACGGTGGACGGCCTTTGTTCCGATATTACAAGGACTGCCGTGTTCGGGACCGCGTCGCGCCGCCAGCGCGAAATGTATGCTGTTGTCAGGCAGGCGCAGGCCGCCGCGCTCCGCGCGGCCCGCGCCGGCATCACCGCGTCGTCGCTCGACAGGGCCGCCCGTTCCGTCATCGAAAAAGCCGGTTATGGAAAAGCATTCGGCCATGCACTCGGCCACGGCGTGGGAAGACGGGTCCACGAGCGGCCGCGCGTTTCCGCAAAATCAAAAGAGGTGCTGCAGGAAGGGACCGTCATCACCATCGAACCCGGCATCTACCTTCCCGGGTTCGGCGGCGTCCGGATCGAGGACATGGTGGTGCTTAATAAAAACGGCTCGCGGCTTTTGACCCATGCGCCGGAAACGCTGATTGAGCTGTAAAAAAAAT
>Ga0315273_10008739_pt1 | contig 12806 bp, 11 predicted proteins | sample YL17G02_0_MG_FD_205753 | JGI IMG/M metagenome (GOLD analysis project Ga0315273, IMG submission 205753) | Sediment microbial communities from Yellowstone Lake, YNP, Wyoming, USA - YL17G02_0 | ecosystem: Environmental > Aquatic > Freshwater > Lake > Sediment | place: USA: Wyoming | collected...
ACGGATGCGTAGGATTGGCAACCTCGATGATCTGCGTGTCTATCATCGGCATGTCCGATGCGACCGGCATTCGATAGTCGAGGAATCCGGCGTTCTGCATCACACCCTTGGCGTCGTAAACGTACTCTTCGTTCAATGCCCAGCCGAGACCCTGCACCGCGCCGCCTTGCATCTGGCCTTCGACGTAACTCGGATGAATGGCTTTGCCGGCGTCCTGAATCGCCGTGAAGCGCAACACATCCACTTTGCCGGTTTCAGGATCGACCCGAACATCCGCGATGTTGACCGCAAACCCCGGACCCGCGCCTCGCGCATTCAACGATGCACGACCCAGCAACGGCCCACCGGTTCGTCCTGCGTTCGCCGCAATCGCCGCAAGCGTCAGCGGCTTCACGTCCGCGTTGACACCTGGCTTCGGGATTACCTGGCCGTCCTGCCAATCGACCATATCGAGCTCGATGCCCCAGGTCGCTGCAGCCCGTTGTTTGCACTGCGCGATGATGTCGCGCGCGGCCTGGATCACCGCCATGCCGGTTGCGAACGTGACCCGGCTGCCGCCGGTGGTGTTGGTGTAGCCCGCGCTCTCGGTGTCAGCGACGAGCACTCGAACCTTGTCGTAAGGCACACCGAGCTCTTCGGCCGCCATCAACGCCATCGACGCGCGCGACCCGCCGATGTCGGGATTGCCTTCAATGACGGTGACAGTACCGTTTTCATTGATGTGCACTTCGGCGCTGGACTGCATCCCCGCGTTGAACCAGAAGCCCGCGGCGACACCGCGGCCCTCGTTCGCGCCAAGCTTCACCTTGTAGTTCGGGTGCACTTTGGCTGCTTCGAGACATTCCTTGAAGCCGATTGCGTTGAACTTCGGACCGTAAGAGGCCTGACAACCCTCGCTAACGGCATTCTTCAGTCGCAGATCGATCGGATCGATCTTGAGTTTACGCGCGAGGTCGTCGAGCAGGCTCTCGCATGCGTACATCGATTGCGGGGCACCGGGCGCCCGATACGCGGCCACCTTCGCCTTGTTGACCAGGACATCGAAGCCGTCGATCAGGAAATTCGGCACGTTATAGGGCGCGAACACACACATCGCCCCCGGCGCCATCGGCGAGCCTTTGTATGCACCGGCCTCGTAAGCGAGCCAGGCAGACATCGCAGTGATCGTGCCGTCCTTCTTGGCGCCGATTTTGATCACCGACTTGGTGGCCGATCCGGGACCCGAGGCGCGGAATACTTCGTCGCGCGTCATGGTCATCTTCACCGGGCGACCGGACTTTTTCGACAGCAGCATCGCGACCGGTTCCAGATACACCGTGGTTTTGCCACCGAACCCACCGCCGATTTCGCTGGGGATCACGCGGATATCGGCAACATCCAGCCCGAGGACTTTTGCGGTCATCGAGCGAACGTCGAAGTGGCCCTGCGTGCAGCACCAGATTGTTGCCTGGCCACCCTGGTTGATCGATGCGACACACGCATGCGGCTCGATGTAGCCCTGGTGGACGGTAGGCGTGCGGTAGGTGCCCTCAACCACCACATCCGCATCGGCGAACCCCTTGGCAATGTCGCCACGTTTGAACTGCATAAAGGCCGCGACGTTGCTTGGTTGCGTCGGTTTCTCCGGAAGCCCTTCGGTGAACATTCGTTCGTTGATCAACGTGGCGCCGTCGGCCATTGCCGCGTCCAGATCCATCACCGGTTCAAGCACTTCATAGTCGACCTTGATGGCAGCCAGCGCTGCGTCGGCAATGGCTGCCGACGTTGCCGCAACCGCGGCGACTGCGTGGCCGTGATAAACAACCTTGGTACGCGCCATGACATTGGTCGCCAGATCGGCAAAATCGCCGCCACCTTCACCGCCGGTGATCTCTTCGTGGCCCACCTTCGGGAAGTCCGCGCCGGTCAAGATGGCGTAAACGCCTTCAATGGCCGCCGCTTGCTTCGTGTCGATGCTCTTGATGCGTGCATGCGCGTGCGGACTGCGCAGCACCTTGCCGCACAGCATCCCCGGCAGCGTGAAGTCCGCGCCGAAGTTTGCGCGACCGGTGACTTTATCGACGCCGTCCGGACGGATGACCCGGGTGCCAACGACTTTGAACTCTCTCGCCTCGCTCACGATGCCTCTCCTCGTAATGTTTTCGCGGCATCTTGAACCGCGCGGATGATCTTGTCATAGCCGGTGCAGCGACACAGATTGCCGGCCAGGTGATAACGGATTTCCGTTTCGGAAGGATCGGGATTTTCATCGAGCAACGCCTTCGTTGCGACCACAAAACCCGGCGTGCAGATCCCGCATTGCAAAGCTGCATGCTCGAGGAACTTCTGTTGAATCGGATGCAGCACGTCGCCGCGTGCAATACCTTCGATGGTCGTAATCTGCCGGCCGGCGCTCTCCGCGGCAAACATCAGACACGCACACACCAGGCGCCCGTCCAACAGCACCGAGCACGCACCACAATCACCCGTTGCGCAGCCTTCTTTAGTGCCGGTGAGTCGCAGAGTATCGCGCAACACATCGAGCATTGATTGTTGCGGCTCGCAAAGGAACTCCATGCGTTCACCATTGATCTGGGTATCAACCTGCAACTTGCTCATCATTGGCTCTCCCTGGCGCGATCCGCGGCCTGTTTGGCGGTCCGGCGGCACAATACCGCCACAACTTTGCGGCGGTATTCCGCGGTCCCGCGTTTATCGGAAATCGGTGACGCGGCAGCGGTGCACGCCCGCCCTGCTGCATCGAGCGCAGCGTCATCGAGCTTTGAACCCATCAATGCATCGGCAGCTGCTGGAACCAAGATCACGGTCGGGGCAACTGCGCCGATTGCCACCCGCGCCGCGGTGCACACGCCTTTTGCATCAAGCCGGACACTGACACCCACGCCGGCAACGGCAATATCCATCTCGGTGCGCGGAATAAATCGCTGATAGGCATCCGACGTACCCTTCGCAGGTCGCTTGAATTTGATGCCCAGCAGGAATTCGCCCGGCTTCAAAGCGTTTTTGCCGACGCCCACAACAAATGCCTCGACCGGCATCTCCCGTTGTCCGGCCTTGGATGCGATCACGCAGATGCCCGAATTGGCAACCAACGCCGAAATGGTGTCACCCGCCGGCGACGCATTGCAGAGATTGCCGCCTAGCGATGCACGACCTTGAATCTGACTCGAGCCAATCAGATCGATCGACTCAACCAGGCCCGGTAAACACGCCACCAAAGGTTTTGACGCGGTGAGCATGGCACCCGGGATTGCGGCACCGATGTAAATTTCATTGGCACCCACGTCGAGGCGATTCGTCTCGGCGAGTTTTTTGATATCGACGATCGTGCGGGGCCCCGCATCGAGGGTGCGCATCTGCACCATCAGATCGGTACCGCCGGCAAGCACCTGTGCCCGACGACCGGCCCCCAAATGTTCCGCCAAAATCGCGAGTGTCTGCGCAACCGTTGCCGGCGCAGCGTAGGCGAATGACTGCATGAATCCTCCTGTGGACAATACAACTGACCGCGGGATTGTATATCAGCTGCACATTCCTCCGTGCACCTGTCGCCGCATGTGCTCGTCCGGCATCGATTGTGTGAAGAAGGCTTGTTCTCACGCCGACCACATCCCTTCGACGAATCGGTGCTGCAGTCGAAAGCAAACGAGGTACGCACGCTCCTCCTGCGATGGCGATTTCATGCGGGGTCCACGCTAGAATCCGCGTCGTATGGACAACTACCTTCAGCACGTCGCGCAGATCCAGCAACGTTGGGAAACCGCGCTTACGGCGAACCGGTTCGATGCCGCGCTCGTCGCAGCCGGTGCGCGCCAGAACTATTTTCTCGACGATCAGGCGCCACCGTTTCGCGCCAATCCGCACTTCAGCCAATGGCTGGACGCAAGCGGCTGCGAACATGCCATGTTGCTGATCCAGCCGGGACACAAGCCCACGCTGTTTTTCCATCAACAGCGCGACTATTGGCATCAGCCACCAGCGGTCCCCGATCTTGCCGGGGCAATCGACATCGTCATATTCGATACGCTCGATGCACTCGTGGAGGGTGCTTGCCGTGCGGTCGAACGCCAGAACCGTACCGCGCTGATCGGTGATTCGAGCGGGCAACCAACCAACCTGCCAGTTGCCGAATCGAACCCGCAGCAGCTGCTGAACCATCTGCACTACGGTCGCGCCTATAAGACGGCATTCGAGATCGACTGCATGCGGCGCGCCACCGAGATCGGCGTTCGCGGCCATCTCGCCGCATACGCGGCTTATCGCAGCGGCGCGAGTGAATACACGATCCACCAGACCTACCTCAACGCTTCGCGCCAGACCGAAAGCGAGTTGCCATACGCCAACATCGTCGCGCAGAACGAACATGCCGGGGTGTTGCACTATCAACATCACGATCGTGAGCCGCCGGCTCAACGCGCGAGCTTTCTGATCGATGCCGGAGGGCGCTGGCACGGATATGCCAGCGACATCACCCGCACTTACGCGGCTGATGAACACGACGAATTTGCCGCATTGATCGCCGGTCTCGATCTGCGACAGCGCGCGTTGATCGACTCGATCCGGCCCGGCATCAACTATCTTGAATTGCACGAGCGTATGCATCGCGCCATTGGCGATCTGTTGGCGGAAGCCGGGCTCATTACCTGCAGCGGGCCCGACGCGTTCGCAATGCAGATTACCGACGCGTTCATTCCGCACGGTCTTGGTCATCTGCTCGGCCTGCAGACGCACGATGTAGCCGGCCATATGGTCTCCCCGGACGGCGGTATGCGCCCACCTCCGGACCGCTACAGTGCACTACGACTGACCCGCGATGTTGCCGTGGACCAGGTATTCACGATTGAGCCCGGCCTGTACTTCATACCGATGCTGCTCGACGCGCTGCGCGTAAAGCCCGCCGGCCGGCAGGTAAATTGGCCTGGGGTCGCTCAGTACATGCGCTATGGCGGAATCCGGATCGAGGACAACATCCACGTCACCGCGCGCGGCAACACCAACCTCACACGCAACGCATTCGCGGCGGCCGCGCCGGCGTGACGCAACTCACCGTCGAGCGACTGTTCAGCAGTCCATCGCTGAACGGCACCATCCCGAGCCACGTGCGGTTTTCACCCGATGGCACCCGGGTCAGTTACTTGGCAAATCCGCCTGAAGACCGTGAACGCCTCGATCTGTATTGTTATGACGTTGCATCCGCGACTACGCGCCGACTGATCGATACGAGTTCGCAGCAGGCAAGCGCACGGTTGACCGCAGCCGAACAGGCCGATCGCGAGCGGCGGCGGCATTTCAGCACCGGGGTTGCGCACTACGACTGGTTGCCCGATGGCGAGCGCCTCTGCTGCACCATCGATGGCGCGGTCTATCTGTTGGAGTGCACCAGCCAGCGCCTGCGTGCGATCACGCCGAATGGAATACGACAGACCGACCTCACTGCTTCTCGAGCGGGCCGCTACTTGAGCTACGTCCGCAATGGCGATCTGTACATCTACGACCTCGAACTCAGCCGCGAGGAGCGTCTGACGGATGACGCGTCCGAGTGCATCAGCAACGGGATCGCGGAGTTCATCGCAGCCGAGGAGATGCATCGTTTTGATGGACACTGGTGGTCGGCAAACGATCGTTATCTCGTTTTTACCCGTGTCGATGTCTCTGCGATACCGGTGAGCTACCGATACGAATTCACCGCGGGCGAACTCGTCGCCTTCCCGCAACGTTATCCGTATGCCGGTGCTGCAAACGCAACCGTAAAACTCGGCGTGTTCGATCTACAAACACGATCGCTGCGCTGGATCGACTATCGCAATCAGGCCGACGACTATCTCGCGCGCGTCAATGTCGGCCGCGACATCGTCGTCGTGCAGTCCCAGAGCCGCAATCAACGCACACTGACCGTTGTGGCCCATCCGCTCGCCGACGGCATCCCACGGACGCTGCTGACTGAACAACAACCCGCGTGGATCAACCTGCATAACAATTTCCGATTTGTTGGCGACGATTCGACGTTTCTGTGGACATCCGAACGAACCGGTTCGTCTGCGCTGTACCTGTACCGGCACGCAAGCCCCATCAAACTGGGGCCCGATCGGGGCCGCGTCAACGAGGTAGTTCACGCCGATGCCTCACAAGCATGGGTGCTGGGTTGGATCGAGCAACCGACAGAACAGCATCTGTATCGGGTTGCCTACGACACGCCAGGTAGCTTCGAACGGCTGACTCCTGCATCGGGCTGGCACGAAGCCACCATCGACCCCACGGCGCGTTGGTTCGTCGACCGGTATTCCAGCGTCGAGCAGCCGGTGTGCCTGGTGCTCCAGTCTTTGCAAGACACCAATCAGGCGAAGCCGCTGTGTGCCAACGCTCTGACTGAGGGGCATCCTTACCACCCCTACCTGGCGGATCACGTAGGCTGTACGTTCGGCCGGATCATCGCCGACGACGGCCAGGATCTCTGGTATCGACTGACGTTGCCGCACCATCCGGCTACGCACCGTATCCCGGTGCTGGTGCATGTCTACGGCGGTCCCGGCGTACAACGCGTGCGCAACGAATGGATGCCGTTGAACCATCAATTGTTTGCTGCCGCCGGACTGGCCGTGTTCGAACTGGACAACCGCGGCGGCGGCAATCGCGCCAAATCGTTCGAGGATCCCATACAGGGTCGTCTGGGTAACGTCGAGGTCGACGATCAGCTCGCCGGCATCCGTTTTCTGCAGCGCCAGCGCTGGGTCGACCCGAACCGGATCGGCGTTATGGGACATAGCTATGGCGGCTTTATGTCGCTGATGCTGCTGGCACGCAGCGAGGGCATGATCCGGGCGGCGGTCAGCACGGCACCGGTCACCGAGTGGCGGCTTTACGACACCCACTACACCGAACGTTATCTCGATACGCCTGAAGCAAACCCGGGTGGTTACCACGCGAGCAGCGCGATCGCACACATCGATACGCTGCGCGGCGCACTGTTGTTGATGCACGGCATGGCGGATGACAATGTGTTGTTCGGCAACAGCACCGCGCTGATGAAAGCCTTACAAGACCATCGGTTCGGCTTCGAACTGATGTTATATCCCGGCGCGAAGCACGCCTTGCAGGAGCGGTCGGTCGCGATTCATCGTTATGACACCGTACTGGACTTTTTACGTCGGAAGCTGCTCTCGTGAACTATCGAATCCGCGCCGCTGTTGCGGCTGACATCGAACTCCTGGCGCAATTTAATCACGCAATGGCGAAGGAGAGCGAAGACAAGCCGCTCGACCTCGATCGACTGAAAGCGGGACTCGCCCGTTTGTTTGAACGTCCCGCGGAAGGCCACTACCTCATTGCCGAAGATGCGCGCGGCACGCCTGCCGGCGCACTCATGCTCACGTTTGAGTGGAGCGATTGGCGCAACGGCCGCTTCTGGTGGATCCAGAGCGTCTACGTTGCACCGCGGCTTCGCAGGCAAGGAGTCTATCGCGCGCTACACGATCACGTTCGAAAAGCGGCGCATGCCGATGGGGAGTGTTGCGGCCTTCGGCTGTACGTCGAACGGGACAACACCGGGGCCCAAGCGACGTATCACAACATGGGAATGATCGAGACGCACTACCGTCTTTACGAGGAAGAATTCAACCGTTCGTGAACTGCCGTGCGTTTGAACAGTCGCGAAAAATTCTCGGTCGTCTGCGCCGCCAATTCATCCAGATGTTGCCCACGCAGTGTGGCGAGGAACTTCGCGGTCTCGGTGACAAATGCCGGCTCGTTGGTCTTGCCGCGATACGGCATCGGCGCGAGCCAGGGACAGTCCGTTTCAACGAGTAGCCGGTCGTTCGGGATCAGCCGCGCAACGTCGCGCACGTTGTCCGCATTACGAAACGTCACGATCCCGGAAATCGATACATACCAGCCAAGATCCAGAGCAGCACGCGCCAGTTCCCAGGATTCGGTAAAACAATGCAGGACCCCGATCGCACCGGTATGAGCACGCAGCAGGTCACGCGTGTCAGAGTCGGCGGCGCGGGTATGCACGATCACCGGAACATCGTTGGCTCGACCGAGCGCAAGATGTGCAGCGAAGCTTTCGCGCTGCGCGTTCCGAACGTGCGCCACGTCGTCGTCAGCACGAAAATAATCGAGGCCCGTCTCGCCGATCCCAACGATCTTGTTGTGCTGCAATGCCGACTCGACCCAATCGATCGAAGGTTTGCCGGCGACGCTTTCAGGGTGAACACCGGCGCTTGCCCACACATCGGTATGCCGCTGCGCGATTCGTATCACGTCTGCATGGGTATCCTGCTTGACGCCGATGCACAAAAAGCCCCGCACGCCCAGCGCGCGTGCGGCCGCGAGTTTGGTGTCGCAGTCCGTCAGATAATTCAGATGGCAGTGAGAGTCGACCAGCACGCCTACATGGTGTGCGTGTGGCGATCGGATTGCAGGGCGCCGGCAAGATAGGTTTCGATCTTGCTTCGTGCGACGTCGTCCTGGTCGTTGAACTGAACACCGATGCCAGCAGCGCGATTACCCTGCGCGCCCTTGGGTGTCATCCAGACGACTTTGCCGGCCACCGGTATCTTCTCGGCTTCATCCATCAGATTCAGCAGCATGAATACTTCATCGCCGAGCTGGTATTCCTTCTTGGTCGGAATGAACAAGCCGCCGTTACGAACGAACGGCATGTAAGCGGCGTACAGGACAGCCTTGTCCTTGATCGCCAGCGAAAGAATTCCGTTACGAGTACCGCGTCGAGCTTCCATTGCTTCTTCGGTCCGATTCATAGGGTACAAATGTACACCGTGGGGCGCCGGCGCGGATGATCATGTTCTCGTTATGGGTTGTCAATTGCACCGGACGTGACCGTGATCACAGCGCCCGCGCCAGATCACGCCACGCCAATAACCGCGCTTCGAAGAGCAGCCGTGCGTTTGGATTCGTGGTGCCACGCAATAGCTGCCGATCGCGAGCAAGCGCATCCCACATCACGAACAGCTGGCGATCCGTCGCTTTGCTGAGCGCCGCCGTCAAGACATCAGCGCTCGCGACAGTGATTGCGTACCGTTGCCCCATCACGCGGAGCAGGTAACGCAGCCAGCGGTCGATCAGATCTACCGGGGTCGCCTTGCTCCAGGTCTCGGCCAGCACCAGCGGATCACATCTACCAAGCGCGACCTCACACAACTCTCCTGCGATGGGCTGCTCATCACGCTCCATCGCGGCGACCACTCGATACGGAGCCCCGCCATGCTCAAAACACAGCGCCGTGATCTGCTCAGCATTTGCGTCTGGCAACTGGCGGTGTACCCAAGCACGCGCGGTGGTGACGTCGGCCGGACGTACCGGGACCAGCCGGCACCGACTTCGAATCGTCGGCAGCAGATCGCGCAGCGAATCGGTGACCAGAATCAAATAGCTATCCGGCGGCGGTTCTTCCAGCGTCTTCAGCAGCGCATTGGCCGCATGGGTGTTCATCGCATCGGCGCTGGTGAACACCGCGACCTTGCGCGGCGCGATCTGCGGGGTGCGCACAACAAATTCCGCAACGGAGCGGATCGCATCGATGCCAATCTGCTCGCCCGCGCCTTCGGGCACGATCCAGCGCAGATCTGGATGCGCGAGCACGGCGGCTGCCGCGTCGTCGTTTGAATCGCGTTCGATCAACCGCAGTGCCAGTGCTTCCGCCAGTAGCGTTTCCCCCCATCCACCGGAACCATGAATCAGCAGCGCATGGGGTAGTCGTGCGGCAACAAGAGTTGCGCTCAGATCCGCATACACGCCTTGGAGCCAGGGCGGCAGAACGATCATCTCGACACGTCAATAAAACGCTCGAGAACCACCGCGATATCGTGCTGCACCGCGTCCAGCGGTCGCGCCGCATCGACGATACAAAAACGTGGGTAGGCTCTCGCGCGTTCGAGATACACCTGCCGGACCCGCTCGAAAAAACTCTGTTGCTCGCGTTCAAACCGATCTCTGAGAGCCTCGTCGATGCGCGCGAGTCCAGTTGCGACCGGCAAGTCCAGATAAATCGTCAGATCGGGTTGCAGCGTGCCCTGCACCTGCGCCTCGAGCGCCGCGATGCGCTCGCTCGAAAGTCCCCGGCCACCCCCCTGATACGCGTACGTCGCGTCGGTAAACCGATCGCAGAGAACCCAGCTACCGGCTGCGAGTGCGGGGCGTATTACGCGGGCAAGATGCTGCGCGCGGGCCGCAAATACCAACAACAGCTCGGCTTCGGGATCGATGGGCTCCGATTGAGCGTCTAACAGAATTGCTCGCACGCGCTCCGCCAGCGGGGTTCCGCCCGGTTCGCGCGTTCGGACGAACACGATACCGCGCGACCGCAACAGCCCCTCGACATAGTCCATGTTGGTCGTCTTCCCGACCCCTTCGGTTCCTTCAAGCGTAATAAATTTACTGCGCGACATCAGTTATCTCCGCTGAGCTGATACCGACGTACCGCAGCCGTATGTTCATCGAGCGTGGCGCTGAATTCACTGCTGCCGTCGCCCTTTGCAACGAAATATAGATAGTCACCATCGTCTGGATGCAGCGCCGCCTTGATCGACGCCAGGCCCGGGAGCGCGATCGGGGTAGGTGGCAAACCGATCTGTCGATAGGTGTTATATGGATTGTCCGCATCCAGGTGCGCGCGCGTCAGGTTGCCATCGAACGCACTGCCCAACCCATAGATCACAGCGGGATCGGTCTGCAAGCGCATCTGTCGCTGCAGCCGCGAAACAAACACGCGGCTGATCTTGCCGCGTTCGCTCTCGCGTCCGGTCTCCTTTTCGATAATCGACGCCATGATCAACGCATCATCCGGCGTCGCATAGGGTAACCCCGGCGCACGCATTGACCACTCATGCGCGAGTACCTCACGCATCCGTTCATTCGCGCGCAGCAGAACCACGGATGCCGGTGTGCCTCTCCTGAAGTCATATGTCGCCGGAAAAAATTGGCCTTCCGCATGACCGGAACCAAGTTGCAGACGGGGCATCAATGTCGCGGCCGTGGCCGATTCCAGATCGTTGAGGAGCCTGTCGGTTTCGCCAAGTTGGTGCAGCACCTGCGTGATTGTCGAGCCTTCGGTAATACGCATCTCGTACGTCACAACTGCACCAGCCACCAGATCTGCCAGCAGACTCTCGGCTGTCGCTGCGGTGCTTACTCGATATTCGCCGGCCTGGATGCGATTCGTCTGACCCTTCAGTCGAGCATATGTCGTGAACAGCCAGCTTCGCTGGATAACGCCGGCTGATTGCAACGTCTCGGCGAAGGCACCAAATGATTCGCCTGGCGCGAGTTCGATCACGGCCGATTCCGCCACTGGCAGCGGCGCCGATGCCCATTGGTACACATAGACGATAAACGCACCACCGATCAGCAGCAGGACCAGCGCCGCGACAATGCTAGAGCGATACAGGAAACCCAAATCGCGCCTCCAGGACTGTGGCGATGCGTCGCGTAATTCTACCGGGTTGTGGCCAAGCGCCGACCCGATCGAGCACCCGACTTACCGACTGTATGCCGATCACCGCATTGCTCAGAAAACACTCTTCGGCGCTATCGAGTTCATCGAGCGTGATGTCGCGGATTTCGATCGGCCCATCGATGCCGGGCCGCTCATCGATAAGCACCTGGCGCATCACGCCCGCGACACCACATCGATCGAGCGCGGCCGTGGCAACAGATCCGTCGTGCACCAGAAACAGATTCGTTGCAGTGCCTTCGATGAGGCGCCCTTCGACGTCACACATCAATCCCTCCGCGATGTCGGGATCGTTCCACTCGGCGCGCGCCAGGACCTGCTCGAGGCGATTGAGGTGTTTCAATCCCGCGAGCGCCGGCTGCAGTGATAATCGTGTAGCGCAGATACGCACGGTAGCCCCGGTGTCGAGACCCGGCGGGATATCTCGCAATGGAAACACCGAGATTACTCGTCGGGCGGTCCCGGCATTGTTGCCATAGCCGCGACCGGGGCCGGCCGTGACGAGCACTTTTATCACGCCGGCTGGTTGTGTAGCGGCCAGGTCTGCGACCTCAGCATCGATGGCTTTGATATCCAGCGCAATCCGCAGGCGCAACGCGGTTGAGCTGAGTCGTGCGCGGTGGTGGGGCCACAGCGGAACGCGCCCGTCGACGATGCGGCAGGTCTCGAACATACCGTGCCCGTACAACAAGCCACGATCGTCGGTCGCGATGACGTCGCTGCGTACACCATCGACAAGGGCGTCGATCGCCCGCGACATCTCAGTTGATCTTGCGGAAGATCAATGATCCGTTCGTACCTCCGAATCCGAAGGAGTTCGAAAGCGCAGCGTCGATCGCGATATCGCGCGCGACATTCGGGACGTAGTCCAGATCGCACCCTTCGCCGGGGTTATCCAGATTGATCGTCGGCGGTGAGATCTGATGGCGAATCGCCAGCGCCGTAAAGATCGCCTCTACAGCGCCCGCCGCACCCAGCAGGTGTCCGATCATCGACTTGGTCGAGTTCACTGCGACCTTGGTATCAGCGCCGAACAGCGTTTTGATTGCTCGGGTTTCGGCGACGTCACCCTGCGGAGTCGATGTACCATGAGCATTGATGTACTGCACGCCAGCGGCATTCAGTTGAGCGTCCTTCAGCGCATTGCGCATGGCCGCCACCGCACCCGCGCCATCGTCCGGCGGAGCAGTGATATGGTGGGCGTCCCCACTCATACCAAACCCAACGATTTCACAGTAGATCTGGGCGCCGCGCGCTTTAGCGCGCTCGTACTCCTCGAGCACCAGTACCCCGGCGCCGTCCCCAAGAACGAATCCGTCGCGATCTCGATCCCATG
>Ga0315273_10008740_pt1 | contig 12806 bp, 12 predicted proteins | sample YL17G02_0_MG_FD_205753 | JGI IMG/M metagenome (GOLD analysis project Ga0315273, IMG submission 205753) | Sediment microbial communities from Yellowstone Lake, YNP, Wyoming, USA - YL17G02_0 | ecosystem: Environmental > Aquatic > Freshwater > Lake > Sediment | place: USA: Wyoming | collected...
CCGCCCCGCCGGGTCGAACGGCTCGACTGATCCCCCCTCCACCGACCAGCGTAGTGCCACGCCACTTCCTCGATCTCTGTACTGCCATTCTCTACGCCGTTTCCAATTTGGCGTTGTCAAAGTCGAGCCAGATAGCATGCGCATTGCTGCTGTTTCGTTGCTCCGCTGTACTCTCGTGCATTTCCTAATTCGTTGAGGGGATCGGAGCTTTCGGGTTCGAGTCCCCTAGGGTTTCCAGCACGCATTGCGGTCGGCCCTCATCTTGTCCGTGATCCGGATTCAGGGGTGAAGGTCACTGGTCAACGATGCTGCGATTCGCTGACGGTGAAGAGATCTTGGAGATCCCGAGAGAGGTGCTACCGGCATCACGCGAGCCGAAGACCCGCTATACTAGTTGTCCTCAGACGCGATAGGGAGATCACAGAGAATAATGGCTGAGCCACGAGGGGAGTCTTGGTTTGAGCGAGCTGTAAGAATGCTGGCCCAGTTGGCGATTCCTGTTGTCATCGTGGTAATCGGAGCCCAGATCAACCACTCAGTGGCGACGATGGACGTTCGGCTGAAATACGTTGAGCTTGCGGTGAGTATGTTGACTAAAGAAGAGGCTGACGTTGATCAAGAACTTCGTGCCTGGGCAGTTGATGTTCTTCAGGCATATGCGCCGATCCCCTTGAGTCCCGAGACCGCGCAGCGTCTCAGAGTGGGTGAGATCGTCTTGCCGGGCTGCAACGATGAGTGCTCCTACTACGGACAAACGCGTTGGCCAGACGACTTCCACTATCAGGTCTGCGGGAATTACGATTGCGACGTCTGTCTTGAATGGTCAGATCCTATCTACTCTCCTCGCGGCCAGGTGCCACCTGAGTCGCCATAGTGGCCAGACAGTCGCGGATTTCGGACATGCGTTCCTGTCGGTTTCGACATTGTGCTAGGACCGAATTCCGGGGTGAAGGTCACCAGGTCAAGGCGGCGCGAGGACAGCCCCGCCGGCCCCCCCCGAGCGCGAATGCAAAGCGCGCGGGGCGGGTCTCGCACCCAGGCGGTGCCCCGCCCCTTCGGGCCGAAGCCCCGCGCGTCACGACGTCTGGATGAATTGGAACAAGCCTTGCGGAGAGGTAAGCTCTTCGACCCTTGACAGCCTCTGCGCCTGCTCAGGCGTCAGCCCCCTCACGATAAACCGCCCAAGAGCGACGTCCCAGCTGATCTCCATGGCGGGGGCGTCGGTCCTCTTGTCCAGATCCACGGCAGCCCCCAGCTCGCGGAGCTTCGGCTTGTCCCACTCCTGCAGGGAATCGCTCACCTTCAACAGCCACGCGAGCGGACGTTCATCAAGATCATAGAGGCGCTTCCGTTGGGCACAGCGAACAGCTGAGGCCAATAGGCGCATCGGAGGGAGATGGCCGCCGATATGCGCAGCAGCATGGATGTCGACATTGTGAAGCGCGACGGCTTGCGCTGCTAGCCGTATGGATGTCTCCATGAGGCACTCATCCCAGATGATCAACCCGCCATCAGTTTCCTCAACGAATGCGGCGCCGCCTGTTGCCCCATGCTGCTTGAATCGCAACCGCATGGCCTCCATCAGGATGAGCGCGCCGTGTAGCCCGTGTTCTCGATACACAGCTCGTCGGAATGGCCAGACGTGGTGGGTGATGGCATGACAGAGGAGGCTGAACTCGGCCACGCCCCTATTCAGGCGATGAAGAACACGCAGATTCCACGCTGTGGATCGGCGCCGACTGCCGTCCGAATCTGTTGCCCCACAACGGTCGAACAAGTCCATCAGCCGCTCGCGAACAAGCCGACGATCCTTGCCTGCAACCGAGATGAACGTGCCGATATCGTGAGCAGTCGCGGCAAGTCTCCACCTGTACAGGAATTCGCCGTGCGGTGACCCTCCGGAGTACAGCCAGTCGCGCTCTTCGCCGTTCCTCAGGTACTTTTTTGGCGGGGTCGTCGCATGTGCCCACTTGTCGACTGCGGTGCGGACCCGTTCGGAGATATCATACAAGTAGAGCCCGAGTAGGAAGACATTGACCAAGTGCAGTAGGTGGAGTCGGTGTTCTGGGCGCTCGATGGCCGTCCTTTCGACCGTGTCCATGGCCCTTACTAGTGATTCAATGCTGTCTTCCCACTTCCCGTGAATCGCAGTCGCATTTCGTAGGACTCTGGGGGCCAACTCCCAGGCGGTCGCGTACGTGTCTGCATTCAGAAAGCCGAGCACATCGGGAACGAAGCCAGCCTGTACAGGCGGCACATCCAACAGCACTGAAGGGACATCATAGGCGGAATACCCAACCCCCTTAATCTGCGCGATCAGTTGCTCTTTGATGCCCATTCGACCATCCTCCTCCTTCCGATGACTCAGGAGATCTCCGCGCACGCTCTTGCTCGTCCGTCTATGGGTCAGACTAGCTCAGCGCAGGCGCGCAGGGCAACGCCATACTCCGTGCGATTCACTTCACCTCCGCGCGCTGAGCGCACGCACGGCACCCCAGAACGAGCAAACGCCCGGAGCAGACAGCGACCTCGCCAAGAGCCGGCGTCAGAGACGCACGTCATCCGTCGACCTGATCGTCGCTGGCAGGACACGCATCGAACGGACCCTGCCCCGTCTCTCGCACCGCACAGGGAAGAGCGCATGCATGTGTCGAAGTGCACCACAGCGGCCTCACGTTGGGACTGCCCTATAGGTCCTAGGTCGGCGTTTCCGCACGCGGAAGTGCCCGCAGCTGGATTCCGGCTTACGAGATGCCGAGGCAGCGCAGGCCGTCCGCTGCGACATCCATCACCAGGCGGCGATGGTCACGTGCGTTCTCTGATCGGTCCCCCAGGCTCCACAGCGCCGGGACGCCAGTTCCCATCAGGCATGCCGGGTTCTTGGATCGGTCACCTAGGCTCTCCGGCATTTTGTGCGTCCCGTTCCCATCGGGCTTCTCCGGCAGACTCGGGCGGAGGGGAATACGGAACGAAGCGCCGAGCTCTGCTGACTTGCCCCCGGCGGACTGTGCTTGATAGTGTACGAGCATGCCTACTGACCAGCCTTGCACGAGGGAAGCCGAGTGACAAGAACCCGCAAGGCATTGCTGTCCGTCTTTCTGGTTCTGGTTGCGTTCTCATGCTTCTACTTCATGCCCCCACTTCGAACGCAGACGGTGAGCTACACGACCGAGGACCCTTCCGGCGGGCAGCGAACGGAGACATCGGCAACGGAGCATCGCGGGATCGCGAAGCCTATTGAACTCATTGGAATCGCATGTCTCGTCCTCGCGGCCTGGCTGTGGCGGAGGGAGTTTGGAGTCACCCAGATTGGGCCACTCGGAGGCGCCCCTGTCTCACAACAGCCTGCTGGCTCGCCGCCGAGGACGCTTGACGAGTCCGGCCCTCCCCCAGCTCTCGACCTTGCAGCCGTTTCGAGAGAGATGGCTGACGCAGAGACCAGAGAACGTCTCCAACACATTATGCAGATGTTCGAGAGGGTTCACTCACTTGACGCGTCTCGCGTTGCCGCTGAGCTGCGTGTGAGCGCCCACACAGCAAGGACCTACCTGTTCTTCCTCACCAGGAACGGACAGCTGCGAGCGGATGGGTTCCCGAAGCGGACTATCTATACACCCTCCAAGTCACTCGAGAACAGGATTCTGGACGCGGTCAAGCAACGGCTGTCAGAGAGGCACGGAGTGCTGTCAGAGAGGAGATACGTACGGATTGGGAGAATACATGAGGCGGACTCGTTGCTGGAGTCCGAAGCTGCAAGCTTCGTTGTAGAAGCCAAGGTACTGCGCAAGAGAGGCGACGTTGCCCCTCAGCTAGGTGCCTGGGTTCCACAGCTCCTGTCCGTAGCTGCGGAACTTCGAGCAGGAGGGGTTGCGTGTGTCTTGGCCCTTGCCTGTCTTGATGATGCCGACCCCACTTCGGTCAAGAGACAGGTCGAGGCCATGACATTCGACTCGGGCTCTGTCCCCGTCGAAGTGATGGTTCTTGCGGAATCCGACCTTCCCGAATGAGATGTCAGGCAATGACGTACTTCATCAACGATGGCGCATTGGCCTCCGCTTCACCTACCGCCCGGGTCTTCCGGAGGTTGGGTTGGTTGGAGTCCGGCCACCGCAGCCACACTCGCCCGACTCTGACCAGGCTATACCTCGAACTCGGCTGTCGGGATGTTGGCAATCAGAGCAAGGACGGCGGATGCTCGTCCGTCACCACTGGGCTACGGTCACGCGCGTTCTCTGATCGGTCCTCAGGCTCCACAGGAATCGCCGATGGCCGTTTCCATTCAACCCATCGCTTCTGCGCCTCGGGCACGTTCCTCGTCGCATGCCCACCTTCGCAGGCTGGATGGCCACTTCTTGGTTCGAGTCCCCGGGGGTTCGGTAATGCGCATCACATTCGCTGTCCCAGGCAATCAACGCTCACTCTGCCTTTGGCTCGATGTTGCAGAAGGACCAGCAGCGAGTTGTCGGCAAGGGAACTCGGCCGAACACCGTGGTGGGGTGCTCCCGGCCAGTGTCCTCCACTCTTCAAATGGGGCGTCCCGTTGACAGCACGGCGCACGCCAATAGACTCTGGATTCATGGCACACGGGCGGGACTCTGGTCTACGATGAGCAAGCATGTGAGGCATGGACCATGCCAGCGCGTGCGGTCTCTGGCCTCTTCTCTGCCTAGGCGCGTGTCAGATCGTCTTCGTGTCTGGATGGGTGAAATGGCCGGCCGGACGTTCTACATAGGTGAGACCGTCCTGCGGGCATCTGCGGAAGTGCTCCTGGCAACCATGCCGATCGCGCTTCTCGCGATCTTGCTCGTGTATGCGAGGCCGGCCGCAAGCTTCGCTCTTCTGGCTCCGTTCGTCCTGGTAGCCACGCTCAATCTTCTCAGTGCACAGTTGCTGCGCCTGATGCGAGCCCAATACCGCGTTCCCCCAGTAATGCGCGGTGCGTTGACATGGTTCACAACGCTGGCACTCATGACAACCGGCGCAACATTCGGTCTTATGATGTTGCCGTCGGCGCTGCCGTCGCCAACCGCCGCCGCCCAGCGACTGAGTCTCGTGAAGGAGTCAATCCTGTTCCTCGCTGTGTATATCCCGGTGCACATCATCATCTACACGCTTCTAGAGACGCGTTTCTCCCCTGGTGCCGAAACGACCGCCGGGGCCATCGAAGGCGGACGAATTGGGCATCAGGCCAGGACACGTGCTGGGCGGCGCACCGGGAACTCTGGGGAAAGCAGGGCAAAGGTCTACCTGGGTGCTTGCGTGTGGCTATCTGTGCCATCCAGCATTGCAGCTGCCGCTACGGCCGTCTCCTGGGCTCTCACCCGCTACACAGGAGGCTTCCCGAGCCATGCGACGGTCTTTGCCACCTTCTTGGCGATCGCTGTCACGGTCAAGACGATTGCCACCTCGTCTCTCTCAAAGCGATCCCGGGGTCGACGCTGAGAGCCGATCCGGCCCGCGGCCCCGTGGGGACACAGGACTCACTTCGTGAGGTTCGTGTGCCCGGGCAAAAGAGTCAGCTCTTGACTCCTGGCACTGCCCTCGAGGCATAGCCAGGCATCCGCCACCGCAGAATGGCCGCCCGGGTTCTCTGCTTGGTTCCCCATCTCGAAAACGCCCTTCCTCCCAGATGGCGGCACCGGGCAGGGGCGGATCCATGCTTGACCTCAGCCATTGTCCGCACTTCAGCTATCCCAGAGGGGTCCTCGCACCCAAGATGGTCTACACATGGCTCTTGGTGGTCGTGTTCCTACTGCTGCGCTTCGTTCTCCCGACGAACATAGCATCTCTTGAGTACTCGATGTGCGAGCGCAACCTCTGCGTCGTAGTCGCAACTTGACTCCGGCACCGAACGCACAGCCGCTCGGTGCTCAGCGTCCAGCCTGCTTCTCAGGATCAGCCACGATGTCGTCGTGATCGGCGCGCAGAAGCGCAGACAACTCACGGTCCGCTGAAGAACCACAGCATGCACCCTTCCCTCCATGGGCACTGCGTAGGCGACTAGTCCTCCCCGCGTGGCAAGGCGCTCCACTAGATCCAGGATGCTGCCGAGCGCGGTGCTCTTGAGCAGTACGAAGACGGGCAACTGCCAATGTTCGAGTAGACTACTGATGTCGTCCACCAAGCGCTCGTCGGTCTTGAGTACTGCCCTGCACATCCTGAGGGCTTCGGCCAATCGGCTGACGTGCGCTACGGGAGCAGCAAACCAGAACGCGGCGGTGAGGCTTCGGGATGTGCAGCAGGTAGGAGCGCGACTGCACTCCGTCGGCAGATCTACCTGGCAGCAGACGGCTATAGCGTCCGGTCGCATGCCCAGCCCCATCTGACTTGCCTGCTCGGAAGTGATACCCATTAGAAACAAGTTGAGAGTAGCTCCTGAGGAAGCTGCTGACTCGGCCTCCTTCCGTAGCCGCTCCAGGCCATCCTCCGGGCGGAGTGGCGGGCAGTCGTGTGCTTTGAGACTAAGGTCGAGCGGATTCGGCCCGGGCACTCCGGGTATCACGAAGTCAGTTCCGATGAAGCGCTCGACTTCATCTTCCTTCGGGCTCCAGGTTCGAACCTCATACCTCTCCATCACAGCAATCCCTCGCAACGCAAACTGCGTCCGAAGCGCGTCGACTACCAAGAGAGACCAAGCCCGCAGCTCCTTCCTGTCCGAGCAGAAGCCTATGTGCGGGCACACGCTGCGGAGAGCCTCGAACACACGCAGGGCGATCTCGGGATATGGCTGATCTGGGTGAAACGGCTTTGTCCGCTCCAACTCCAGTACACGGTCTCGGGCAGCCTGAGTTACCAGTTCACGGAGGACTCCCTCCGTGAAAGGAGACTCCAGTGCACGGAGGAAGGTCGCGAATCTCTTGTCTGGCGAGCTTCGGCGAATTCGTTCAGCGAACGGTTGCAGATTCTCAACGTCCACGGCCAGATCAAACAGGGGAACATTCAGGGCTGCGGTGGCAAGGCCCCGAAGCAGCGACTCGACGTACTCCCCGATTGGCGGGGTCATTGACTGGCTCAGATCACCCATCGCGAGCTCCCCCGTCCGTAGTGCCATCCTGTATCGCTGCGGCATGCGCGAGATGACCCACTCGACGCGCCTTGGCGCAAACACGTGGTAGACGCGACAGCTCAGGTAGGTCGCATACGTCTCGTGGACGAGCCACGTGTTGCAGTTAATGACCTTCAGCAGTGATTCAAACTGCGCCACCGTGGGTGCGGGAAGCTCACCCAGCCCCAGGTGAAGGACCGCCGCTAGGTGGCGCATGAGCACATCAGTAGCGTTGGAACTCGCGAGGTCAGCGTGAAGAGCCTCATGTAGCTCGGTCAGCTCTGGGAGGGGGTCGCCCGTCTCCATTGGACTGACAAGCTTGGGGCGCCCGAGACCGTCATAGTACCCAAGACAGGCCTCCAGGTGCTCCGCCTTTCTCCAATCCACAGGCTCCTCCAGGAGAGGTGCGCTCTAGTGAAGCATATTGCCGGTGAATCTCATTCTACTTCACGATGACATCGTCTGCCTGGGAGGCCAGCGGATGCCGCAGCCCAACCGACCGATTCTGCACCGACTTCACCAAGGAGCGAGTTCGTCTGGCAGTTCGGACAATGGGCTGAGCCGACTGGCAAGCTGTCAACGGCACAGGCTCTCTGCCGCGCGAGCACCCCCTCGCTGCCACCCGGGGCGGCCGTCTGTCACCATGCTGCAACGGTCACACGCGTTCTCTGATCGGTCCCCTAGGCTCCAAAGGGCAGTGCAATGCTGTAGGGAACGGCGCCTCGTGGTTTCGGGATGCCTCCTCACTGAGAAGACTGTCGTTCCCATCTACAGAAAGCCATTCGCCGCCGCCGGTGCGGCACACCAATCAGGCGATCGGTTGAAGACGCGCGACCTGCTTCACGGGCCTCATAGTGCCCAGACGCGGCGGGTTCAGCGTGTGCTACACTAGCACTTCGGAGTGGACCGAACTCCGCGGGGCAGGTCTCTGAGCGCTCCAAGAGGAAATGCAGGATGGATTCAACCCGAAGGACCGCAGTCATTGCGGGCGTGCTCTTCATCATTGCGACCGTGGCAACGTTCGTCGCCGATGCACTCACACCTGCTCTAACGGGTACGGACTACCTCATTCGGCTCGCCGCCCATCCCAACCAGGTGGCCGCAGGCGTGCTGGTCAAGATCGTCTCCGTTCTTGCAGGCGCCGGCATTGCCGTCGCGATGTATCCGGTCATGAAGCGGGCGAATGCGGGTCTGGCACTCGGATCTGTTGTCTTCAGAACTCTGGAGGCTGCCTTCTACTTGGTCGGCGTCGTGAGCCTGCTGGTCTTGCTGAAACTCGGCCAGCAGTTCGCAGCAGCGGGAGTTGCCGATCAAACGTCGCTTCAAGCGATCGGCGATTCGTTGGTGAGCGTACGCGTCTACGCCGCGCCGCTGCTTGGGGTGTTCGCCTTCTGTATCGGTGCCTTCATGTACTACTACCTGTTCTTCCGGTCGCGGCTCATTCCCCGATGGCTGTCGGGCTTCGGGATCGCTGCGATCATCCTGATGATGGCCGCGTGTGTGTTGTCCTTGTTCAGCGGCAACCGTATTACCAGCTACATTCCCCTGGCGGCCCCTATCGGCGTGCAGGAACTGGTTCTGGCGGTTTGGCTGATCGTCAAAGGATTCAATCCGTCTGCCATCGCCTCCGCGCCCGCGCGGCCGGGGAGCTCACGTTGAGAACGGTCATCTGCACGCGCTATGGACCGCCCGAAGTCCTGAAGCTCAAAGACGTTCCGACGCCCGCTCCCGGCGTCGGCGAAGTGCGCATCCGCATTCGCGCAACCGCAGTGACGTCAAGTGATTGCTACGTGCGGGGTCTCGACCTGGATCCTCGGTATCGCCTTCTTGCCCGATTCGCGCTCGGGTGGAAGGCGCCACGGCAACCAATCCTCGGCATGGTCCTCTCCGGGGAGATCGACGCCGTTGGATCGGGCGCTACCCGTTTCTCGGAAGGTGACATGGTGTTCGGTCTTGACCGCCACCGATTCGGGACCTACGCCCAGTACGTGTGCTGGCCGCAGGGTGGCCTGCTTGTCTCCCGGCCTGCGAACCTCACAGACGAGGAGGCAGCTGCGATTCCCTACGGCGGACTCCTCGCGCTGAGCCTCCTGCGTCGAGCCAAGGTTGCGGCCGGGCAGCGCGTCCTCATCTATGGGGCCTCGGGCGCGGTCGGCACTTCGGCGGTGCAGCTTTCGGCTGCGTTCGGGGCTCACGTCACCGGGGTGTGCGGCCCCTCCAACGTCGAGCTCGTGCGCTCCTTGGGAGCTGAGCGTGTCGTCGACTACACGAGAGAGGGCTTCTCGACCGGATCTGGCCGCTACGACGTCTTCCTCGATGCGGTCGGGAAGCGCAAGAGCGCAAGCGCACTTCGGAAAGCCGCACTCGTGCTTGCGCCGGGAGGTCGACGCATCTCGGTCGACGACGGCGCACCGAAGCTCAGACTCGAGCAACTCGATCTCCTGGCCGATCTAGCCGCCTTCGGTAGCCTGCGCCCGGTGATCGACCGGGTCTATCCGCTCGAAGACATCGTCGAGGCGCATCGATATGTAGGCGGCGGTCACAAGAAGGGGAACGTGGTTGTCGCTGTTGGCTGAGCCGGTAGCGGTGCTGGGCAGGGCCCAGCACCTGCAGGGAGCCTCGTCATTTGCCATCCCCGCGTACGTAGTGCTTCACCCCACTCCGCAACGGCTACTCGAGTTCTCTGATCGGTCCCCCAGGCTCCAAAGCGCTGGAATGTCCATACCCACCCGTATCCTGAGTTCTCGGATCAGTCTCTAGGCTCTGGCGCTCGCCGGCCTGGTCTCGCCTAACTAGGCGACCCAGAAGATGCTTCACACGTCCTGCCGCTTTCCCTATGATCGCCTTCAAGGAGGGCTGGTCGATGATGAGCTCCATCGCTCTGGTGATGGCCCGCCAGCGGAGATCGGCCGCGCTCTAGCATGTGGCCACGCCCATCACGCGAAGCTCGCCATCGGAGGAGTGTATGCTCTATTCCAGGGACGACCCGCCGAAGACCGTAGCCGAGCCCGACTATCAGGTTCTTCGCGACTGGTTTGAAGCATGGCCTGAAGCACGACCCGAGCTGCTCGACTTCTGGGCGCGAGGAGGTTACGTACAGCGCCTCATGTGGCGTAGGCAGCAGACCCCATTGGCGGTGTCGGTGGGCGTTAGGTACGTCGACGAAGTGGAGACCGTCATCCGCCGTCTCGCGCTACTTGACGCAGAGGTCGACATAGTCTGGGGCGGCGACGTCTCGCCACGATCGTTGGTCATCGCTCCTCAAGATGTCGACTACGAGGGAGTCGGCGGTTGGGGATACATGACGTGCTCGGGCGATCAACTGGAAGACCGCAGAGGTCGTGAGTGGTGTCCATCGCTCGCTTGGGCCGCCCTGATGCCAGACACGATAACAGACTGGCTCGCCAGTGAAGCTGCGAGTTTCTTCTACGCAGGACGTGTCTTCATGTGTCCGGCCGCCGCTGTCGGCATTCCAAAGAGAGATCCAGGGCGCCCCGTCGAGCATGCCGACTTCACCCATGCTGGTCAGATTCGGACCTTGCGCAAGCAGCTCAACCTGTTGTTCACGGTCGATCTCCCTGCCCTTGAGCGCATGGGCCTTCCAGACGTCTACAGATTCTGCCGCGACCACACTGAGGAACTCGGGCGCTACCGGGAAGCGGTGGCAGAGCTGTTCTCGCAGCGGGAGGGGGACGCTCACGCAGACTCGATCCGGAAGATGCAGGCCGAGATCAGGGATGCGGTCTCCGAACTCATCTCATCCGACAAGGCGAAGGGGATGCGACGCATCCTCATCGCTGCCGGCGGAGCCTTGGGCACGGCCCAGCTCGCTGTGGCCCTCAACTCCGGCGTGGACTACACAAGCTTCGCGTTGACTGCCAGCGGTGCGGCCGTGGCGGCAGCGAAGTGGTGGGACGACAGGCTCAGGACGGAGAGAGAGCGTCGCCGAAACCCGTACTGGGTTCTGTGGAGGCTGCAAGGAGGGCGCAGCGGGGCTCTCGAATTCAGGAGCCCCCGCCTTGGAAGCGGCATGTGCCTCCCCGACTTGCCGAACCCCGAACCTGATGCGCCCATGCACTGGTTGGCACCACCTTCGGGGGGATGGACAACGCCCACAGCGACACTCGCCTAGCAGCGAAGGAGGCGGTGAAATTGCCGACGTACGATCCGGCTGCAGTGATGGACGCACTGGAGGCTCGCGGCCTCAAGCACAGCTACCCATCCTTGGCGAGCTACCAGAGCAACATCATGGTGAGGGAACACGTCATTAAGAAAGGGCGCCGCGAATGGGAAGCTACACATAGCGAGCTGCTCGCGCGGCTCAAGGAAGGCCATGAGGTCGGCCGGACGCTCCTGCGTCGCATGCACGCAGAGCAATTGGACTTGCTCGCACACATCTGCATGTATGTCGAGGACCTCGCCTACGTCGGATACCTTCTCCGTCACCGGCTCAAGGCGCTAGATCGCTCCGCGTACTTCAATGGGACCATGCGCGCGCAGACTCTCTCTGAGTTCGCGGCACTGCCCTCGCGATCAATCCGGGCACGCTTCCGCTTTCCAGCGATCGCACGACTGGGCCTCACGCCTGCTGATGCCGCTCTCGTCTCCGAGGTCTTCCGCACATGCATCGGCGGCCTGGCAGAGGACATCGACACTGTCAGGACGTTCTCAACACAAGGGTATTTCGACATCTACAACGAGTACAAACACACCTTCGACATCCTCCTCGGCATGGGTGCACTTGAGGAGCTCAACGTCCACACCCACATCTATGCGCGTGTCGCTGCGAGGCCGAAGGAGAAACGCCGCGAGAGAACCCTCATCCTCGATGCGTCACCCGAGGCCATCCGCCGGTACCAGGCTGTCTTCGTTGCCACCAGCAACTTGATGAACGTTCTGGTGCAGAACACCCTCTCCTGGATGATCTATACGGATGGCCGCTATCTCGTCCAGATTCCTTCTAGCTACGGCCTATCCAGCGCCCTTCTCAAGCCGTACGCTTCGCTCGTTGAGAGCTACGACCTGGGTTGGGCTGTCCGGCACTCCCTGCAGCTTGAGATCGGGTTCAGTCCCAAGGCCGCCCGTGCAATCGACAAGGCGATCGCAGAGAGCGGAGTGGCAAAGCACTCTGAGCCGCTCTTCGCGAGGCGGGCTTCTACCCGTTACTCACTCGCGGTGCAGCGCGGCACTTCGTCCGCGGGCAGAGCCGCGGTGGGTTCTGGGGGGTGAACCTGGTGCGGGCACTTCATGCCGCTGCGACAGAGGGGCGCGGCCTGCCCTCACGTGTCTGTAGGCCGGGCTAGAGGTCGGACCACCGCTGCCCCCGGGCCGACTCGTGGCCGGCCGTCACCACTCCGCAACGGTCACACGCGTTCTCGGATGGGTCCCCCAGGCTCCACCAGGGCACACGGTGCCCCCGTCTGTGTTTCCGCCATGCGGTGTCGTGGCTCTCTGATGCCCTTGCGGGGAGATAGCCCTCTCGCAACGCGTTTGCCCGAGGGACGGCGTTCGCCTTGCCGTGCCGCCCGCAGTGCTCGCTCCCGGACTTCGTGCGCGGGTCCCTCTTCGCCGTTGTCAGGACTCCGTCTCAGAATCGGATCCTCCAAGCAACCTCAAGCGAGCCGTCGGATACCCGCAGCGGAGGCGTTTGCCGCTGCTAGTGTGTCCAGTACCGGAAGGGTGTTGACACTTCACGCCTCCTGACGGACCTCGGAGTTGATCGCACCCCAGAAGACCTCGGCGGGGGTGCGGCCTTTGGTGC
>Ga0315273_10008741_pt1 | contig 12806 bp, 6 predicted proteins | sample YL17G02_0_MG_FD_205753 | JGI IMG/M metagenome (GOLD analysis project Ga0315273, IMG submission 205753) | Sediment microbial communities from Yellowstone Lake, YNP, Wyoming, USA - YL17G02_0 | ecosystem: Environmental > Aquatic > Freshwater > Lake > Sediment | place: USA: Wyoming | collected...
ACCATGCGCTCCCCAGATACATTCGGTTACCTCCTGACACCGCCGTTCGGCCTAGTGAAACATCTGGTAGGTCGGCACGTTCCAAAGTGCGCCGACCAGCGACCACAGCGCACAAGTTACATAGTCTCCGAGCACCAGGCCCAGAAAGAAAGGAAGCGTCCTGCTGTACATCCGCAAGCCGCCATAGCGCAGGACTATCAGCTTGGTAAGCCAGGCAACAAAGAACGGCATCCAGTGCCATCGGAGTTCGTTGCCTATGCAGTAGCCAAGTGGGTGGAACGGAAACCACACATATCTCGCGCGCAGCCAGGACAACAGCGTCACGAACAAAGCGGACGATCCCACGGCTCCCCATCGCGCCGGCTCCGGATGGACGCCGTTGAGTACGGAATTCTGCAGCCAGCCGTATGTCTCGTTCGCAGTCCACAAAGGATTGCCGAGACACTTGGCGAGCGCTCCTTCGCCGTATCCTACGCGCAAGCATGACCAGAAGCCGAAAACCGCCGAGATCACCAGCGCTGACATCATCGGGACGACAAGACTTCGCAGGTTCAGTCGGCAATCCTTCGCGAGCTTCAGGCACTCTAGCTGGCTGGGCATTATATGGCTCCGTTGCAGCCGCCAGTACCAGTGACTGAGCGCCGAGGCGGCCATATTGCCCGGGCCCAGATAGCTCGAACCGAACAGGCCGGCGAGATTGATCGGTTCTAAGTCCCAGACCGCATGTTGACCTCCTGCTTCGGCGCGCACCCGTGTTATGCTTATGGATACGAGCAGGAATACACCGATTGTGAACAGGGTCCAGAACGATCCCATCCCAGCGGCGCGCCAGAACCATATCAGAAGCAGCACGCCGACCGCAAGTCCGAAGAATGCAGTGCGGTAAGACATGGGTTCACCGGCTTCGCGCTTGCTCTGGGGATCCAGCGCGCTTTGCCAGGCGCTGCGAAGATTCTTCCGGCTTAGATAGAGCAGCATCACGCCGAATGCAAACCACGCCCCGATTCCCTGCTCGTGCTGGAACGGGAAGTCCCGAACGCTGTCATAGCCCAACTGGTAACCGATCACGGACTGAGCCCTGATGAAGAGATGGAAGAACCAGCATGAGAATGACACATCGAGCGGCACCAGGTAGCCTAGCCCGATAGCAAACGGATAGAGTGTACAGGGCATGCCGTTTATGGCAGACCATGGTGGGTTCCGGAACTGAAGGTACCACGCGCGTGTCTGGACAAACGGCAGGTTCGGGTACCACATGTGCAAGCCATTGAGCACATCAATGGCCGCTACCACTGCGAAGCCGATCCAGAGCCCACGAGACCGCAGGGTAGAATCGTTCGTATCAGGGTCCAATAGCGCGAGGGGCAGACGCACCATGGGGAACGAAAGCCTTGTGTCGTCGACCCAGGCTTTCCTGAAGATGGAGGTCAGGCAGAGCATCACCCAGCCGCAGACCACCATGAATCCGGACCAGAAGGCCGCGGGCACGATCCACGCACGCAGCACCGCGAGGTCATACATGTTCGCGTTGCCCGTGAAGTAGCCTGCAAGGGCATTCCTGTCGTTCACTATTAGCCATCTCGGGAGCAATGGCAGCACGTCGCGCTCCATGCCGTTCGATGGAGTCGCGCTCCACTTGGCCCAGGTCATCGTTGCCATCAGGTTGATGACGTAGTCGTGAGATGCTACCGTACATGAGATGACCAGCATGGCGTAGATGACGACAAGTTCGCCGGGATCAAGCCTGTGCTTAGGGGCAAACCTGCGAAGCAGAGCATTCACACCTGCCAATACGAAAAGATAGAAGACCGGTGTGACGAAAAGCGGGTTTAGCGTAAGTATGTTGTACCATCTGAACTCCGCTATTATCAGCCAGTGGATGTTGAGCGGGATCAGAAGCAGCCCGATTATGATGGCCCTCTTTGTGGCGACCCGTCTAACGGGCAAAGTGGCTTCTGTCTCCGTCTGCTTGCTCATTGCCCAACTCCGCCGACTTATACGTTCACTTCATTCGGCATTCGATCACGACCGGGTAGTCGCGCACGATCAGCCCCTTGACGGTGAGCGTGTCGCCGTCATACGACCAGACTCCGGGCTGGGAGACTCCCCAGTAGAGGTCGGTCAGGACAACCTGCTTCGGGCGGGCGCTCAGCTTGAACGACAGATTGCTCGGGTACGCCTTTACGTCCTCGTTGAACGTCTCGGCCCCCCACGCGAGGACGAGCGTGTCGCCGCTTCCGTCCCTGGTGTAGCCGATCACCTTCGGATCGGGGGCGTCCCCCTCGTACTTGTGATCGAGCGAGCGAATCGGCTCGACATCGCTCACGACGCTGCAGACGTTCTGCACGGCGTAGGACATCGGACGCAGGCTGTAGTCGTGCTGGTCGATGACGCCCCAGTCCTGGCTCTTGTTCATGTTGTAGAGCGCCCACCACGCGGCGGGCAACTTGAGCCATCCGCTGTAGATGTAGAACCGCATCATGTACTTCGCGCAGCCGTACTCGCCGATGCCCGGCTTGTAGGTGAAATCGAGGCCGGAGACGTTCGTGCCCCACTCATTGAGCCATACGTCCACATTCGGCTTCCCGTGCTGTGCGAACGGCTTCTTCACGCCCTCGACGATCTCTTCCAGGTGGTTCCAGCCGGTCTGTTCCCTTGATTGGCCGAGGTTCTTGCCCTGATACTGCTCCATCGTGCCCATGCCACCCTCGGGCTTGTCGATGCCGTAGGGATGGAACGCAGTTGCGTCCACGTAAGGGGTCGCTCCTTCGCGCAGGGATATCTCGGTGGTGATCGGGGCGGGGGCGGCGGTGCCGCCGACCATCACTTTGAGGTCGGGGTTGATCTCCTTGATATGCTTCGAGACGGCGAGGAGGAGCTTGCCGTAAAGCTCGGGTTCGTGGCCGGGATACCAGCCGTTCTGCTCATTCCAAAGCTCCCACCACTTGATGCGGTCGCCGTACCTGCGAACGACATAGTCGACGTACCGCACGAAGGCCTGACGCCCTTCCTCCGTTCGCGGACCCCAGTTCAGGGAGAAGGGATGCCCTTCCATGTAGATCGGGCCGATATCGCCCGGCGGGTCGGGACGGTCGTAGAGGGCGTTCCCATAGTCCAGGGTGTAGAGGATGTCCACGCCGTTGTCTAGCAGCTTGCGGATCCCGGCGTCGGTCTTCGGATCGACCTCGAACTTGCCCTTTTCGCGCTCGACGGCGGCCCACTCGGTCTGATCGCCCCACTGGCTGATGCGCACCCACTTGTAACCGATGTCGAAGATGCGCCCGAACGATCCGTCCACGGTCTTCGCGGTGTTCTGCCAGCCGGTGAAGTAGTCGCACGTCTTGACGGTCGCGCCTTGATCGAGCAGCGCGACATTCCGGCTCTTGCTGTCGATCACCTCGATGCCGGAGAGCCGCGCCTTCCATCCCTGCGAAACCTCCGCATAGTTCCCGCCGGAGAGGGGAAGCCGCTCGAACTCGATGCGCACGTACCGCGCCTTCACCGCCTTGTCGAGGACAAATGGCTGAACGAGCTTGTCGCCTCTCTTCTCGCCGTGGTCAGCGAGGTGGTAGTTGTCCTGCTTCAGAACGGTCTCCCACGACTCGCCATCGAGGCTGGTGAGGACGCTGAACCCCTGGGGGAAATCCGTGTTGCGCCAGTACGGGATGAGGTTGACCCGCGTAATGGAGCACGTCGTGCCGAGGTCGATCTGCGCCCACGGAGGCACACCCGGGTAGGCCGAGGGATTCTGCTGGCTCGACCAGCATGACTCGGGATCGCCGTCTATGAGATGCGACGGGTTGAACGGGTCCTCGTAGTCCTTCGACCTCGGCACGTGCGTGCAGACGCCGTAGGTGTTGTGGCCGATCTCGGAGGACTTCTTGTGCTTGACCGGCGTCAGGGCGGCTTTGTTGTCCTGCTGGAGGGTCGCCGGTCGATCGAGTATGTGCCAGTAGCCATTCTGATCGGTGCACAGTTCCTGACGCGAGAGCCTGGCTGACTTGGCGAGAACCAGTATCCGATAGTCGGCCGTCTGGTCTCCAAGGATGACTTTGAGATCCATATTCCCGGGCGTGGAAGCCTTGAGCTTCCAGTCAATCCGCTCGTACGAACCCGGCTCGACCGAGACCTTCCTGACCTCGTCACCCAGTTTGACTTCGGCAGAGGCTGCGCTGTCAGCCGGATTCTCGACGAAGGCGCTGAACTTGATAGTGTCCCCCACCCTCGCGAGCGGCTTGTCCGACCAGACGTGGGCGATCTTGATCGCCGGGCCGTTTTGCTCCAAAGCAACCGCCTCCTCTCCAATACCTATGTACGTGACCAACATCAGCAGCACGATGGCCGCTGCCGGGAACCGGAATGCAACGCGCATTGAAGTCCTCCTGTCCACCTCTGTATCTGCTGTCCGCCTACCTGCGCAGGCTACTCAGGGGCGGCGCTCTCCACCACCACCTCGAGGTAGCATGAGACTTCCCAGAGTCTGAGCTTGGTGGTGGTGACCGGCGCGAACGACGCGTCGATGATCAGTGGCACGCCCGATAGGTAGGACACCCGCTGCCAAGCCGTACCGTCCCAGTAGTCGATGCCGAGGTTCGACTCCCACGGGAACAACTGGTAGGCAATGACTCGGTGCACCGTCACCGGCCTGGGCCAATCGAGCTCATACCAGTTCGTCGGATACGTGCCGGCGGCGGAGTATCTAGTATCGAGATCGTCATCGTTGCCCAGCGACGGGCCATACTCAGACGAGTAAATGTTGTTTGCCGAGGCTGTCGCGAGCGGGGCCACGTTCTTTGTGGTGAGGTCGAAGTCCGCCGTGGCCGAACCGGTCGGCGGGACTGCCACATCTCGACCCTGGGCATCGTACGCAAGCCTGCTGACATCGACGCGCACCGTCGTACCGGCCGGGACCGACAGGCGGTACCTGCCCAATCCGTCCGTGTTCGTGCCGGCGCCCGGCGCGGCAACGGTGACGTTCTTGAGCGGCGAACGGTCGCCGGCCCTCCTGACCGTCCCAATGAGGTTTGGAGTCGCGGGCGAGCCGTGAAGGTTGTAGGTTTCAACATCAGTGGCGGAGATGAGATTGCGCAGTCGGACCTTCGTGGTGCTTATCGGACTCCACTCAGCCCTGAGCGGCAGCGATACCGAACCCACGTCGTCACCGATCTTGGCAACCTTGAGCCAGGCGCCGTCCCTCCACACATCGATGTTCACCATATACGCGGAGCACTTGCGGATGATCAGGGTATCGATAACCTGAGGTGTGGGCCATTCGATGGTCAGCCAACCGTTGCGCCCGCCGTCCTGCATTGTCCAGGATGTACACGGGTCGCCGTCGATGGCGGCCTCGGGGTCGGCGCCACCGGCCGCGGATGCCCCGCTTGCCGCCCAGGTCAGGTTGCCGCCCCTGCGCTTAATGGTCAGATTGAGTGACGACAGCCCCACCGAAGGTACGGTGACCTCGGTCCTGCTATCTTCGTACACGCCCGACTTGACCCAAATCGTGGCCGGCCCGATGGGAGATCGAACCAAGAACGCGCCGGTGGAGTCCGTGGTGGACGCGCTGATGCCCCCGGTGACCGTTGCGCAACCCACGGGCCGGCCCGTCGTCGCGTCACGCAATGTCCCTGACACAGCAGCGCTCGGTCCGACCTGGTAGGGCTTCACCGAGAAGTTATCGAAGTCGGTGTAGTTGTAGCTGCTGACCAGCCCGGCAGCGCCTCTGGGATGGGCATCGGCCTGGAAGATGCTGACTGTCTGCCCATCGATGAGCGCGGTTCCGGTGGTCCCGCCGAACCTCAACTTCAGGTTGTGCCATGAACCAGGCTTCAACCTGATCTTGCCCGAGTCCGGCACCGTCGACCCGTCCTTCACCTGCCAGTCGCCGGCGTTGTCGATGGTCAGCGCATAGCCGCCGGGCATCGAGCCGCCGAGGGGATTGTCGATGCGCCCGCAGATTCCGGCAAGGCCGGTGGTCTCGATACGGACATCGGCGCTGACCTCGTAGTCGGTCCATCCTATATCGCCGACTATGGTCCACGGGGCCTGGATGCCGCCCCACTCGGTGGGCCTCAGAGGCACAACTTGGCGAAGGCACTTTCCGTGGCCATCGGCGCGCCGCGCAACCTGGAACCAACCCTCCTGGTCGCAGAAGTACTTGGCCATCGCTCCTGCCGAGTAGCTCTCGAAGTTCTCCTTGTGCGGCATGGGAAATGCCGAGTCGGGCGGGATGTCGGTGGAACCCTTGTGCTGGCCGGTGGTGGTTGTGAGTGTGTAGATGCTGTTGCCGTCCAGAGTCACAGCAAAAGATCCGGCCTGCGGAACGATGTCGGGCAGTTGCTCGAACTGCGACGTCTTGCTGGTGCGCCAGACGTGCACAGTCCCCGTTGAGAGGTTACCTAAGTTGAAGGTCACCCGGCGAGGCGGGACGTCCGGCAATGGGGCCGTGTCCTTTCTCGACAGGATGTTCTCGTATCCGACGTTCTTCATGGTCTCTACGATGACGCTGTAGTCGCCGCCGCCCCTCACCCTACCCTCTCCCTCGGAGGGAGAGGGTAGGGTGAGGGCGGGGCTTCTGAGCGTGACATAGCTTCCGGTATCCCCCATCAAACCGCAGCCGCCATCCAGGTATCGCCATCCCGGCTTCGTGAACTGCGTGGTATGAGCGGCAGCCCATATCGTACCCGGCACATCATAGTGGCGTGACCAGGGAGTGCAGGCCCGCATGAGGCCGGGGTCGGCCCAAGGGAGTACACCCCAGGGGGCCAGGTAGATGTAGTTGGAGGTGATCAGTGAGCAGATGATGGTCTTTGTCATGCGCCCAACGATGTAGTCTCGGTTGTAGAGCCTGGCATAGCCGTCCGCACGCGCCCAGGGGTCACCGGACTGAGACTCCTCGCTGGTCCAGAGCGGCTTGCCGAGGCCCTTTGCCGCGTCCGAAGAGGCATATCCCGTATAATGACCGCCCACCGCGTACACCGCTTTGCTCAACTCCGGATCTGAGAATAAGTCTTTTGTGATGGCCCACGCGGCTTCATAACCGGCGCCGTCAGACGCCACCAGTTTCACATCTCTTAGCCCGTTGTCATCCAGGGCGGTCCGAAGCTTCTTGATCCAGGCGGCGTCATATGCGCGCTCGTTCCATATCCCCTGGTAGTCGATGGTCACGCCGTGGTAGTCGCGCGCGGCCTTGATGAACCCGACGATGTAGTTGATATTGTCCTCAGAGTAGAACGTACCGTCGCCTATCCAGCCGGGCGCGCACCACTGCAGGCTTTCGAGAATGATGTCGGGATTGCGCTTCTTCGCCTCCTCCAGCAACCACCATTCGTAACCAGTTCTGAAGTACTCAGGCTTGGGATGCTCGAATTCATCGCGGGTGTTGGCGTAACTCGCCTCCGAACCCCATGTCGTGTTTCCGGCCCCGCCGATCTCCACCTTGAGGACTTGCAGCGACGCGCCGAAGTTTGGCTTGAAGAGGTAGTCGAGTATCTGAGACCGCTGTGGCTCCGGGTAGTCTATCAGCAGCCTGGAGTTCGCCCCCGCGCTGAGTCCCCCTATGCCGTCGAAGACCCGACCCTGGTCGTTTCCATCGAGGCTCACCCGCAGCTCCGGAGCCGCAACCGTGTCGGACGCTGCATCAAGGTGAACGCTAAGGGAAATGGCGATCATCACTATCACGGCAAACCACAGGTCTAAGCTACGCATTGCAGTCATATTCCTCAACTCCCCTCAGATACGCCTCGATGTTCTCCAAAGGAACCTCGGGTTCGAGAACGTGCGTCGGGCACGGGAAGTAGCCGGTCGGACCGAGGGTGTCAATCGTCCGCTGAACCGTTGCATAGACCTCATCCGGCGAGTCGAACGGCATAGTCGTCTGTGTGCCGATCCCGCCCCAGAAGACCAGGTCGCGGCCGAACTCGCGCTTGACCGCCGCGAGGTCCATACACTCCGGCTGGATCGGGTTCAGGACGGTCACACCCGACTCGATCAGATCGGGGATCGCGTCCCAGCAGTTGCCGTCACTGTGGTAGCAGACCGGGATGTCCGGCCTGACCTTCCGCGCCGCCTCGATCACCCGCGCGTGCCTCGGCTTGAACCACTCGCGGTACGTCTGAGGGCTCATCAGCATCGAGCGCTGAGTGCCGATATCGTCGCCGATCTTGATGAGATCGACGCCGGCCTCGGCATGACGTTTGGCCTGGAAGCAGCGCGCCTCGGTGATCTTCTCGAGCAGGTGCTCGGCGAACTCGGGGTTGAAGATCATGTCGGAAAAGAGGTTCTCCATCCCGCGCATGTGCCAGGCGATCTCGAAGATGGTCCACTCCATGAACCCGATGACGAAGAGTCCCCGGTCATGCAGGGCCTGGACTTGCGCCTCCAGATGGGCGTGTCGCTCGGGACGCGTAAGGTCCGGAAACGGGTACTCTTTCAACTCCGACAGGCTGGTCAGGCCCTTCATGGGGTGCTCGATGTGGATGAAGTGAAGCTGCGAGCCGGGGACCTGCCCGACGCCCCACTCGCCGACTTCCCAGCCGGCGGGATTCAGAAGCGGAGGGACTCCCTCGGGATAGTAGCGGCTGAAGTCAGGCATCTCGGTCGGTTGGCTGAAGAACACGTCCCTCACTTCGAGGTCGAAGTACTCGGCGGGATCGTCGCTACCGGTCCGCACCTTGAACTGCTCCATCAGCGGCGAGGTGAGCTTCAACTCTCTGGGCAGCCGATCGGGAAACTGCCTGTTCAGGACGGCCAGCACGCGCTCGCGAGGCGTCATGCGTTGACCCCTTTCGGATTGTGATATTCGACGCCGAGGAACGCGCATACCTCCGCGATCTCGCGCGAGACGTCCGACATCGCCACCGACAGATGGTGCGGGAAACCCTCCCGGATGATCAACTCGTGCAGTTGGCGGTACTCCTTGACGATCACATCAGCGGCACTGTAGAGCTTGTTCTTCGCCGATTCTGATGTGTTCTCGCCGGTGAATGACAGCACCTTGAAGCCGCCGCCCGGTTTCGGAGCGATGCCGATCCCGGTCTTGGGGCCATACGCGAACTGGCCGATCAGCGCGGGAGCATTGAGGTCCCCGCCCTGCCGATCGGGCGATTTGTCGGCGATCGCCTCGCCCTCCGCCATCTGCCCGGCGATCCCGACCCCGCAGTGGCCGAGTTCTATGCACTCGCAGCCGCCGGTGTAGTTGACGAAATCGAGGCAGGCCGCCGGTCTGCCGGAGAGGAGAGTCCCCAGCGTCTGCATCACGGCGGTCGGGCAGTCGGCCTCGCAGGAGGCCGCGGTTACGATGCCCTTGGTAAGCAGCCAGGTCATCGAGAAGCATGGGGCGATGTCGATGTCCGGATGGAGTATCTCGGGCCAGCACTTGACGGCGATGGAAGTGTATCCGTTCGCCTCGATCAGCGCCTTGAACGCATGGTACAGCTTAGCGCCCTTTCGGAGCTTCTCGTCGCTGATGAGGCACTTGCGGCCGGACTTCATCTCGGCCATCGTCGCATCTACGTCCGCGTCGGTGAAGCTCTCCTCGCTCCGATGTCCCTTCGCGCTGCCGTTATAGTAGGTCATCATGAGGCCGAGCAGGTCAACGGTGTCCACGCGCGTGCCGAAGGTCCTGAGGAACGCCGGCTGATCCATGTTCGCCGAGTGGAATCCGCCGGGAGCATCACCGAAGCGCCCGAGGAAGTCGCGGCGAAGCATCGCCACCGCGCGGTAGGCGTTCAGGAGCATCTTCAACTCGTCCCGATAGCTCGCCGTCTCCGGGTTGCCGCCGAGGGTCCGGATCGGCCGTTCGAGCTGTTTCGCGAGATAGTTGTTCATGATGACGCCGCACCACGCGTTCGTCGTCCACTCGGCATCCCCCACTTCGGCCTCATAGTCCGATGTCAGGATCACGGGGGTGCGGCTCAACTGCGGGTGAAGGGCGATCGTCGGGAAGACGTGGCCGTTCGGGAAGGCGCTGTTGCAGATCATGACGACATCGACCATCGCGCGGGCGAACTCGTCGGCCACCTGCAGGGCCTCGTGCGGACCGGCGATCCGCGTGGTCATGATCGAGTCGGAGTGAATCGCGCCCTCTTCCCTGAGATCGTAGAAGAGCGAGGCCATCCGGCGGTCGGCCAGGTCCTTGCCCTCGCTGCTGAACACGTCGATCGAGTTCAGGACCAGCCCGAGCTTCGGGGCGGTCCCGGCATCATAGTGAACGGTGTAAGCCATGAGCTATCTCCTGTAGATCCCGATCGCTTCATCGACCGAGGCATCGTCCATGATGATCGCTCTCAGGGCGTCGAGGGTCGCTTCCGGACGATCGCTCCCCCAGACGCGCCTGCCGATCGCCGCCCCACACGCGCCGTGGGTCATCGCTTCCTTGACCTGGTGGAAGATCGACAGATCGTCGCCCGACTTCGGCCCCCCGGCCATGATGACGGGCAGGTGGCCGGACGCGATCGCCCGCGCGTATCCATCGGGATCGCCGTTGTAGACGGTCTTCACCAGGTCGCAGCCGTATTCGAGGCCGATGCGGATGGCGACGGCCAGATCGTCGGAGGTCGGCATCGTCTGAGCCGGGTCCTTGTACGATACCCTCGGGATGATCTCCGCGCACATCGGCATTCCGATGGCCTCGCACTCCGCCGAGGTATCCGCCAGCTTGGTGAGCAGCGCCGATTCGACCTCGGGGTCGCCGATGCCGACGTAGCAGTTGATGACCACCATGTCCGCGCCGAGGACCGCCGCCTCCTCCGCGCTGTGCAGGAGGTGCATCACCGTGTCCGGGCCGCCGATCTTCGTGATCGTCGTATCGATCCGCATTATGATCCCCATGTCGCCGACCTCATCCATCGCGCATCGGAGGGCGCCGGCGGTCACGAGCAGTGCGGTGCATCCGTGCTCGCGCGCGAGCCGGACGACGCGGGCCGGATCCTCGTTGCCGGGCTGCGGGCCGAAGTAGATCGGGTGATCGAACGGCATCACCATGACCCGTCCGTTGCGGAAGACGCGCCGCATCCTAAGCTGCTTGCCCATACTGGTAGTGATCAAATCTGTTTTCCTTTCAACTGCTTGTTGAGTAATGACTTAGCGCTGTCATTCTGAGCGGTGCGAAGAATCTGGCCTTGCGGGGGAACAGATTCTTCGCTTCGCTCAGAATGACAGGGTCGGACGTCCTTTACCGGCACTCGATCGCTGAGGCCGAGAGCGCGGGCAGGACTACCTTTCCCCCGGCCCTGACGATCTTCCTGACCCTCCGTATCCTTTCAGGCCCGCCCCAGTGATTCATCACATCCGGCTGCCGGCGGTCCATGGTGTCGCAAACAGTGTCCAGTGAGACCGGGCGCGTCGTCCCGAAATCCATCATGTCCAGCGCCAACTCGACCGGTTCGCTCCTGGTGTTGACCGCGAAGACACAGACGGACTTGCCGTCCTCCGATGCACACGCGACGATGTCCAGTTCCTCAGGAACACCCTCGACCGCGTGAGGAATAGGTTTAGAGTGCTCCGCGTAGAGCTTCATCGAGTAGTAGCTCGGCCGCTTGAGCAGCCCCGATCCGTTGGTCTCTATGACACCGCTCCCGAGGCTGTTCGTCATGTTCGATCGGCATGCGATGTCGACGATATTCGAGTAGCGCATGAGAAGGTTGAGGTACCTGGAGTTTTGCAGGGCCGCGTCGAGTGTCATCAGCTTCCCACGTCCGAGACCCCATGCCCCTGCGGTAATGTTCCATTCGGTCACGGCGATCCTGACCTTCTCGCTGCCGGGAGTGTTCGCGATCATCGCCGAGAGGTTCTTGAAATCGGACTCGCAGGCGGCCAGATCAGGGGTATAGTGATGGGGGCCGATATAAGCGATATCCTTACCAAGCTTATCGAGCATCGCCTGAGATGGAAACGAGGCCATCAGTGAGATCGTCGGGTCTGCCTTCTTCATCACCCTGCAGAATTCCGGCAGCGCGTCGATGTAGCCGGCATCCCCAAGCTCGTTTCCAAGCTGCCAGTACTTCACGCGATACGGTTTCGGATGGCCGTTCGCCGCCCTCTTCGCGCCCCAATCGGTGCTCCCGCCGCCGTTACAATACTGCACCAAGTCGGCGGCGCTCTGAGGCCCGTCCGAGAAGCTGATGCAGACCAGCGGCTCGGCCTTGACCAACTCGCAGAACCGGCAGAACTCGTCGATGCCCACGTCATTCGAGTCGATCCGGCCCCAGACCCTGTTCGGGAACGGCACGCGCAGGTCGCGGTCGCCGATCCCGTCCTTCCACCGGTATCCGCCGGGGTCGCAGACGCTCCCTCCCCAGCGGATGATTCCCGGCCGCATCTCCCTGATCGCATCCACGACATCCTCGCGCCAACCCATCCATTGGTGAGCGGGGATCAGCGAAAGCTTGTCCGCAAGGAGGTCGCCTTCACCGATGGCCTGGAGTTCGAAGACAGCACGGTCCGTCGTCCCTGATGGGGTGAGGCCTGCAACCCTCACATCCCATTTTCCAGAGGGCTTCGGGAAATCGGCGGATGCCAGTTCCGTCCATTGGCCGTCCGGGAGCATGGTCTTGAGCACCACGCGAGGCCGAACGTTGCCGGTTACCTTCAGATGCCCGAAGAAGAGGTAGTAGGCCCCCTTCCTGACGGCTAGGCCCGACTGGCCGATGGATGCATCGAGGTTCTCTCGAGCGGTAAGCTTCGCGGAACGAGCGCCGTTGAAGACATCCTTCGTCTCGTACGTCCAAGAGTCGTTGGCATCCCATTCGCGATCACAGGAGTTCGGCTTCCCGTCGTAGTAGCACCAGGCCGACGGCTTGGTGACG
>Ga0315273_10008742_pt1 | contig 12806 bp, 11 predicted proteins | sample YL17G02_0_MG_FD_205753 | JGI IMG/M metagenome (GOLD analysis project Ga0315273, IMG submission 205753) | Sediment microbial communities from Yellowstone Lake, YNP, Wyoming, USA - YL17G02_0 | ecosystem: Environmental > Aquatic > Freshwater > Lake > Sediment | place: USA: Wyoming | collected...
CGTCGGCCATCTTCAGCACGATACCGGAATAATACTTCTCCCAGATCCGGGGCACGGCATGGAAGAGCGTGGGTGAGACGTCCCGCATGTCTGCCATCACCGTGTCCGTGTTCTCCGTGAAATTGATGATGTGGCCGATCGTCAGGTGCACCATCAGGTCGTAGATCTGCTCATAGACATGGTTCAGCGGAAGGAAAGAGATGGTCTCGTCGTCCCGCGTACCCCGGCTCACTGTGGTTGCCTGCTTTCCGACCCAGAGATACCCTTCATGGGCCAGCATCGCCCCTTTCGGGGGACCCGTGGTTCCAGAGGTGTAGATGATCCCGGCGATATCCTCCCCGCGCCCTTCCGCAACGAGCCGGTCGAAGAGAGACGGATCATCGTCCGCCGCCTTCCGGCCGAGAGTCAGCAGGTCGTCGAAACTCATGACCATCGGATCATGGAAATCCCGGAGACCCTCCATGTCCCAGACGATCATCTTCCGGAGCGCCGGCGTGCTCTGCCGGAATACAAGCGCCTTGTCGAGCTGCTCCTCGTCCTCGCATATATAGACCACCGCGCCGGAGTGGCCGACGACATACTCGCACTCCTTGACCGGGTTCGTCGTGTAGATCCCGACAAAAGTCGCCCCGGCTGACATCGCCCCCAACGCCGAATAGAGCCACTCCGGCTGATTCTCGCCGATGATGGCCACATGATCCCCTTTCAGGACGCCGAGCTTGTGCAGTCCAAGGGCCACATCCCTCACCTTTTCCAGGTAGCACGACCAGTGAATGTCGTGCCAGATCCCGAGTTCCTTGTGCCGCATCGCAACCCGTTCGGGCTGAGCGCCAGCGAGCCCGACCAATGCCTTCGGCAGTGTATCGATCACCATGTTTTCTCCCTCATTGCAGGCTGTTCAAAAGCTTGTCCCGTACAGGATACGGGATGCCCAGATACAAGGCCCCCGAAATCCTGAGCCGTGAGGCGTACTTTAGGAAACGGGGGGGACAGATTTGAAATCTGTCCCCAGATAATCCCTGCGGGCGTTTTTCAACGGCCTGCTATCGGAACCGGACTTTTCGCCGATACCGTTTGTAACCCTTGACCGAAGTCTCCTTGGCGATGCCGAGATAAAATTCCTTGACGTCCTCATCCTCCCGGAGGACCTCGGGCTTATCGGCGCGGACGATCCGTCCGTTCTCCATGAGAAAGGCAAAATTCGCATATTTCAGGGCCATGTTGACGTTCTGCTCGACCAGCAGGATCGTGACGCCTTCCTTCTGATTGATATCCCGAATGATATTGAAGATCTCCTGGGTCAGAAGCGGTGAAAGTCCAAGAGAGGGCTCATCCAGCATGAGGAGCTTCGGACGGCTCATCAGCGCCCGGCCGATGGCGAGCATCTGCTGTTCCCCGCCGCTCAGATGGCCCGCCTCTTGATCCTTCCTGTCCTTCAGGATCGGGAAGTGAGCAAACACATGGTCAATGTCATCCTTGACCCCCTTCCTGTCCCTCCGGGTATAGGCGCCCATCATGATATTTTCCAGCACTGACAGCTCCGGGAAAACCTCCCGGCCTTCCGGAACGTAACTGATGCCCATGCGGACAATCTCGTCCGTTTTCTTCCGGTCGATGCGTTCGCCCAAGAATTCGATGGCGCCCTTTTCCGGCTGCTCCTCCTTCAGATCATAGAGGAGACGCATGATGGTCTTCAAGGTCGTCGATTTCCCCGCCCCGTTGGACCCTAACAGGGCCACAATGTCGCCCTGCTTCACCTCGAAAGAGATACCGTGGAGCGCCCGGATCAGATCATACCAGGTTTCAATATTGTTCACTTTCAGCATCAGTGCTCTCCCCCCAGATACGCCCTGATGACCTCCGGGTGGCTCTGGACCTCCTTCGCCGTCCCCTCGATGATCTTCTCCCCCTGGTTCATGGCCAGTATCCGGTCGGAAATGCCCATGATCATATTCATATCGTGCTCGATCAAAAGGATCGTCACCCGATAGTCGGCCTGGATGTCCTTGATCCAGATATTCAAGTCTTCTTTTTCTTCCGTATTCATACCGGCAGAGGGTTCATCTAACAGGAGTATCTTCGGTTCCAGGGCAAGGGCGCGACCGAGTTCCACTAATTTTCGTTTGCCGTAGGGGAGGCTCGCGACAAAGTTGTTCCGTACCGATTGCAGGTCCAGAAAATCGATGATCTTTTCGACGATCTCCCGGTTCCGGATCTCCTCCCGGGCGGCCCGGGAGCCCCTCCCCCACAGGAAGGCCCCGGTAAATACCCCCGTTTTCATGTGGATGTGTCTCCCGAGCAAGAGATTGTCCATGACGGTGGCGCTGGAGAAGAGCTCGATGTTCTGAAAGGTGCGTGCCACCCCCTTGCGGGCAACGCGATCCGGGGAACAGCCCACGATGTTTTCACCATCACAGATGATCCGGCCGCTGTCGGGTTTATAGATGCCGCTGATCATGTTGTATATGGTGGTCTTGCCGGAACCGTTGGGCCCTATGATCGAAAAGATCGAATTCTTTTCCACGCCGAAGCTGATGTTGTTGACCGCCTTTAAGCCGCCGAAGCTGATGCTTAGATTTTCAACCCTGAAATGATCCATTGCCGGAGGTTCCATTCCTTAATTCCTTTTGAATCTCTTCGGGTCCATTCCCCAAGGCTTGCCTCGCTCACGTCATTCCCGCGAAGGAAACTCGGGGACGGATTTCAAATCTGTCCCCGAAAAAGAACTGGATTCCCCCGTATCAAGTACGGGGCAGGCTCCGTCAAGCACGGAATGACATCCAATACCCCGCTGCTTGCGGCGGGGTAGTTTATTTTTCCGGGAAAACAGGACGGTACAGCCGGGGGCAGGCCTCAACCCGATGCCGAACGAGGGCTGCCCCCGGGACGATTACTTATTCCAGGTCGCCAAATCGTTTGCCGTCCAACCCTGAAGGTCGATGTAGCTTCCATTGGGACCGCACTTCTGGATCTGAACCGAATCGGATCCCTGATGCTGCTTTTCCTTCCAGTTGATCTTGGGACCGATGGTCTGGTAATCCCGAATCGAGTTTAATGCCTTCATGACCGCCTCGGTGCTGATGTTGCGCCCCGCCTTCTTCAGGGCCTCCACGATGGGATCGGCAAAGAGGATGCCGGCGGAATAGAAGGTCCCCCAACGCTCGTCCGGCGAGAGTCGCTTGGCGGCTTCCCTATATTTGACCATCAGGGGATTCATCGATTCCGGAATCTCGCCGAAGTTGCCGGTGATGACGCCCTCCCAGAGCCCCCCGGTGATCTTGAACATCAGGGGATAATCAGAAAGAGTGTTGGAGGAAACCCACTGGGGCTTGTAGTCGACGTTGGCGGCGGTCTTCAGTATGATCGCAGCCGTCCCCGGGCTGACATACATCAGAACCGCTTCCGCTCCCGAACTCTTGAGCCGGAGGATCTGCGAGGCGAAGTCCTTTTCCGTGGGTTCTACCGGGATCTCGGCCACGAGACTCATTTTGTACGTGGCCAGCCGCTGTTTGCAGCCGTCGAGACCGTTTTTCCCAAAGGGGTCGTTCTGGTAGAGAATCCCGATCTTCTTGAACTTGAGGGTTTCAACGATGTACTTCGTCAGCACACTGGCCTCATCCTCATAGAGGGGGTAGACGCTGAAGAGATAAGGCTGGACGGGTATGACATACTCCTTGACGGAGGTGGCCGGCCCCACCCAGATCACCTTGTTCTGGGCCAGGTAGTCCTTTACGGCAAGGCCGCCTGCCGCCGAAACGCCGCCGACAAAGGCGAATACACCCTGACGTTCCACCAGTTCCTTCACCACGGCCGCGGTCTGGGCGGGATTGTACTGGTCATCCCGGATGAAATATTTGATCTTCCTGCCGTGGATACCGCCCTCTTCATTGACGATATCAAACAGCAGTTTGCTTCCCCGGGCCACCGATCCCCAGGGCGCCGCGGGTCCGGTCTGCGGTCCCCACTGGCCGATACGAATTTCGTTATCGTCAAAACCCGCAGGAGTGGCCGCCGGTGTTGCATTGGCGATCAACAAGACAGCCAGTACCGCAATCAATGAAATAAGTACTTTCTTTCTGAACATCATGGCATCCTCCTTTTTAATGACCATCTGGTTTCGTGGGAAAAACATTACCGAACATTTTTTTACGGATTAAACTGATGGCCGCTTCTCCGTCCAAATCCGGAAGCGGAAGCCCCTCCGTCACCGCCTCGTCCGGTAATACAATGCCTTGAGTACCCCTCTCCTCCTTCCTCAATCAAAGTGAAGTCACCATTGGCCTCAGTCTTTCTGAATCCATTACACCTTTTTTACGAAATGTTTGGCAAAAAGTCCGCTCGGTCGCAGACAGAGGACAAGAATGATCACAATAAAGGCCACAATAGGCTTCCAATGGGGAAAGTAGTAACCGAAGAAGTTCTCGATCAATCCCATGAGACCGCCGCCGATGATCACCCCCGGGATGCTCATAAGTCCCCCCAGGACGGCCGCGGCGAAGGCGCGCAGGAAGGGTTCCATCATGAAGGCGGGGTCCAGGGTGGCCCGGGACGCAAAAAACATCCCCGCGATGGCGCCGATCAGGGAACTGAATCCCCAGGCAAAGGAAAACACCCGCTCGGTACGGATACCCATGATCTTGGCGGCATGCTTGTTTTGCTGGGTTGCCCGCATGGCCACTCCCAACTTGCTGTACTTGAAGAATAGATAAAGAAACAACATGATACAGGTGGTCACGGCAAACACGGCTATGGCCCAATTGTTGATGATCATCCCTTTTACGGGCTCATAGGTGACGGAGGGATCCAGCGGCAGCGAAAAATATTTCTGTTCCGCCCCCCATTTCCAACCGGCCAGCCCCACCAAAAGCATCTCCGCCCCAAGGGTGATGACAATCAATCCCAGAATACTGGGATGCTTGGCGGGACGCAGAAACAAATATTCGATCAAGATCCCCAACAGGATGGAAAAGATCATGGTGATAAGAAAGGCCAGCCAGAAGGGGTATTGATAGACGGACAAGATATGAAAAGCAACGAATGAAGAAAACATGGCCATTTCGCCTTGAGCAAAATTGACCACCTCGGAGGTCTTATAGATAATCACCACCGCCGTGGCAAAAAGACCGTAACAGGCGCCAATCGCCAGCCCTTCAACCAAAAGCTGTCCTACCGGCATCTTCAATCACCTTTCTTAATCGTTAAAAAGGCCATGTCATCCAGTACTTCTTCATGCGAATCCAGACGCCGAACATGCCGAGCGGCTCAAAAATGATGATCCCGATCATGATGAGCCCGATGGCGATACTGCTGATATTTTCGAGGCCAACCATCGTAAACCATTGTTTTGATACGGCAACCATGAGAGCGCCGAAATAAGGAACCTCGGCGATGTTTTTCAAGAGGTCGTATTGGAGGTAAGTGATCAGGGTTGCGCCCAAAATACCCCCCAGGATGGTGCCCAACCCACCAACCACCACCATCACGAGAAAGATGATCGACAGGATCATATTAAAGGTAAAGGGATCAAAGAATCCCAGGACGAAGCCAAACAGTCCCCCGGCGATACCTGCATAAAAGGCGCTCACGGCAAAGGCCAGGGTCTTGTAAATGGTCAAATTCACGCCGATGACCTCCGCGGCAATATCGCTGTCCCTGATTGCCACAAAGGACCGTCCAACCCTGGTTTTCAGAATATTTCTCGCGCCGACCACCATGATGATCGTCATGATCAATATCAGGTAGTACTTCTGGAAGTCGGTTTTCAGGATCCAACTGATCCCCAGTTGCCTGATCCCCAGATCCAGCGGCGGCGCCTTGATGCCCATTCGGCCGCCGAACGCATCCACGCCCCCGATGATATGCATGATGGTCAGCCCGAAGCCCAGGGAGACAATCGCCAGGTAGGGTCCTTCCAGACGCAACGCGGGCAGCCCGAGAATAAAGCCGAAAAAAGCCGCAATAAAGGCGGCAATCAGGATGGCGAACACGAAAGGGATCTGAAGCAGGGTCATCAACAAAACCGTCCCATAGGCGCCGATGGCAAAAAAACCGGCATGGCCGAGGGAGATCTGGCCGGTGGAACCCACGAGAATGTTTAAACCCACGGCCAATATGACATGGACCATGATAATATTGAGAAGATAAACGTAGTAGTTGGGAGTATAAAGGGGGATGGTAAACAGAACCAGCAGCAGTGCGACCGTCCATGCAAGAACGACTCCGCTCTGAAAGAGCTGAATGTCCTCATAGTAGTCGCGTTTCATATCCATGGACGTGATCTCAACAGGAAGAATATGTTTGTCCTTGGTTCAGCGCTTCCGCGGGGATGGGTTCGCACGCCGATTTCAAATTGAAATACCTTGTATTTTTCGCTGCCTTAAAAAAACGATTCCCACTTTGGGGGCGCCCTTCAGGTGCGTTCGATGTTTCTGATACTTGTGTAAGATCTTTCTGGATGGCCGGGTTAGATCCACCTGCGGCAGCCGAAATGAACCCGACTGGAATGGAATGCGCCGCCATGCGCAACTGCCTTTGATAAAGCCGGAGTTTTCTAACAATCTTTCCCGACACTGTCAAGAATTATTTCCCCCTGTTTTCGCCTTGACACGTATGGGTCATCCCACTATATACTCACCGTGTGAACGTGGTCGAGAGGATCCCGGACCTCCATTCTGATGCCCTCTTGGGCCGAAGTATGGCGTTGCCCCTGGGAAAAAGGAGGGTCTTGTACCGATTACGAATTCTTCCATTTTGAGAGGGTTGCCATGCTGAACAGAACCGTCATCGACCACCTCCGGCAGAAGGTCGGCGCCGGAAACGTCTACCATGAAAAAGAGGATCTCCTCGTTTACGGTTATGACGCCACACCGGAAATCGCGGGGTTTCCCGATGTGGCCGTCTTTCCGGAGAACCGGGAGGAATTGCAGGCCGCCCTGGAGGTGAGCCGGCAGGAGGGGCTTGCCGTCACCCCGCGCGGTGCGGCGACGGGACTTTCCGGGGGAAGCACACCGGCGGCGGGCGGCATGGTCCTCGGCCTCACCCGGATGAACCGGATCCTGGAGATCGATGAGGAAAACCTGACTGCGACCGCCGAAGCGGGCGTCATCACGGTCGATCTTTTCAATGCCGCTGCGGCCCGGGGTCTTTTCTACCCGCCCGACCCCGGATCACAGAACGTATCGACGCTCGGCGGCAATGTCGCGGAGAACGCGGGCGGCCTCCGGGGTCTCAAATACGGCGTCACCCGGAACTATGTGATGGCCCTCTCGGGTCTGCTGTACGACGGAACGGAGTTTATTGCCGGAAATAAATGCGTCAAGGATGTGGCCGGCTACTCGCTGCGCGACCTGCTGGTCGGCAGCGAGGGGACCCTCGGCATCATCACCGAGGTGACGGTCCGTCTGATCAACCCGCCGCAGGACAAGCGGACGCTTCTCGCCTATTTCCGGGATATCCGGACCGCGGGCGAGGCGGTTTCCAGAATCATCGCCGCGCGGATCATCCCCGCAACCCTCGAAATCATGGACAAGACGACGATCAACTGCGTGGAAGACTACGCCGGAATCGGCCTCCCCCGCGAGATGGGGGCGCTCCTGCTGATCGAGGTGGACGGCCACCCCGCGGTCGTTGCCGAGGAGGCGGAGGGGGTCCGGAAGATTCTCGAAGAGGTCCGGGCGGACACAATTCGCCAGGCCGCAAACACCGAGGAGGCCGCCCAGCTCACCGCCGCGCGGCGGACCGCCCTTTCGGCCGTGGCCCGCGTGTCGCCGACCACCATCCTCGAGGACGCCACCGTTCCCAGGAGCCGCCTCGCTGAGACCTTCGCCGAGATCGAACGGCTCAAGGAGAAATACGGTATCCGCGTCGCCACCTTCGGCCACGCCGGCGACGGCAACCTCCACCCCACGGCGCTAACAGACGAACGGAATCATCAGGAGATTGAAAAGGTCCACGCCTTCTTCTCCGATCTCTACGAAAAGGTGCTTTCCATGGGAGGCACCGTCTCCGGCGAACACGGGATCGGCATCGCCAAGAAGGGCTACCTCTTGCGTCAGTTCGGCGAGGGGGGCATGGGCGTCATGCGCCGAATCAAGAACGCCTTTGACCCGGGCGGCCGCCTAAATCCGGGAAAGATCTTCCTGGAAGGCGCTTCTTTACCGGACGTCCGGATTCCGGGAGGCGTCCATGACTGAGACCTCCCCCACGGGTAATTTCCATCCGCAGGACGCCCCGCGTTACGAATCCATTCTCCAGTGCATGCGCTGCGGCTTCTGTCTTGCGGTCTGTCCCACCTACGCCCTGACGAACCGGGAACGGTCAAGCCCCCGCGGCCGGGCGGCGCTCGCCCGCGCCGTGGCGGAAGGGAAGCTGGAATTCACCCCCGCCGTCCGGGATGAGGCCTTCCTCTGTCTCGACTGCAAGGCCTGCTCGACAGCCTGTCCGTCAGGCGTCCTCATCGGAACGATCATGGAGTTCTGTCGGAGCCAGGCGCAGGTTTTCCACCCCCCTTCCCTTCCCGCCGGGATGCTGCGGGATTTCATCCTGAAGCGGATGCTCCCCTCGCCGGCGCTGATGGAAACCTCCATGCTTCCCGCCCGAATCTACCAGCGCCTCGGTCTCCAGTGGGCGATCCGCCGTCTCGGGATCAACCGTTTCCTGCCCGGCGTCCTCGACAAGATGGAAGGAATCCTCCCGACCCTCGGCCCACCACTACGGACGGAAATTCCGCAGTTTATCCCTGCCCTGGGTAAAAAACGGGGCCGCGTTGCCTTCTTCCTCGGCTGCGCCATGAGCCTGGTCTTCCCCGAGGTGTCGCGACAGACGGCCCGAATCCTCTCCCAACAGGGTTTCGATGTCGTCACCCCGAAGGAGGTCAAATGCTGCGGCGCCCCTCATCTGGCCGAAGGGGATCGCGAAACCGCCCGTCGTCTCGCCCGGATCAACATCGACCTCTTCCTCGCCCTGAACGCCGACTATACCGTGACCGACTGCGCCGGCTGCGGCTGCGCGCTCAAGGAATATGAAGAACTCTTGGAGGGACAACACGATCATGAGCGCGTCGGCCGCTTCCGTTCAAAGATCCGGGACATCTCCGAATTCCTCGCAGAGGTGGAGATCCGAACGGAAGACCTACGGCCGGTAACGCTCAGCGTCACGTATCACGAGCCCTGTCACCTCGTGCACGGCCAGGGCCTTTCCGTCCCACCGCGCCAGGTCATCCGGGCGATCCCCGGGGTCGAACTGCGGGAGATGAAGGAATCCAACTGGTGCTGCGGCATGGCGGGCTCCTTCGCCCTGAAGGAACTGGAGACCAGCCGCAAACTGCTCGAACGGAAACTCGCCCATGTCCGGGCGACCGGCGCCGACGCCCTCGTGACGGCCAACCCCGGCTGCCACCTCCAGCTCGCCTGGGGCGTCCGCGAGCTCGGTATGAAACAGCCCGTCCTGCATGTCATGGAGCTCCTGGGACGCTCCCTCCCCGCATGACCGATCTGAATCTGAAAAGGGCCGACCCCTGGAAATCAACCGCCGACGCCGGAGAGAAATTCCGGGAACTGCTCGCAATCATCGCCAGGCTGAGAGGACCGGACGGTTGTCCCTGGGACAGGGCGCAACAGAAGGCGGATATAGGCCGTTATCTCATCGAGGAGGCCTATGAGGTCATCGAGGCCCTGGAGGGGTCCTCGCCGGAGAACGTCCGGGAGGAGCTCGGCGACCTTCTCTTTCAAATCCTCTTTCTCGCCCGGATGGCGGAAGAGGCGGGTGAATTCACGACCGCCGACGTCCTGCAGGAGATCACCGCCAAGATGATCCGGCGTCATCCGCATGTCTTCGGCGACACTACGGTCGAGGACGTCGAGGAGGTCCGTACGAACTGGGAACGGATCAAGGCGGATGTGGAACACAAGGGAGCCGAGGGAGATTCTTTGACCGCAGGCATCCCGCGTTCACTCTCCACGCTGGCGAAGGCGCAGCGGATCACCGCCCGGGCCGCGGAGGCCGGTTTCGACTGGCCCGACGCCGCCGGCGTTCTAAACAAGGTCGAGGAGGAACTGGCCGAGTTCCGCGCCGCGCTGGAAACGAAAAACCCGGAACGGATGAAGGACGAGGCGGGGGACCTCCTGTTCACCCTGGTCAATCTTTGCCGATTCGCCCGTGTGGATGCGGAAGCGGCGCTCCGCTCTTCGCTGCGGAAATTCACCGACCGTTTTTCTCATATTGAACGGGAACTGGCCGCACAGGGGAAAACCCCCAAAGACTCCTCCCTCGCCGAGATGGATCGGATCTGGGAGGAAGCCAAGAAACTCGAAGGGAGATCCCGAACCATATGAAATATTTTTTCTGCGTCCTGGGGATGGTCTTCATCATCGAAGGTCTTCCCTATTTCGCCTTCCCCGACAAGATCAAGATCTACCTGCTCAGATTGACGGAGATCCCCGCTGCGACGCTCCGGATTCTGGGCGCAGTCGCCGTCACCCTCGGCCTCCTCCTCGTCTATTTCGGAACAACGTGACACCCGCAAAAGACGCCGGTAAAATATCAATTTTCGTTGACTTTCCATCCCGATTCTGATTATGTGCCGCAGATTTCGCGGGGATGGGGTTTTGTCTTGAGATGAGGCTGGAAGAATTCGCATATGACCTGCCGGAAGAACTTATCGCCCAGGAACCGGCGGCGGTCCGGGATCAGTCCCGGATGATGGTCGTGCATCGAGAAACAGGGCGTTTTGAAATCCGGATATTCCGGGATCTTCCGGAGTACTTTGGCGAAGGGGATGTCTTTGTGATCAACGACTCCCGCGTTTTTCCGGCGCGCCTCATCGGCCGGAAGGAGACCGGGGGCTTGATCGAGATCCTTCTGCTGACGCGACAACCGGGTGGGTTGCCGGGGGAGACCTGGGAGGTCCTGCTCCGCCCCGCCAAACGGGTCGAGATCGGAATGACGGTCACGTTCGCCACCGGCTGCCGGGCCCTGATCGTCCGGCGTCTGTCGGAGAAGCAGTGGCTACTGGAATTCCGGACGGACATCCCGTTCGACGATTTTCTCGCCCGGTTCGGGAGGGCGCCGCTGCCGCCCTACATCAAGCGAAAGAGGAACAAGGCGCGGTCGCAGCAGGATCTGGAGCGGTACCAGACCGTCTATGCGCGGGTGAAGGGCTCCGTGGCGGCGCCGACGGCGGGACTCCATTTTACGGAAGAGGTGCTCGATCATCTGCGAAGCCGGGCGGTCGGGATCGCCCCCATCACGCTCCATGTCGGCTACGGCACCTTCCTCCCCATCGAAACGGAGAGGGTGGAGGACCACGTCATGGAAGAGGAACGTTACACGATCGGCGGGGAGACAGTTAGCATGGTCAACGGGGCGAAACGGGTCATCGCCGTGGGGACGACCTCGACCCGCGTCCTCGAATCCGTCGCCGATGACGAAGGGAAAATCCGACCGGTTTCCGGATCGACGCGCCTCTACCTATATCCAGGTTACCGTTTCCGGCGTGTCGATGCGCTTCTCACGAATTTCCACCTCCCGAAATCGTCCCTTTTTCTGCTGGTGTGCGCCTTCGCCGGTCGGGAACGAATGCAGAAGGCCTACCGGTTCGCTATCGAAAAACGGTTCCGTTTCTACAGTTACGGGGATTGCATGCTGATCCTGTAGGTAAAATGAATATGGAATTTACAAGGATCGCAAAAGACCCCGGCTGCGGGGCCAGGCTGGGGATCATCGGGACGCCGCACGGCGAGGTCCGGACGCCGGCCTTCATGCCGGTCGGCACGCAGGGCGCCGTGAAGGCGCTGACGCCCGAACAGGTCCGCGGCCTGGGGGCGGACATCATCCTCGGGAACACCTACCATCTCTATCTGAGACCGGGACACCGTCTGATCGCCGCTCTCGGAGGCCTGCACCGGTTCATGAACTGGCCCGGCCCCATCCTGACCGACAGCGGGGGATTTCAGATCTACAGCCTCGGCAACCTCCGGCGGATGGCGGATGAGGGAGCAACTTTTCAGTCCCATATCGACGGATCGAAACATTTCCTCAGTCCGGAGGCGGCCGTGGAGATCCAGGAGGCGCTCGGCAGCGATATCATGATGTGCCTCGACGAGTGCATTGCCTATCCGGCCACCCGGGAGGAGGTCGAACGGGCGCTCACGCGAACGGCCCACTGGGCGGGGCGCTGCAAGAAGAGCCGAAAGAACCGGGAGCAGGCCCTCTTCGGGATCATCCAGGGCGGCGTCTATCCGGACCTCCGCCGGCGGGGAACAGAAGAGATGACGGCGATCGGTTTCGACGGTTACGCCATCGGCGGACTCAGCGTCGGGGAACCCAAGGAGCTGATGCTGGAAAACCTGGCGGCGACCGCCCCGCTCCTCCCGGAAGACCGGCCGCGCTACCTGATGGGCGTCGGAACACCCGAGGATCTCGTCGAGGGCGTCTTCCACGGAATCGACATGTTTGACTGCGTGATGCCGACCCGTTCCGCCCGCAACGGATTGTTGTTTACAAACGGAGAAAAGGTTGTTATAAAAAACGCCCGTTACCGGGAGGACGGTTCGCCTCTTGACAGCGAATGTGATTGTTATGCCTGTCAAAACTACTCGCGGGCCTATCTTCGGCACCTGTATGTGTCCGGGGAGATCCTGGCGATGGTACTGAACACGATCCACAACCTCCGGTATTATCTGCGTCTCATGGAGCGGATCCGGGAGGCGATCCGGGAGGGCCGGTATCCGGGGTTCCGGGACCGTTTTCTCCGGGAGCGGAAGGCCAAAGATACCGACAGTTGCTCCGAAGCGGAGATCGGGTGAAAA
>Ga0315273_10008743_pt1 | contig 12805 bp, 15 predicted proteins | sample YL17G02_0_MG_FD_205753 | JGI IMG/M metagenome (GOLD analysis project Ga0315273, IMG submission 205753) | Sediment microbial communities from Yellowstone Lake, YNP, Wyoming, USA - YL17G02_0 | ecosystem: Environmental > Aquatic > Freshwater > Lake > Sediment | place: USA: Wyoming | collected...
CCGATGGGCGGATTCACGCCTAGGCTCCTGCCATGGCGATTTCCAGCGCGGCGATGAGCATGCGATGAGCCGATGGCTGGTGTCCACCATCCCGCCGTGGTTGCTCCTGCTCGGGATGGTGCTCGCGTTAGCGGGAATGTCGGTCGCTGTCCAGGCCTACGTCCGGCGCCGGTTTCCGGCGCTGGCCGGCGATTCGCACAACGATGTGACGAAGTTCGTTTTCGGCGTGGTGTCATTCGTGTTCGCGTTCTTCCTCGGTTTCCTGGTGTCGAATCTGTGGGGTCAGATCAGCAGCGCCGACGCCACGGCCCACAGCGAGGGCACCGCCGGGGTTCAACTGGCCCGGGATTCGAAGGTGTTCGATGAAGCTGACGGCGACCGGATTCGGCAGAGCCTGCTGAACTACGAGCAAGCCGCGGTAACCGAGTGGCCACTGACTGCCAGGGGCCAGACATCGCCGGCCGCCGACGAGGCGCTGGGGCAGCTGTACGCCGCCTACGAGAATGTGCAGACCAGGACTGACGCCCAGAAGACCCTGCTGTCAACGTCTTTCGCGAATCTGAACACTCTCAGCCAAGCCCGGACCGAACGTGTGCTGACCGCCCGCACCAACGATGGACCACCCGGGCCGTTGTGGGCGGTGATCTTCCTCACCAGCGGACTAGTCCTGGGCTGCGCGATCATCTATGGCGTCGAGAAACCCGGGATTCATTACCCGATGGTCGCTACGGTCGGCGCGTTGGTGGCGGCAAACCTGTTTCTGGTTCTACAGCTGTCGCACCCCTACATCGGCGAGATCGGGACGTCTCCGGAACCACTGCGCGAGGTGATTCGGGTGCTGACCGAGCCGTAGCCCTCACGCCACCCAGCGTTGCGGCGGAACTACTCCGGCAGCCGCAGGTCCGGCTTGTCCACCTCTTCGATGTTGACGTCTTTGAATGTGATCACCCGCACCTGCTTGACGAATCGGGCCGGCCGGTACATGTCCCACACCCAGGCGTCGGCCAGACGCAGTTCGAAATACACCTCGCCCTCGGTGTTTCGTGGCACCAACTCAACGCTGTTGGCAAGGTAGAACCGGCGCTCGGTTTCGACGACGTAGCTGAATTGCCCCACGATGTCCTTGTATTCGCGGTATAGCGAGAGTTCCATCTCGGTTTCGTACTTCTCGAGATCCTCGGCACTCATCAGGTCAGCGATCCTTCACGTCGAACGGTCCCGTTGCACGGCTCCATCTTGTCCCACCCTTCGTCGTAACGCGCCTCGGGCGCGAACTCAACCACCACCTCGCCTACCCCGGCCGACCGCGCGACGTTGACGAACGAGCTCCGGTGCTGGCTGCACGGACCCCGCTGCGCCAGGGCCGAACTGTGCGCAGCCGTGCAGTAGCCCTTATGGGCCGCGAAACCGTAGCCGGGATGCTCGGCGTCCATCGCCACCATCAGTCGGTCACGACTGACCTTGGCCAGCACGCTGGCCGCGGCGATACAGGCCGCCGCGGCGTCCCCGCCGATCACGGGTAACGACGGCATCGGCAGGCCCGGTACCCGGAATCCGTCGGAAAGCACGTATTCCGGACGTACGGACAGCCCGGCTACCGCGCGCCGCATGCCCTCGATGTTCGCCGCGTGCACGCCGTGCCGGTCCACCTCGGCGGCCGAGATGAAAACGACGTGGTGGGCCAGCGCGTAACGGCGGATCAGCGGGTAGAGCCCCTCCCGCGTCTTGGCGGTGAGCTTCTTGGAGTCATTGAGGGCCGCCAGACTCTCTAAGCGGTTCGGGCCCAGGACACAGGCCGCGACGACGAGCGGCCCGGCGCAGGCGCCGCGGCCCACCTCGTCCACACCCGCCACCGGGCCCAGGCCGAAGCGGTAGAGGGCCGATTCCAGGGTCCGCAGCCCTGCGGATCGCCGGATCACCGCACGTGGTGGCCAGGTCGCGGCAGTCTTCTTGACCGGCATCGTCAACCCTGCTGCGGGTCGAACGAGGAAACACCGCCCCACCGCGACGGCGGCCAGGCGATGAACTGAGCCTTGCCGATCACGTTGTCCAACGGCACCGTGCCCGCCTCCGGGTCGCCGGTGCACACGATGCCTTGCTGGGCGTCAGCGGGGGTGCTGGCACAACGCGATCGGGAATCCGCCGAGTGAGTGCGGTTGTCACCCATCATCCACAGCCGGCCCTCGGGTACCTGCACCGGACCGAATTCATTACCGAGACATTTGGCCTCTGCCGGGTCGGCCATCATCGTCGTTGCGCTGAGATAGGGCTCCGTCAGAGCCTTGCCGTCCACCGTCAGGCCGGTATCTGATCGACACTGCACGGTCTGGCCCCCGACGGCGATCACCCTTTTGACCAAATCGTTCTCGTCCGGGGGAACGAACCCGACGAATGACAGCGCGTTTTGCACCCACCGGATCGCCACGTTGTCGGAGCGAATGGATTTGTAGCCGAGGTTCCAGTTGGGCGGGCCCTTGAAGACGATCACATCCCCCGGCCGAGGAGAGCCGAACCGATAGGAGATCTTGTCGACCATGATCCGGTCGCCGACGCACCCCGGGCAGCCATGCAGGGTCGGCTCCATCGACTCCGAGGGAATCAGATAGGGGCGCGCGATAAAAGTGAGCATCACGTAGTAGAGAACCACCGCGATACCCACCAGCAGGGCACCCTCCCGCAGCGCCGAGCGCTTCGGGGTGCCGCTGGTGGATGCGGCATCGTCAGATTCAGCGATGTCGCCGGGTTGCTCCGGTGCCGAATCCGGATCAGGGGTCGCGGTCACAGCGACCAGCGTAGCCAGACGCGGGCCGAATGCCCCGCCTGGAACCCATAACCGGGGAAGCTCAGCGCTTTTCCTTGATTTTGGCCTTCTTGCCCCGCAGTTCGCGCAGGTAGTACAGCTTGGCTCGGCGGACGGCACCGCGGGTCACGACCTCGATGTGGTCGATGTTGGGCGAGTGCACCGGGAAGGTGCGCTCGACACCGACGCCGTAGCTCTCCTTGCGAACGGTGAAGGTCTCCCGGATCCCGCCGCCGGATCGACGCAGAACCACACCCTTGAACACCTGGATGCGCTGCTTGTTGCCCTCGATGACCTTGACGTGGACCTCGAGGGTATCGCCCGGGCCGAACGTCGGGATGTCGTCGCGGAGCGACGCCTGATCGACGAAGTCGAGTGTGTTCATTGTCTGGGCTTTCTTCACGGGTCGGGCTACGGACATTGGCAGGGCGCACGCACCTGACATCGCCGGTAGAAGATGTGGTGGTCTGGTCACAGACCGGGGCCGGCGTGGCCGACCCACTGATTGTGCCAGATGGGGTTCCAGCGGCGAAATCGTCGTTTCAGCTCGCGAAAAGCGGCATGCCACACGGTCAGGGTCGGCCAACCAGTTCAACGGGGCGTTAGGCTGAGGCGCAGCGGCGTAGCGGCGTAGCGGGTCTGTCCACGGGTCGGCCACGCCGACCTACCGCACACCGCGCCGCACCGACAATGATCCGCCGAGCTGGGGAGGGGTCCATGCGCCGCCGCCCCCCTGTGGCCCTGGCCAGTATCGTCTCGCTCACACTCGGTCTTTTGCTCGGCGCATCCTCGGCCCGGTTGACCGCCGATTCCGACGACCCGGGGCCGGTGCACGTCGCGACGCTGACCGCCGAGTCGGGCACGTCGGCGACCGCCGCCACATCGGACCCGATGGTGCAACTCAACGTGCGGGCCCGTAAAGCCACCACCGACGCCGCCAAAAAGGGTGCAGACATCACGTTCACCCTGCTCGACCGTCAGACCGGACAGACGATCTCCGGCGGTGATACCGCGCCCTTCCCGATCGCCTCGGTGGCCAAATTGTTCATCGCCGATGATCTGCTGATGGGAATGGTTAAGTCCCGCCGCGCGCTGAACTCTCAAGACCGCGGTGACCTCGACGTCATGCTGCGCTCCTCTGCCGACACACCCGCCAACGAATTCTGGGGCCGCGACGGCGGCAACGCGATCGTCGCCCGAGTCGTGGCCCGCTACGGCCTCACCGCAACCACAGTTCCCTACGACGGGAACTGGTGGAACACCATGAGCACCACCAAGGATCTGGTCCGCTACTACGACAAGTTGCTTGACGGCGCCGGCGGACTGCCGCCCAAGCAGGTCTCACTGATCCTGTCGGATCTGGCCGCCTCGACGCCGAAAGGTATCGACGGGTACCCGCAAGGGTTCGGCATTCCGGATGGGTTGTTCGCCGAACCCGTTGCGGTCAAGCAGGGTTGGATGTGCTGCTGGAACGGCCCAAATCAGTTGCACATGACCACCGGCGTCGTCGGTGCCGACCAGCGCTACGTGATCGCCATCGGATCGATGCAACCGGTAGATGAGGCCACCGCCAGGCAGACCCTGACTCAAGTGGTCAAAACAATGTTCCCCGGCGGCCAGATTTAACCCGGATCGTTGTTTAGGAGATCAGGCCGGCGCTGGCTGGTTCTCTGCAGGGACTGCTCACGGCGCCACGCCGCGATCTTCGCGTGGTCGCCGGATAGCAGCACCTCCGGCACCACCAGGCCCCGCCATTGAGGAGGCCGGGTGTAGCCCGGCCCCTCCAGCAGTCCGTCCGCGCACGCCGAATGCGAGTCATCCTGATGCGACAGTGGATTGCCGATGACGTCTGGCAGAAGTCGTAATACCGCCTCGATCATCACCAGCGTGGCAGCCTCTCCCCCGGCCAGCACGTAATCGCCGATGGACACTTCCTCGACCCGCATCCGCCGGGCCGCGTCGTCGCAGACCCGTTGGTCGATTCCCTCGTATCGGCCACAGGCGAACACCACGTGGTTTTCACCCGTCCAGCGTTGAGCATCGGTCTGGGTGAAGAGTCGGCCCGCCGGCGTCGGAACCACTAATAGCGTTTCGGCGGTGCAGATCTCGTCGAGTGCGTCGCCCCAGACCGGGGCCTTCATCACCATTCCAGGTCCACCACCGTAGGGCGCATCATCGACGGAACGGTGCACATCGTGAGTCCACCGCCGCAAATCATGGACCTCGAAATCGACGATCCCCGCCTCGATTGCCTTGCCGGACAACGATTGCCGCACAGGAGTGAGGTATTCGGGAAAGATCGTGACGACGTCAATGCGCACGTCAGGTCTCCAAGTCCAGCAGGCCGTCCGGAGGGTCGATCTCGATGACGCCGGAGGCCAGCGATACCGATGTCACGATGGCGGTGACGAACGGCACCAGCACCTCGGTGTTCGCGGCGGTGCGCACCGACAACAACTCGCCGCCGGCCGTATGCAGCACCTCGGCAACGACGCCGAGGTGAACGTTATCGATGGTGCGCACGGCCAGGCCCTCGAGTTGATGATCGTAAAACTCGTCGGGGTCGTCGATAGGGGGTAGATCCGCCGAGTCGACGATGAACAAATTTCCGCGCAGGGCATCCGCGCCGTCTCGGTCGATCACCCCGGCCAGCCGGACCAGCATGCGCGCACCATGCGGCCGGGCCGACTCCACTTCGACGTCGACCTCACGAGTACTCGGATTGGAACCAGCACGGGAACCCCTGAGCCGCAGACGGTTACCGGCAAAGAAACGGCCCTGCGGATCATCGGTTCGGACATCGACGACGAGCTCTCCAGAGATGCCGTGGGCCTTCACCACCCGCCCGACGACAAGCTCCATGTGGGCGGCTGCGCTACCGGTCGGTGTCCACCACGTCGACGCGGATGCCACGGCCACCGATGCCGGACACCAGCGTCCGCAGCGCGGTGGCGGTACGTCCGCTGCGGCCGATCACCTTGCCGAGATCGTCGGGATGCACATGCACCTCGACGGTGCGGCCTCGGCGGTTGGTGACCATGTCGACGCGAACGTCGTCGGGGTTGTCGACGATTCCGCGGACTAGGTGTTCCACGGCGTCAACGACGACCGCGCTCATTCGGCGGCGGGTTCGGCGGTATCTGCGGCCGGCTCGGCCTCCGCGACAGGCTCGGCCTCAGCTACCGGTTCGGCCTCGGCTTCCGCCTCCGCGACCGGCTCAGCCTCAACTACCGCCTCCGCGACAGGCTCGGCCTCAACCACCGGCTCGGCCTCCGCGACCGGCTCAGCCTCAGCCACCGGCTCGGCCTCCGCGACAGGCTCAGCCTCAGCTACCGGCTCGGCCGCATCAGCGGTCGGCTCGGCCTTCTTGACCGGAGCCTTCCTCTTCTTGAGCTGGGTCGCTTCACCGGTCGGTGCACCATCGCCCGCGGCGAGTGCGGCGTTGAACAACTCGAGCTTGCTGGGCTTGGGTTCCTTGACCTTGAGTGTGCCCTCGGTACCGGGCAGACCCTTGAACTTCTGCCAGTCCCCGGTGACCTTGAGCAGCTTGAGGACGGGTTCGGTGGGCTGTGCGCCGACGGAAAGCCAGTACTGGGCCCGCTCGGAGTTGACCTCGATCAGGCTGGGCTCTTCCTTGGGGTGGTAGCGCCCGATGACCTCGATAGCGCGGCCGTCGCGACGGTTGCGTGCGTCGGCGACGGCGATTCGGTACTGGGGATTGCGGATCTTGCCAAGCCGGGTGAGCTTGATCTTGACAGCCATGACGCGAATTTCTCCTGTGGTCTCACGCTGCAATTCAGCGATCACCGGCGGGTTGCCGGAATCCGGTTTTGCCTCGCGTGGGCGGCCGCGGAGAGCGCGATGCGCTGCAGCCCGTGGCCAGCGCCCCATTCTGCCAGACCGCCGGGTCCCCGCGTTAATCCTGGTTTCAGATCAGCGTTAATCGTGGTTTCAGATCAATTTGTCCATGCACTTGATCTCGACCCGGCGAGTCATCCGCCAGCCCTCGGGGGTCCGGATGAACTCGTCGTCGTACCACAGCGCGCACAGCATGATCTTGGGGCCGTCGTCGAACTTCATCGGGTTGAAGCACATGGTGCGGCCCGACGCGGTGTCCCCGGCAACCCGGATATCGAAGTTACCGACCAAGTGGTAGTAGGCGGGAAAGTCCGGCAGCACTTCCGCAAGCCAGGCCTTCACCGCGGTGAACGTGCCGTCGACACCGCCCATCGCGCGATAGTCGATATAGGCATCAGGGGTGAAAATTGCATCCAGGTCATCGAATCGACGCTGGTCGATCGCGGTTGCGTAGTCGATCACCAACTGTTGGATCTCCAGACGATCAGAGATTTCGGCCAAGCTCATCATGAGTCGATTCAACACCGGCCGACGGGACCGCCGCGAACGGGTTAGGGTATGCGGCCATGGGCAGACTCAATGCTGCTGTGTCAGCGTCCATCGCAGTCATCGTCGGCGCCGTGACGATCGGCACCGCCGCGATCGGCTGGCCGGCCCCCGCGGCCGCAGATCCGAGCATCCAACCGGTGGGCTCGGTGCCGATTCCCGACGGGCCGGCGCCAGCCTGGATCATCGCGGACCTCGACACCGGTCAGGTGCTGGCCGGCCGGGACATGTACGCGGCCCACCCACCGGCCAGCACCATCAAGACCCTGCTGGCGCTGACCGCACTCGATGAGATCAACCTGGACGCCGTAATGGTCGCCACGCCGGCCGAGGCAGACGTCGAGTGCAACTGTGCCGGCGTCAAGGCAGGTCAGTCCTACACGGCACACCAACTCCTCGAGGCCAGCCTGCTGGTGTCGGGCAATGACGCCGCTAACGCCCTCGCGGCGATGTTGGGCGGGTTCGGCCCGGCATTGACCAAGATGAATGCCAAAGCCGCCGCAGTCGGCGCCACCAACACCTACGCCACCAGTCCGTCGGGGCTGGACGGACCAGAGGGCGCCGGTTGGACGACCGCGCATGACCTGGCCGTGATCTTCCGGGCCGCGCTGTCCAATCCGGTGTTCGCCCAGATCACCGGCCAGCCGGCAGCGGTGTTTCCCTCCGATACCGGCCTGCGGTCGCTGCTCAACCAGAACGAGTTGCTCGCTCGCTATCCCGGGGCGATCGGCGGCAAGACCGGCTTCACCAATGCGGCCCGCAAGACATTCGTCGGCGCGGCTCAGCGCAACGGCAGACGGCTGGTCATCGCGATGATGTACGGCCTGGTCCGCGAAGGCGGCCCGACCTACTGGGACCAGGCGCAGACGCTCCTGGATTGGGGTTTCGCGCAGGATCCAACCCAGAGCGTCGCGACGCTGTAGATCCAACCCAGAGCGTCGCGACGCTGTAGATCCAACCCAGAGCGCCGCGACGCTGTAGTGCTCACCGGTGGGCTGGCCGCCGGGCGCGGGGGCCTTAGCGGTTGAAGCCCGGCGAGGCGACCTCGGCCTCGGTCAGTGCCAGCGGCGGGGGCGCGATTACCTCCGGAGCGGCCACGCCCAAGTTCCCCGTTTCAGCGGGCATGGGAGCAGCGTCGGACTCGGCCGGAGCGGTGATGACCTCCGACTCCGACGGCCCGAAGACCGTGGCTTCGACCGGATTGCCCTGTAGTGGAATGGTTCCCGGCACCCAGGCAAGAATGTCCCTGGTGCCATCGTTGTAAACCACACTGTTGGGCGTGTCGCCGATCACGTCGAAGTAGAGCTTGCCGGTCGTACGACCGCCCGGCGGAAGTTGCGCGGCGTTGATGCCACCGGGCGCGTAGACGATCGCGGGGTTGCCGTCACCGGTCTCGGCACGGGTGTAGAAGCGGTCGATGTAGGGGTTGACTGCGCTTCCGAACGCCTGCACGGTCAGCGTGGCCTCATACAGCCTGCCGGCGTGCCCCACCGCGGCGGTGCTGGGTCCGAAGTTGGTCACCGTGTAGCCGATCATGGGAACGGCGGGCCGGTAGTTGATCCGCATCTGCTCGCCGAAGATCTTGATGTTGTCGGTCGCCGACGCGGGTGCGGCATTGACCGTGCCGATTCCGAGTGCCAGCGCCGTCGCGGCGACAGCCCCAGCGTATTTTGCGATCTTCACCTTGGTTTCCTCTCGTCTGCGGGGAGTGTATCCCCGCAACCGATCGGAGACCACTTAGAACCCGGATCGCGTCCTTGCCCGGCTAACCTTGCCCGTGATGTCCGTCCTGTCGCGCTGGGTGAGCCGTGCCGCCACTGTTGCTGCGGCTTCGCTGGTCATGTCTTTCGCACCGGTGCCCGCCATCGCCGACCCGGACGGCCAGTCCGCGGCCGCCGTCGCCGTGCCGGCCGGCCCGGCCCGGGTCTGGCTGGTCGCCGACATGATCAGCGGCCGAATTCTCGGCGGCAACGATCCCTATGGTCGGTACGCACCCGCCAGCACCATCAAAGCGCTACTGGCGATGGTGGTGCTCGATCAACTCAACCCCGATGCCACCGTTCGGGCGACGCCGTCGAGTACCGACGTCGAGTGCTCGTGTGTGGGACTAGTGCCGGGCGCCAACTACACCACCCGCCAGTTGCTGGACGCGCTGCTGATGGTGTCCGGCAACGACGCCGCCAACCTGCTCGGTGAGATGCTGGGCGGTCCCCAGGCGGCGGTGGCGAAGATGAACGCCAAGGCCGCACAGTTCGGAGCGGTCAACACCCGAGCCGGGTCGCCGTCGGGCCTGGACGGCCCGGGCTGGGAATCGGTCACCACCGCGCAAGATCTGGCGATGATCTACCGCGCGGCACTGACCTACCCGTTGCTCGCCCAGATCCTGCATCAGTCCACCGCGCTGTTCCCGGACGGCTCGGGCGGGCTGAAGACGATCGCCAGTCGCGACCGACTGCTGGCGAGTTACCCCGGCTACATCGGTGGCAAAACCGGTTACACCAATCTGGCCCAGGAGACCTACGTCGCGATCGCGCAGCGCGACGGACGCCAACTGATCGCCGTGCTGCTATACGGCACCGACGAACTCTGGGACCAGGGGCGGGCGCTACTGGACTGGGGGTTCACGCAATAACTGGGGTTTCACGCAATAACTGGGGTTTCAGCCAGTACGGCTAGTAAACCCAGTACGGCTAGTAAACCCGGCCCCGTAGCACTACCCGGTCAGGCCGGGACAGCACTGCCGCGCCCGACCGCGGATCGTCGGTGAAGCACAGCAGGTCGGCCGGTGCGCCGTCGACGAGTGCCGGTCGGCCCAGCCATTCGCGGGCATTCCAGCACGCCGCGCCCAACGCCTCGGTCGATGTCATACCGATACCCGTGAGTGCCTCCACCTCCTCGGCGATCAGGCCGTGGGCCATCGTGCCGCCGGCATCGCTGCCGGCATAGATGGACACACCGGCCTCGCGGGCGGCTCCGATCCGCTGCCGGCATCGGGCATAGAGATCCCGCATATGCGACGCATAAACCGGATACCGCGTTGCGGCGTCGGCGAAATCGGGAAAGTTCTCGATATTGATCAGCGTGGGCACCAGTGCCGTGCCATGCAGAGCCATCAGCGCGACGGTGTCCTCGGTCAGACCGGTGCCGTGTTCGATGCAGTCGATACCCGATTTGATCAGTCCGGGCAGTGCGTCCTCTCCGAAGACATGCGCGGTCACCCTGACACCCTCGGCGTGGGCGGCGGCGACGGCGGCTGTCAACACGTCGTCAGACCACAGCGGCGCCAGGTCGCCGGCGGTCCGGTCGATCCAGTCGCCGACCAGTTTCACCCATCCGTCACTGCGGCGGGCCTGCTCGGCCAACGCTTCCGGAAGTTGCCATTCGTCTTCGAGTTCGACGGCGTAACCCTGCAGGTACCGCTTCGGTCGAGCCAAATGCGTTCCGGCCCTGATGATCCGGGGAAGATCATGGTGGTCATCAAGACTCCGGGTGTCGGTGGGCGAACCGCAGTCACGCAGCAGCAGTGCGCCGGCGTCACGTTCAGTCTGAGCCTGGGCGATCGCCTCGTCGAGTTCGACCTCACCGTGTGGGCCAAGACCGACGTGGCAGTGCGCATCGACCAGACCCGGGAGGACCCAGCCACCGTCGAAGATTGTCTCGGCACCGCGCACCGGTTCCTTGCGCAGGATCCCGTCGGCGATCCACCACTCGACGTCCTGTTCATCCGGCAACCCGCGGCCACGAACGTGGAGCACCGGGGCGGCCACCGGCGTCAGTTCTTGCCGGGAAATTTCAGCTTGGACAGGTCGAAGCCGGCCAGGCCGGGCGGCAACTGGTTGAGTCCCTCGGGCAGTTGCGACAGATCCGGGAAATCAACCGGCATCTGCGAGTCCATCAGCGGATTGCGCGCCTTGGCGGGCGTCGGACCGCGGCCCTTCTTCCCCTTCTTGTTCTTCGCGTTCTTCTTCGACGACCGGCGAGCGAATCCCAGTCCCATCGATCCGGCCATCTGCGACATCATCTTCCGGGCGTCGAAGAATCGGTCGACGAGTTGGTTGACCTCCGAGACCGCGACCCCGGAGCCGTTCGCGATGCGCAGCCGGCGCGAGGCGTTGATGATCTTCGGGTCGGCTCGTTCCTCGGGTGTCATACCGCGAATGATCGCCTGAACCCGGTCGAGGTGGCTGTCGTCGACGGCAGCGAGGGCCTCTTTCATCTGACCGGCGCCGGGCAGCATGCCCAGCAGGTTTCCGATCGGGCCCATCTTGCGAATGGCCAGCATCTGTTCCAGGAAGTCCTCGAGCGTCAGTTCACCGGAGCTGATCTTGGCCGCCGCATCCTCGGCCTGTTGCGCGTCGAAGACCAGCTCGGCCTGCTCGATCAGCGAAAGCACATCGCCCATGCCGAGGATCCGGCTCGCCATCCGGTCGGGGTGGAAGACGTCGAAATCCTCGAGTTTCTCGCCGGTGGAGGCGAACAGGATCGGAACCCCGGTGACCTCGCGCACCGACAGCGCGGCGCCACCGCGCGCGTCGCCGTCCAGTTTCGTCAGCACGACGCCGGTGTAGCCGACACCGGCGCCGAAGGCCTCCGCGGTGGTCACCGCGTCCTGCCCGATCATCGCGTCGAGGACGAAGAGGGTCTCATCAGGCGATACCGCGTCGCGGATCGCGGCCGCCTGGGCCATCAGAACGTCGTCGATACCGAGACGGCCGGCGGTGTCAACGATGACCACATCGAACAATTTCGCCCGGGCCTCGACCAACCCCGCAGCGGCCACCGCGACCGGATCCCCCGGCCCGGCGCCGACGGTCTCCACGGATTCCACCGAGGTGCCCGGATGTGGAGCGAAGACGCTGACCCCGGCTCGCTCGCCGACGATCTGCAACTGGGTCACCGCGCCTGGCCGCTGCAGATCGCAGGCCACCAGCAGCGGCGTGTGCCCCTGGCCACGCAGCCAGTAGGCCAGTTTGCCGGCCAGTGTGGTCTTGCCGGCACCCTGCAGACCGGCCAGCATGATCACCGTCGGCGGGGTCTTGGCGAACGCCAGCCGGCGGGTCTCACCGCCGAGGATTCCGACGAGTTCCTCGTTGACGATCTTGACGACCTGTTGGGCCGGGTTCAGAGCGCCCGACACCTCAGCGCCGCGGGCGCGTTGCTTGATGCGGCCGACGAACTCGCGCACCACCGGCAGCGAGACGTCGGCCTCGAGCAGCGCCAACCGGATCTCACGGGCGGTCGCGTCGATATCGGCGTCGGTCAGCCGGCCTTTGCTGCGCAGGCCGGCCAGCGCACCGGTTAACCGATCGGAGAGGGATTCAAACACCCGGTCAGCCTAGCTTGGGAATCCCGGCGGTCGGGAAGCAGCGGCACGCCGGGGCTACCCGCGCGCGGCAAGGATGCACGCCGCGCCGGGGCTACTCGCGCGCGGCAAGGATGCACGCCGCGCGGTGGCCGGACGCCACCTCGATCCCCACAGCCGCACCCTATACCCGGTTCGACTGACCGTTCAGACGAATTGAGACTGCCGGAGGGGAGTTCACGGTCCATTCACCTCGACAAACTGTTCACCTATGCAGGACCGGCCTCGGTTTGCGGTGA